>UMFO01040620.1_pt1 | contig 69690 bp, 61 predicted proteins | sample 1965051 | NCBI WGS metagenome assembly UMFO01 (sample SAMEA4836050, study PRJEB28245) | human gut metagenome | biome: gut microbiome; material: fecal sample | place: Denmark | collected 2008
TGTACATTCTATAGGTTATGGAATGTTCATACAGTTTCTTAACTGGGACTGCCAGAAAACAGGGCACGTACTGATGAAAGCAAACAGATATTTTGCTTCTACACAAATCTGCAGTCACTGTGGCCATCAGCAGGAAATGGATATTTCAGACAGGATATACATCTGTCCGGCCTGTCATCATACTATGGACAGAGATCAGAATTCTGCAGTGAATATCAGGACAGAAGGTTTACGTCTGTACCATGAACAAAATAAAACAGCCTAGTGTAAACTAAGCTGTAATATAGAACCGACTGCTTCGGTCGGGGATAGGTCCTAACTTACGCATTATAGCAAAACTATATATAAGACGTATTGCAGACAAAAATTGTGATAGTAAGCTCGCTCTGACCACAGAGGATTACTGCCGCAAGCCCGATAATTCAATTACCGGGTAAGGTTGACTGAAAATACGTCTATTGTTCTTATAGTTTTTGTGTTATACTATATATATAGGAAGAGTAAAAGTGAGAGATTTTCATTCTATGCCACTGTCTATCATATAAATATATATATGATTTTCTTAAAGAAAATGGAGAAAGATAACTAAAGAGTCCTGACTAAAGGAATTTTCGCCGGAGAATGTTCCTTTAGGGCTTTCTCTGAGACTTAAGGAGAAAGAAAGGGAAAAGAAAAAATGATTAAAAAAGACTATAAAGACTTGAAATTTATTGACGATTTTATATTTTGTAAAATTTTGTCAACAAATCCTAAACTATGCAAGGAACTGATTGAATTAATCCTTGGAATTAAAATCAGGGATATCAAAGTATCCGAAAGCCAAAAAGCGGTAAACCAGACTTATGACAGCAAAGGTGTAAGGTTTGATGTATATCTGAAAGATAAGACAAACACTGTTTACGACATTGAGATGCAGACAACATTGCAGAGGGATTTAGGTAAACGTACCAGATACTATCAGGGCATGATTGACCTGCACCTCATTGAAAAAGGTGCAAAATACAGTAATTTAAAAAAGACTTTTATCATATTCATCTGCCTGGATGTACCTTTCCCTGGTAACTTACCTGTATATACTTTTAAAAATATCTGCGAGGAAAATAAGTCAATCTATCTTAATGATGATGCAGCAAAAGTAATTATCAATGCGAATGGAAACCGGGCAGGTTTGTCGCAGGATATGTGTGCATTCCTAGATTTCTTACAGGACAAAGCCCCAGGCAGTGAATTCACCGAAGAATTACAGAAAGCAGTAGAAAAAGCAATTGATAACCCAGAATGGAGGCAAGACTATATGACATTACTTATGAGAGATCAAGAAAATCAAGAAATTGGCGAAGCTCTTGGAACAGCAAAAACTAAAGCTGAATGTATCAAAACCCTTGCTCTATCCCTTGGTTCTTTAGATAAAGCTTTGGAACTTTTGCAGATTTCCAACAAAGAATATGAAGAAGCCCTGGAATTAATCAAAGAATCAAATTAAGCATAAGCTGTTAAATAGTTATCATAAAAAATATGATAGCTATTTTTTTGTGCTTTTTCCTATGTGAGATTTTTGACTCTTTTGGTCTAACATGGTATAATAAATATATCAAAAGGAAATAAAACAGTTTTCACATATAGAAAGGGAAAAAATTATGAGAAAGATTACAAAATATTTGGCAGGCGTTATCGCCGCAGCATTGACAATCGGAACATCTGCGTTTGCAGCAGAATACAGCGTAACCCCAGTACAGGCTACATGGTATACAAATGACCAGACAGTAATTTGTTCTGATGCAGATGCAAATACAGTAGTTGTGCCTACATGTGACAGCAATATCCCGGTAAATATTATTGGTGTGACAAGCAATGGATTCTGGCAAGTACAGCTTGATCAGGTATATTACATTCCGGGTGCAGGACTGAGTGCCCAGGCTAATAGCAATACAGCAGTGAATACAACAGCAAATAACACAAATGCAACAGCTACAACAGGAAATTATGTATGGCATAAGAAAGATTGGCTTGGTACAAACTCAAATTTTGATAAGGATTATACAACTAATACTACTTATATCATAATTAGAAATGAATTGGAAAATCAGTATGCGGCAGGAAACAAAAAACTTCAGTATCGTTTAAGATGGAGCGATGATAATGAGATTTCAGATATTATGGATCAAGTAATTTGGGATATGGAAGATGATCATTCAAATATTGAAAAAACTCCAAGCACACAAGGAGAGGATTATATCGTTATTACAGAACCAACTACCAAAGATGTTAAAATTGCAGGTGCTTGGCATCCTGTAAGACAGGGTGGAATTTATGAAATGACCTTCGTAATGAAAATACAGTAACTAATAAGACTAAGAGATGGTATAAATGCCGTCTCTTTTTATATTATTTTCTTCCCTTTCTAACATATTGTAATTGTAAGATTATAAACAATACAGAGAAAGGAAAAAATAAGCAATGAATAGTAAAATAAAAAAAATATGTGTGGCAATCACAGCTCTTATTCTATCTTTAAGTATGAGCTTAGAATCTTTTGCCGATACACATTACAATGGCGATCAAGGTGGCGGTGGTAGCAATCATTCGAAATATGAAAATTATGCCTCCAGCCGTCCATCTATTTGGCTTGATTACCCAAATCAAGGCTTGCGATTGTATGTTACTAATAACGAGGGAACATTAATTCCAACAGATAGTGGTACAGAAGTTTTGGATTTCTTATACAATACAAGCATTTCAATCCAGAATCCGAGACATTTACGGTCTGTAAAATACGATAAAGGAAATTATAGTTCGCAAAAATTTCCAATGTCTGATTTAGGATTTGACACAATTACAAAAAATAATTATTATCATGAACTGCTTTGGGATAGTTGGACATATGACCTTAAATATCCAGAAGAAATGGTTGTTTTTAATCATTTAATGTTAATGGGAACATATAGATACACAGATAGAATTGGAAACGGGACTCATGCAAAAAAATATGGATACGATAATGATACATCTACAGCTGATTACATCATTCAAACATATTATCCATCTTTGTATCAGAATTATGTCCAGACATCAGCATCCGAAAAATCCTATGAATATTATCTTCATGTGGAACACATTTTTGCTTTAACGAATACAAGCGGATCAGTTACATGGTCGGGTTCAGTATATGAAGCCGCTTGTGAAAATGCAAACTTAGGTAATTTCAAACCGCAGTTTTACAAGAGCTTCTCCAAAGCATTAAGGATTTCGAGCTATGTAGACTCTGAATTGACAAATACATCAAATTTCCCACATTTACAGGCTGTAACAAACTATGGTACGACATCAGCGGCAGAAATCAGGGATCATGCATATGGCATCAATATTATCAGTTTCCGTGATGCAATCCCCATTCCTGAAGAAACAAAGCCTACAGATCCTCTTGTTGGCAATGTCCCGGTAAAAAAAGACCAGACAAAAACAATGCAAAAAATCGAAAAAGTTGATAATGTCGAAATCTATACCGGATATGCAGCACAAAACGGTTATTATGACATTGGCACAAATGGCGGTATACCAACAACAGAGGAAATAAGAAACGTGATCAGGGCACAGGACTACATCATTGATTATGCTTATGACTTTGAAAAGTATGTCCCGGAAGAATTCCCAACCGTTACCTATAACCTGACACACTATCATACATGTTATTGCCCTGCTGTTACCCATGAAGAAGATGATTATGGATATGATTCAGAAGGAAACAGAGTAAAGACCGGTTCACATACTGTTATAGATGAAGAAGCTGGCCGACATGGAAATTCCTGCCCCTTCAACATCCAGACAACTTCCTATACTGTTTCAATACCCAGGGCAGCTGTATATTACCGTATTACAGATTACAAGATATATGCTTTGGAAACAGTAAATATCAGCAACCAGGCAGGTTCTGCATTCTATGATGGTTTATCTCCCATCACGGGTGTCGATGCTGTCATTTCAGGGAAAGACAACCCTACGGATATCGATAAAGTCGCACTAGACAAACATGTGGATTACCGTGAAGTCAACAACCTTGAATTTGATAATTCCGGAATTGGACAAGGCACTTTCACAAGCCAGGCTGCAGCTCAGTCATGGTTCAATTCCAATGGGTTTACGTTTGGTGATTCAAAAGTAGGATATCCAAAAGTGGCAAATGACCAGTTAATCATTAATTTCAATGATGACCGCGGTTCCTTGCAACTCATGGATAAAACATGGGTATCAAAAGACCATATGAACGCACAGTATGTAGTAGTTCCAGATGCACCGTTAGCAGTACCAAAATACCGTTTAGTGGAAGCAGAGCAACAGCATATTGAAGTACCATATGATTTGATGAATGGCAATTACAGAACCACCATCAATGCCTACTACCATTTATATGCGGGGACAGACAAATACGCCGGATATGTATTGTTTTCAAATGCAGCAAAGCCCGAACATATCATGCCGGAATCCGTTTTATTAAAAAACAATAATTCAGTTTCTTTTGAATCACAGGAGCCGATCCATATTATGACCCCTATAATTTCTCCGTTTGAAACAACTGATAGTAATAAGTTACCGGATTTAACAGAAGATGAAAAGGCGAAAATGACGGAAAATGAAATAAAAGAATATGAACGAAAACAGCTACAAAGCGGTACTCAGCTTGTAACGGAAGAAGATTGCCAACAGTTACGGCTGGATGAAGAATATACGCTATCTTTTGACCCTTTTATGCACAATCTGTGGTTAGGCTATGGTTACAGTGGTTTGATCGACAATGAAAATTACTGGAGTGGCAGGGATGGGCTGGAAACAGATAACAAATTCGATAAATACGTAAAAGAAAAATGGATTAAATTCCCCTTTGACGTATATATCCAAAGCAAATTGTTTGGTGCAAATACCTGGATATGTGTATATGAATATGACCCGGTTGCTGACAAAGTTTCCGCAGGCGACCTTGATACGCCCTGCCTGACAAAAGTAGAATATTACATTCCATCATGGGCAATTGAAAGCATGAATGACATTAACGAAAATGGGACAGGAATCATTGAAACTTCCGTAAGGGCATTGAATTTTAACGGTTCCGATATCCATCAGTCAAATTACAACCCATCTGATGATGAAACATGGTCATTTAATTCAATCACCGTGCAATTGTCAGGATGGATATATGACTTTGAAGTGGTAGGTGTTCACGATAAAGCTGATTTTGTTTCAAGGGAAGATGCATACGAGAACAACAAATACTGGGAATACAACAAAACTTCTTTATCCTTTGCAGGTATTAAAGATGAGTTTTACATGGGTAAATACAATCGTCTTGGCAATGACAACAATGGCGATGACACTTTACAAAGACGCCAATTGGATGATACCTTGGAAGATGCCGGCGAAAATACAGAAAAAAATATTGTTGATGATTATGACCTGCTTCCTTTGAATGAAGGTTCTTCAGAGTTCCAGGTACTCGGTGGGGCCTTAAAGAAAGGCTCTTCAATCGGTTTTGACCTGAAGACCATGGATAACTTAAAAGATTATGACAGAATAGAGATCATCCCAACTTTCACATATTATTCTGATGATATGTCAAAAAAAATGACCATGGATGAAATGGAAGTATATTTTGATATCGGGACAGACAAATTTGTAAAAATGGGTTCTGAAAGGGATAACACGCCAATCAAATCTTTTTACTGGTATAACACTATTGTTGATAATACCGTTACTGACGAAGAAAAGGTGTATACTTTGAAAAATGGCAGCCATAAAGATGATTTTGTAAAAGCCATTCTCGATACTGATTATGGCGATGTTCCTTCAGAAACAATCCTTGTAAATGATATAGATTACCAGCATCAAATAAAAACTGCCTCAATGTCTAAAATCATATTATCTGATTTGGCAATGATGTATGTAAATCCTTTAACGGAACTAAAACAAAACCTTGCCAAAGATGGGGAGCACCTTACCGACATGCTCGGAGCCAACTATAAGGATGGGAACATTACTTTAACATCTAGGACGGATGCCCAAAAACAATCTGCGCAGCAATGGACAGGAACTTATTTGATACCAAAACACATCCGGATTTTGGATACCGTGAAGTTGAAAAACATGGGCTATGATAGTTTTGAAGATTATTGGAGCCAGAATACCTATGTAGACGGCAAAGAGGATTTCTGGATTACAAAAGGCAAATTGGTCCTTAATTTCAAAATTACAGCGTATAAATATGGGAAACCATATTTATCAATGGAAAGCGGCAGCTGTGACCAGTGGCAGCGACAGGGAATGAGAGATAGTATTTATATTGGAACTTATATTACCAGAAAAGATGCATTAAAGTTAGTAAAACAAGGTGTTTCTTTAAAGGATGCCTATATGCAGACAAGATATAAAATACCAACCAAAAGCGGAGATATTGCCGTGATAGATATGAATTACCTAAACCAATATTTATATGCAGAAGCTGTTGCATTCAGCTAATCACCAAAACAGGGGGATGAAAAATTCCCCTGTTTTTCTTTTTCCCCTTCATCAGACATATTAAATATAAGGAAATAAATTACTGATGTCACATATCAGTTAACCTGCCAATCTTCAGATTGTGCAGAGCAGTCAGCCACCTCCTAAAGGTAGTGGACTTTCTGGCTGACTATTTATAAAAGAAAGGAAGACAAAGTTTTGAAACTCACAAACTATTTTTTCATTTTTGTCGTTATTTTCTCATCACTTTTCTTATTGCTTGTGTATACCACAAATGTAAATGTAAAAGTGGATGAAGAAGACCAAAAATATAGGGACTATCTATACGAAGCTGCACAAAGCGCATTACAGGAAGTAGTTGATGATGTGGATAATTCTGACAATGACATATCCTTATTATGGTCTGAAGAAAACAGGAACATAGCCTATAAAAAATTACTTTCCCATTTCAACATGTTGCTTGATTACCCTTTGAATTCAGATTATATGGATACTACGGAATATCTTTTCCCGGTCATTTGCTATATTGACCAAGATGGGTTTTACCTTACTTATGTTGGCGTCGATGGAGATCAAACCGCAAATAATAAGCGTGTTACTACACCAATTAACACATGGACAACAACAATTGATGGATATAACATAAGATATTATTTGGGAAATGATATTTTAACAGTAACTGATAGTACCGGTAAAACCCAAACAGGAACCTATGACGATATTGATATTGCATTTAATAATCCTTCTTTTTTGTCTGATAGGGATGGCTTCAACCATAATAAAAACGAATTCATTGTAATAGAAACAGAAAAACAGCTCAATTACTATATTAATAACAAGGATACCTCTGTAAACCAAAATGGGAAAAGCTATACATTGTCCTTAGATATATCCAATGATGAAATGCATAAAATGTTCACGGAACCCGGTATCGCCATATTCATGCAGGGTCCTTCCGTAAGCAATTCCTATGATTATGTGACAATTTTCGGATATGCCCACCACCAGATCAAAAAGACATCATCGTTTCCAGTAACAGCGGATGGAATGAATGTATATTACCATAAAGATAAAAATTGTCCAAAAGTCAATGATGATACATATATAGGGACGGTTTACAGTAAAAAAGATGCTGCTGAAAACGGCATTTCAGAATGCCCGACATGTTTTGTGAAGTGAACCATTACAGAAGGCTAAGCAGGAAAACTGCCAGTATCAAATCACATAGTACAATCAAGCTAAGACAATATTTTCGCCAATATTGTCTTTTTTTGTATATAAAGCGAAAAATACACATTAATTGTATAACAGTCACCAAATTCATGCGTTTATCGAAAGAAGGGTTTTTATGAGAAAAAAGCTATTTATTATTTTTGAATGTATTTTGCTCAATTTTTTATTATATGGATGCAGTAACATTCAATATTCCGTTCTTCAAATCAAAGAAAAAGAACAGATAGAACAGCCTACAGGGCCGGAAGTAGAATCTACCGGGGATGCCGTAAAACTTTTCACAAGCAATATAACGGACATGAATTCTTCTTTTGACTTTTATATACAATCTGACGGGATAGATGCAAACGAAGTAACAAATGCAATTTCAAGAAAAATAAATTATTCCAAAAAAACTTACGACCTTTGCAATGTAAAAGGCTGCACCATGCAGACTTACCGCCATGATGATTACAGCGAAATAACAGTAAATGTGCGATATTACATGTCCAGGGAAGAATATGAATATGTTAATAGACGAATAAATGAGCTTGGACCTAAGTTACAAGGCGAATCGGATTACCAGACCTATAAAAATGTTTTTGAATGGATATGCACAAATGTTCAATATGATTACGATACAGCTGCCGGAGATGCTGAACATTTCTCAGCATATGATGCATTAATCAATAAAAAAGCTGTATGTTATGGCTATGCAGCTTTATTTCAAAAATTTTGCGATTATTATGGATTAGAATGCATGGTTCTTACATCCATGGACGACACTGCACACGCCTGGAACGTCGTCAAGCTCAATAATCAATATTACCACGTTGATACGACCTTTGGCGCAGGAAACAATAATGATGAAATATTATGGCAATTTTTTTTATGTGGGCAGGACCGGATCCGGTACGGCAATGCATACGGAATAACATTGGCACAGACTTCATATGAAGAACCCTGACCAGCATATTTTATATTTTTATTTCTGCCCTTTGGCATACATATTAAAAACGTAACCATTGGCAATCAGACATTTAGCGAAAGGAAATAGGAATATGACAGACGCAGAAATCAAAGAAGCAAAAGCTTTAGAGGAAATAAGAAATAGGCTTGCAGCCAAAGAAGACAATGGAAAGCAAGATATGGCACCCACTGCACCAAATGATTCTCCCAATATCCCCACAGATCCACCAAACTTTAATTCCAGCTTTGGCGGTGGGGACAATAATCCACCTAAAGGAAATATGATGCACCAAAATATAAACCCACCTGAAAAGCCTGGAAACAATAGGGAATCTGGGGCATGGGAAAAAACAGAAGAAAGCTTACATACAGAAATGGAAAAAGAAAAGCAGGCATTAAAAAAGACGGAAGAAGAGCTTTCAAAGGCAATGCAGGAAGATGATAAGAAGAAAAAGGAAAATATCCTCCTTGCTTCCATCAAAGCCGTTTTGCAGTCTTTGGTTAAAATTGTAGAAATCATTAGTGACCAAATCACTTTCATGTCGCTTTCCCGGAAAACGAAGGATACAATTGCGCAGGAAGCCATCATAAGCCAGAGGATGGCGGAGCAAAAAAAAGAGGAAATAAAATCCAGGGAAGAAAAATTGCAAAATTACGAGAAGGAAAACATGAAAGGGAAAGAGGCGGAAAAAGAAAAAATACCGGATCCGGAATTGGGGACAGGCAAGAAACCTTCAGATAAGCAGAAAGACATAAATGGACTGTCCAAGGAAGATGCATTTAAAGAGTTTACTGCTTTAAAAAATGAATTTCAAAAAAATCCATACCTTATGTCTGTGGACAATATGGAACGTATGGTTAAGCTGGCGGTCACTTACGAACTGGAAGAAAAATCAGACAGGATCAAATTAACAGTGGGTAAAAAGGATTATAACTTATGGTGCAAAAAATTTGATGACGGACATGTTGTTGCCGGCTATAAAAACTATACAGATAACCAAAAAATCACCAAAGAGGAATTTGAACAGCAGCTCCAAAATGGAACCTCATTATATTACAATACGAAAACAGAGCCACAAAAAGAAATATACCCCAAATATCAGTTTTCCATGGGCATGGCCATCCGGTCACTGAATAAAGTAATTTCAAAAGATTTGTCCGATACCATTGATGCGGCAAGGTACAAAGAAATCGCCCAAAAAGCAATAGAAGAAAAAGATCTTTCGGCAATGACAAAGTTGCTTGAATACGTCCGCTCCATGGAACCCAAATACCAGGAAAGAATACAGCAAAATTATGAAAAAATAAATAAAATCCCTTTGCCAGACCATGCTGCTGAGTTATTTGCAATCCAGAAAAGGCTGGAAATCAACGAAACATTAAACCTTGGTCTTGGGATGCAGGCAGAAAAAGATATCATCAAAGAGGCTTTTGAGCCTGGTGCCCCCAAGGCAATAGGGGAATTGCAAAACATTGCCCAGCTTGACTTTGACAAATTGGCTGCAATAGGGCTGACGGAACAGAAAAATGAAATATTGGCCGCCAATGCATTGGACGGCATCCAATACCCAGAAGAGGTTTTAAATTATCTGGATAACAAGATTGAAGAAAAACAATTTGAGGACGTCGCAAAAACTTTAATGGGATTTGCCGTATATCCGTCAGAAAATACCGATATTGCCAAAGGGTATGTCCAAAACTTCATCAATGCAGTAGGCGAAAAAAGTCCTGAAATTGGGGACAATAAATATAATGTAGGATTGGCCACATGCCATTTAAACTACCTCAATACCATTGAACAGCTGAATGACAGCATCAAAACGCCAGGCATGGATAATTTTGAAAAATCCCAGAAAATAGATTTCATTGAAAAATGCAGAAATGAATATGACAAAGGTATGAATGACCTCGAAAAAACAGCTTTTCGATATTATAATAATAACCTTGGTTATGATGACATAAAATTAGCCATTGCACAAGAAGTTGGCATAAGTTACGCAATGGACGGCAAAGAAACCTTGCCGCCTGTATTAAAAGATGAAAAAATACAGCCTGAAATTTCCCCACAGGCCATGGAACATGTCCAAATGCCGGAAATCCAGCCAATAGAGCCTACTGTGTACCAGCCACAAAAGGAATTGCCACCAATTTTATCCGATGGACCAGAACAAACCATCCGGAACGGCAGCCAACGTGAACCGCTTCCCGCTGTAATCGATGTGCCGGAATTCGAATATGATGAAAAAGAAATTGAAGAGGCACAGAAAAAAGCAGAAGAAATGGTCAACAACCAGGATTTGTCCGAATATGAGCCATCCGCATTTGACCAGCATATTGCCGCATTTACAGAAATGGTAAAAAATGAACCCCAAATGGAAAATGAAAACAGGGAAGAAGAATTAATAAGGTAAATAGAAAGATCTCGGTTTTAACCGAGGTCTTTTCTTTAATATTCATATGACACAATATCAGCTATATTGCATCCTAAAAATGTTGCAATCCCAATGATAGTGTTGATTCTAATTTCTTTATTATTAGATATATTTTGAATCGTCGAAGAAGAAATTCCAGCCTTTTTTAAACTATTTATCTCCATATTTCTTTCTTTTAAAATCTGGAACAATGGGAAATAACTTATTCTTATTGTATCTTTTAGCATTTTTTCACTTCCTTTATAACTCATGATAACAAATTTTTTATTGTTGTCCAGTGAAATTTCCCTGTGTAGAGTAGTCAACTATCTTATCATAAGGTCTTTTATTTCATTTTTAACTTTTTCTCATCCTTCTAACATATTGTATTTGAGACAAAAAACAATTTTTAATCAGTCAGAAAGGATTAATAAAATGCAGAAAAAAATATCTAAAATTTTCTGTGTTTTTCTTGCAGCTTTAACATTTTCTAGTTGCCTGACAGGCTGTAGTTCGCAAGAAGAAACACAAGTCATTGAAATTCCTTATGATCCGTATGAATTCACCCCAAGGGAATTTGTTGAAGAAGGTGGTTGGGATGCCGCATACGAAACAATCAAGGAAAATTTACCCAAGTTGTATTGCTTTGTGAACAACGTCGTTCTTGATGCTGGCGATTATAGCAGTATTTTGACAGAATCCGGAAATACATATGACTTTGACAATGCAACTTTACAATGCGTGACATTTTCAAGGCCAATTACAGATGATATTACATTAAAAAACTGGGTTGATTGCGCTTTCACAATCCCTGTAATCGGACAACAAAATGCCTTTGTTTCGTTAACAGTGGAGATGCAGGATATTGTCAGGATGAAAGATGGCACTTATACATGCATCAATTTTACTGGGTTGGCAGACACGGATGCCGGCCTGTCGAAAGCCAGGGACAATGTCACAAATTATGCAAATTATGTGGTAAATGATGGCGAAATCAAAGAAACCCTGGACTATGGGTTAATCTATTGCAACGTCCCCGAAGATATTACGGAATATGCGCCTTATGAATCAATGGAAGAATACACAACAAAAATAGAAGAAGAAAGAATCAAGGCATATTTATTGGCACTTGAAGATTATGGATCCGTCTATTTTTCCACTTCTGATAAGTATGAGCCAACAAAAGCCTCCGATTATACTGAAACTTTTGATGAAAACAAAATTATGAGTGATTTAGTAAGCATGTCTCATCTTTATGGCTTAAATGTCATTCAGGACGAAAAACTTCCAGTGACCAAACGGCAACGGAAAAAAAGCACATGGACAGCATACGATATCCCCTACACCCTCGACCAGCCCGGCAAGGATGTGCAGGACTATTTCAGGGAGACAATCAGGAATGTATATATCTTCAAAGCAAATGCAGATGTAGCATTCCGTATCGACAGAAACCCAGATGAAAACAAAGTATTGGTCACCGTATACGTGAGATAGATAGGAGAAGGGAAAAATGTTTTACCATAACAATAAATATATAGCATCATTCGATGAATTTGATGCAATGATTGAGCGTTTCAAAAAAATGCCGGATGTTTTGTATCTTGATAGTGATATTTCCGAAGGAGCCATGGAAGAGCTGTTTATACAAGCCCAACGTAAACAAATATCAGAAAATTCTGATGCACCTGCAAAAACCCCTATCGAATTTTTATTATACCTCCAAACAAAAATTGAGGAAAATGCAGTACTGTACAAGGATTACCAATACCTGTCCAAAAGGATTGGTAAAGTCATAAACCACCATTTGGAGCTAATAGATACATCTGAAGTAAATAGCAAAGCCGTTAAGTTCAGCAAATAAGCAAAGGAGAAAACAATTATGAATATATCAAAAAAAACAAAGGAAAACCAAAAAGGGACAAGCAATAGGCCTAAAGTAGCAAAAACCTGCCAGCAATCCATCCCTTATATCCAATTTTTTAATAATGGTATTGTCGAGGTAGACCCTGATAAGTTTTCACGTTCCTACCACTTTGAAGACATTAATTTTAAGGATAACGAGCCATACGAGCAGGATGAAACGAAAGATAAGTGGGGTGTCATCATGAACCTGTTCTCCCCACAAATGGATATCAGCGTGTCCATATTTAACAGAAGTGTTGACAAGAAAACAGTATATAACGACCTCTTAATCAAACCGGAGCATGACAATTACAATGGCCTGCGTGAAGGAGCCAATGAAATCCTCCGCAATGCCGTTGCAGGTTCCAACAATTTAATTACAGAAAAATACCTCACGGTTTCCTTCAAAGCAAAAAAACTTGATGATATGGTCCGTACCTTTAACCGGTTGGACAAAGATTTAAAAAAGGAATTTGTAAAACTGGATCCCCATATTAATTTAAGGCCAATGAAGCTGGAGGAACGCCTCTCTGTATTATACGATTTATACAATCCGTATAATGGGACAAGTTTTGAAAGAAGATATACCGAGAACAGTGCGTTTTCTTTGGAAAACATGAAGAAAGCTGGCTTAAAAACTAAAGATATCATCGGGTGCCCCAATCTGAGGTTTGACAAAGACCACATTGAGCTTGGGGACGGAAAGTATGCCAGGACATTTTACATAGTAAATTTCCCACCGGAATTGACAAGTGATTTTGTCTGTGACATGGCTTCCCAGGACTGTTCTTCACTGACAACCATCCATATCAAGCCTTTAAGCCCAAAGAAAATTGGTGCAGACGTCAGGAACAAGTCCACAGACATTAATAAGGATGTTGTTGATGCCCAAAAAACTGCGGCCCATGATGGATATGGTTCTGATTTGATATCAGTAGATCTCCAGGATGCCAAAGATGATACACAGGAATTCATCCGTAATATGTCATCAAGCAACCAGAAGCCTTTTTTATTGACCTTCCAGATTACATTGTTTGCCAATACAATGGAAGAATTGGAAAACTGCACAGATGCTTTACAGGAAACAGCAGCAAAATATAGTTGTGATGCCCGCATCTACCGTGGACAGATGGAAATTGCTTTTGATTCCTGCTTACCTTTTGCAAATAATAAGACAACCATAGACCGTTTACTGTTGACTGATTCCGTATCCATTTTCTTACCTTTCTCCGTAAGGGATATTGCCCAAAAAGGCGGGATTTATTTCGGGACAAACCAGGTATCCCATAACATAATAAAAGTAAACCAAAATATGCTGTCAACCAATATGAACAAGGCGTTCCTCGGCATTTCGGGTTCCGGTAAATCCATGCAGGCAAAATCATATGTAAATATGCAGATGTTATGTACCCAAAATGACATCTCAATCATTGACCCCAATAACGAATGGCTTACTTTAGCGGCTTTATACCATGATGATGCCGAAGTAATCCATTTAAAGGCAGGCTCCACAACCCATATCAATCCACTGGATTTGGATATCAGTGATACAGATGAAAACCCGGTTGCACAAAAATGTGAGTTTATGCATGGTTTTATGTCCATTGTATATGGTGACAATTATGTGCTTTCCCCTACACAGAAATCTATCCTGAATCGCTGCATTGCAAAACTATATGAGCCATATCTAAGGACGTTGGAAGAAAGGCATCTGACAATTGACCGCAGCGCCTGCCCTACATTGGTGGATTTATATGACCTTTTGCACCAGGAGGCTATTGAAAAAAATGAACCAGAAGCCAATGAAATGGCAACTGCGTTAGAAATGCATTGCTCCGGCCCGAACGCCATTTTTGCATACAGGACAAATATAAACCCGTCCAAACGTTTGTTGATATATAACATCAAGGAATTGCAATCCTTAAAAGCCCTCGCAGCCTATGTATGCATTTTTGACACCCAGCTGCGGATGTTCAAAAATGCGGCATATTCCAGACGTGCGAAAACCGAAAAGTATACAGACTTATACATTGATGAATTCCAGGTCCTTATGGAAGAGGCATCTGCCCTAAACAATATTGCAATGCTGTGTACGCAGGTCCGGAAATTTGGCGGCAGCATCGGGGTCATTACCCAAAACATCTCAAACTTCTTTGAATCCACTGCCGCATTAAAGATCTTAAATAACGTGGCCATCTTAGCATTAATGAACCAGGGCGATTACGAAAGGGAAAAGCTTGCGGAAATCTTCAACCTTAGTGATGGTGAAAAGAAGTACATTACTAACGCTCCTGCCGGAACAGGTATTGTAAAAATTGATGATGCTTTTTATCCGTTCGAAAATATCATCCCAGAAGAATCAGTATTCTATAAGGCAATGAGCACAAAGCTTTCCGATGCTGCAAAATTTTCAACGGTAAAAGAAATATAATCGTTATATATGCCACGTTTCCCAAGGATTAAAATGGGAAATGTGGCGGGAAAGGAAAAACTTATGACTATAAATGAGTTTAAAAATAAAATAGAAAATGAAGAAATTGGTTTATTTGCACTGATAACCAAAATCCGAAATGAAGAACCAGATGTCCCCATCACATTGGCTGATGCCCAAATCATTTTAAACCATATTGACATAATAGAATTTGAAAATTTCGTGTCAATAGAAATCAGCTTTCGGAATATGGATGAAGAGCAGGTAAAAGAAATATATGCTTTACATGACCTTTACGATAAGTATATATCTGTAATTTCAAAAATTGATTATACTGCCGAATTTGCAAATTTATCAACAAACATTACCTGTATAAATGATTACCACGGAGAAATCCTAATGTGCAATAGCCCTATATTCTGGGGGACTGATGACAGGAACAGGATTTTTAAAATACTGTTTGATAAAAAAATGTGTGCGGTAATCAATTCAGAAGGGGAAAAAGCAGAATGATGACGCCATATTATATCGGATTTTTTTCATTCTGTTCGGTTTTGCATTAATGGGTTCCAAAAATAAAAGTAACAAAGGGAAAGAAACCTGGGAATCCAAACATAATATCGTAATAAAAAAATGGTGGTATATACTTAGTTTTGTTGCAGGCATTTTATTCACCCTTGTTTCATATTTGAGTTAATTTTGCAGGGCTGCTTTTCGCAGCTCTTTTTTATTTTTGCCCCTTATCTTTCATATTGAAACTGTACAGAAAATTAATCATGAAAAGAATGAGAAATCATTTTATGGAGAAAGGAAAAATATGGAAAAGATAAATTTTGTGCATTTACACAACCATAGTGAAAACAGTATTAATGATTCAGCCCTTAAAGCAAAGGATATGGTTAAAAAAGCAAAAAATCTTGGTATGAAAGCTATTGCATTAACTGATCACGGTAATTTGATGGGAATGGACAAATTCCTTTCATGTGCAGACGATGACATCAATCTCATTGCAGGATGCGAAGTATATGTGGGCGCAAACATTGCCGATATTGATGGGGATTATGAAGTAGATCACACAGCGAAAAATAACAGGGCATTAATGCATCTTGTTATTCTCGCAAAAAACAATGATGGATACAAGGATTTATGTAATATCGTAACAGAATCAAATGATCCAAAAAATATCCTTGTAATCAATAAAAAGAGACAATATCCTGTCACAACAATTGCAAACCTAAAGCAGAATGTCCATGGCAACAACATAGCAATGTCCGCTTGCGTACAGGGTGTAATTTCAGCCCAGTTCCTTCACAATAAAAGAGTCTCTGCTGAGTTAAAAAACCTCATAACGGAAAAAGATTACGCTACATTAGCAACAAACCTCCAAAAAGCAAATGCGGAATTAAAAGAAGCGAAAAAGAATGTAAAATCCTTAGAAGGCATCGAACTGATGAAACTGCAGAGCCGTGTTGAAATGATGGAGCTTACAATCTCTTCCATGACAAAGGAATACAATGAAAAAACTGTAGAAATATCAAAAAGAAGAGAGAAAGAAGCTTTACTCATCCCTGAAGACCAGTGTTATACAAATGGCCTGAACATGGCAAAAAAAATGCAGGAGATTTTCGGAAAGGAAAATTTCTATATCGAGTTACAGAACCATGGGATGGATGAAGAAGCTTATGTAGCACCGATGCTTGTACGTATCGCCAGGGAAATCGGTGCCGAGCTTGTCGCTACAAATGATATCCATATGCTTAATAACTCTAAAGAAGATGTTATGGGCCGGCAAATAATGAAATTCAATGGTTTTGAACAGTGGTTTAATGCAGACCCTGTAGATAAAGAATTATACTTGAAAACTGCTGATGAAATGTTGGAAGCCTTAAGAAGAGTCGTGCCGGTGGAAGTTGCCAAGGAAGCAATGGAAAATACCGTAAAAATTGCCGGTATGTGTCATGTAAAACTGGAACAGCAGTACCATTATCCAGTATTTGACTGCAAAGATGCAAAGCAGTTATTAAGGCAGAAAGCTTATGAAGGACTCACAACAAGATATCAGGGCAGACCAGATATGGACGATCTCATGGATAAGACAGAATATGAACTTAATACAATCTGTAATATGGGCTTTGCCGATTATCTGCTGATTGAATCAGATTTCCTTGTTTTTTGCAGAAAAGTCGGGCACATGCCTTACGACAAAATTAATTGGCTTGAAAAAAATTGCGGAACCATGAGCCTTGATCAAATGGTTGCTTATGTCGAAAGCAATATGACAGAACCAGGAATCGGTATCGGACCAGGAAGGGGTTCAGCCGCAGGAAGCATTGTATGTTACGAATGCGGTATTACAAACATCGACCCTACGGAACATGGGCTTAAATTTGAACGTTTCCTTAACCCGGAACGTGTATCCATGCCAGACATTGACTCCGATTTCAGCTTTGAAACCAGGACAATCGGTATCGAATATGTGAAGAAACTCTACGGAAACGATTGCGTATGTGGTATTTCCACAGTCGCAACAGCAGCACCAAGGGGATCAATCCGTTTGGTAGCAAGGGCATTAACCGCAAAAGTGTTAAAAGAAAAAAATATCAAAAAGGATTCAGAAGAAGGCGAAAATATCAAGAAGGAATTTTTGAATTTAGCTGATAAAATTGCAAAAACAATTCCAATGGATCCGGGCACAACACTTACATCCTGTATGGAAGATTTAAAGATTCTGTTTTCTGACGATGCAATTGCAATGCAGCTTATAGATCTTGCATTATTAATTGAAGGTTCCGTAACTAATACAGGTACACATGCAGCCGGTATTATCATCACAGATAAGCCCGTTAAAAATTATATCGCTTTAACATATGATACAGAAAATAAAGTATATAAAACACAGTGCGATATGGTTGAAGCAGAAGGTATCCATGGTCTTTTAAAATTCGACTTCCTTGGATTAAGGACACTGTCAACACTGACTTATGCAGCAAGACAGTTATACCACGACAAAGGTATTTACGTCGATTTTGATAAAATCCCTGTAGAACCTGAAGTCATTGCATTAATCCGCCAGAAGTTAACAAATACAGTATTCCAGTTCTCTTCAAACTTCATGAAGCAGATTATCGACCAAATCAAACCAGACACATTTGCAGACCTGATTATGATCAATGCAATCGGCAGGCCAGGCCCAATGCAGTACATTACACCAATTGCCCAAGTGAAAGCGGGTAACGTAAAGGCAGAATACATTGTTCCTGAACTTGAAAGCATCCTTGGGCCTACTTATGGCTATCCTGTTTACCAGGAACAAATCATGGAATTGATGCAGTTTGCAGGCATGACCCTCGGAGAAGCTGATAACGTCAGACGATTCATGAGCAAGAAAAAAGCAGAAAAATTTATGAAATACAAGCCAAAATTCGTTGACGGCATGGTTGCCAGAGGTGCAGACAGGCAGAAGGCCGAATCCTTTTGGGAACAGCTTGTGGAATTTGCGAAATATGCATTCAATAAAAGCCATGCTGATGCTTATGTGGACGTAGCCTATAAATGCGCATGGTTCCTATACCATTACCCAGCATATTGGCTGGCATCTTCCATGCAGTATTCCCAATATTCTTCCCATGCAATGGAGGAACTTTTGGGGGCAATCCAGGATGCCAAGGCGATTGGCATTGAAATCCTGCCACCCGACATCAATAAATCAAGTGCCACATTTACAGTGGAAGGGGATAAGGCAATTCGGTTTGGCATTACGGCAATCAAGGGCTGCGGCGATTCCTTAAAAGACATCATTGACAAAAAGCAGGTATTCACTTCCATTCCGGATGTAATGTGGGAAACAGGTTTTGGTGCCGGCGTCATGGCCTCACTTGCACAGGCAGGTGCTTTCGACAGTTTCGCAGATAACAGAAAAGCCATGCAGTCTTATATTGAAATCCTTGCTGCCAAAAAAGACAGAATCAAAACCAAAATTAAGACACAGGCACAGAACAAGCTTATTGTAAGCTTGCTTGAAAGCGGGGAAGCCACTTCCTCAAACTGGAAAGAGGCATTTGAATCGCACGGTTTAAAATTAAATGTCAAAAATATGCCATCCGCAACAAAGAAAAAAGAAAGCATTGCAAAATATGAATCAGAAATCAATGGGCTCCTCAAAGATTTTTATGAAACAAAAATTGGCACATGTTCTGAAGACAGAAGAGAAAGAATGAAGGAAGAAAAGGAAAAACTTGGTTTATATGTAACCGAGCACCCAATTGATTATTATGAAAAACCTGTGAACAATACCTTCCTCAATGAAATTTATGAAGGCGAATACACGGTATCCGGCATAGTTACAGAAGTAATCCATAAAAAGACCAAGGCAAAGGGAACCCCTATTATTTTCTTCAAGCTCGAAGATACCACCGGGGAACAGAAAATTAACTGTTGGACAAGAGAGACCGAAGAATTTGGCGATCTTATCAGGGAAGATGCAGCATTGGCAGTTAAGGTAAAAGCTAAAGCCATATACGATGACATCGCCGATGAATATAAGGTCGAATCCTCTGTCATAGAAATCACTACATTAAAGGAAAAGGTTTCCAGTTCCGAACAGCTAATCAACATGCATTTCGCCACAATTGATGAAGCCGCAAACTTCCTCAATGAAAGGACGCAGTATATTGATAATAAAAATGGATATTTCATTCGAGTTATCATCAATAACAGACAGGTTTTCAAATCAAAAGAGAAATATCTGAATGTAATTGCAATTGGCCATTAAGCCATATCCCCCGGATTATCCCGGGGGATATTTTTTTTAATTTCACCAACGTCATACATATTGTAAGTAGCAACAAAAGCATATTTTAATCACAAAAAGCAAAAATAAAGCAAAGGAGCAAAAAAAATGTCAAGACACAATGAAGTTTTTTTGTATGGCATGGTGCTTATGCCGCCACAGTTCAAAAAAAACGAAGAAGGCACTAACGTCAGAGGCTGCATTTCCCTTCTGGTAGTCAGGGGGCAGCGGGACATTTGTAATGATAAACTTACAAACATCCGGTATGACGCACCCATGATTTTAACCGAAGATGAGAAATGGATAAAAGTAATGGAGAAATTAAAGGTTTGCAATATGGTCGAGGTGAAAGGCGTATATACGACCAGGGATATAAACAAACCAAAATTATGCCCGCATTGCAAGGAAATCAGCGTAAAAAAAGGGACCATATCTTATATCACACCTATTTACATGGATGTGCGGGAAACAGGGATTGATGAAATGGCAGCAAAGATGCTCTTAGAAAAACGTGCTGAAATTTCAAACAGCGTAACCGTCATTGGCACAGCCACTAAAAATCCGGAATATTACAAAGAAGAAAAGTATTCTGTATTGCAATACCCAATTGCAGTAAACAGAAAGTACTTTATTCCAGACGGCCAAAATATCATAAAGACAGATTACCCAATGATTAAGGCATTTGGCGTAAAAGCTGATGAAGATTACAAACGGATCAAAATGGGTACAGAAGTTTTAATCAACGGGATGCTTCAGACAAAGGAATTCATGAATAAAGTAACCTGTTCCAATTGCGGGGCAGAAAACGAATTAAAAGATACTTCCATGGAAATTATCCCTTATGCTACGGAATACTTAAAGGGCTATGTAACCGAAGAAGAGTTGGAAAAAGCTGAACAGGAAAAAACCAAAGCTTTTGAAAAGGAACTATTTAAAAATTAAATACTTGGCAGCCGGACTGACTGCCATAAGAAGAAAAAATAGGAAGAATACAGACAATGTTTCCCAAAAATATGTTTGTTTTTCTACTAATTGAGTATTCATCAGACCTACGCCTATGAAGTTTAAGGTTGTAACACATTTGGGAGTGTTATACCTTGCCAACTGATTAGGCGTATTTTTTCATTTTGCAGGTTTTCAAACATATTAAAATAAAGGACTCAAACACATTCTAAAGAAAGGAAAAAATATGAGCAAAAAGAATTTTTCTCGAAATGATACAAAAATAAGGGAACAAAAAAATTTATTCATCCCATTATGCAGTGTGCTTGTAATTTGTTCCATTGCCGGCAGTATTGCCTATGGAATAAACATAAAGCAGACGAAAGAATTAGACAGGCTGGAAGCAATCTCCAAAACTGAGGAAGACAGGGCAAAAGAATACAGGACAGAAGTAAAAAAATATTTTGCAAATTACATTGGTTCAGATAAAGCAAAACAGGATATCCTGTCGGAATCCAATATAGATGAATTGATGTATGGCAAACTGGAATCCATGGGCCTGATCAGCGCTGACCTCATTTCAGAGGGAGATATGGATGAAATTATTGGGTTGGCAATTGCCTCGCTGAGTAATGATGAAGCACTGAAAAATTCAGTTGATGCCCAAGAATCCACTGTTTACCAAACCGTATATAATGACGTCCTGTATAAAGTCAGGAAAAACCTGACCGACAGCAACGCTTTAACTGTATACCAGACCGTAGAATATGATACGGATGACATTATTGCCAAAGCAACCTCCAAAATCCAGGATGCACAAAACAAAGCAAACAGTAAAAAAGATGACATTGACGCAGAATCCGTAGTAAATGCGTATGTTTCCACCATTGTGGACGAAGCCATCAAAAACCTGCGAATCACTGCAAATGATGAGACCAAGTTAAAGCAGGAAATATTGAACCAATTGGCAGCATATTTTAATTCAGAGGAAGGGCAGAAACTATCCCATCAGGGGAAAGGCGGAACTGACGGGAAAGATGGAACCGATGGCGTAGATGGAGAAGCCATAAACCTCTCTGACGAAACCGTACAGGCTATGGTCAAAACATCCTATGATACTCTTTTACAGTATGTATTGGACAATCCAAAGGATGTCCATATAACCGCATACGAAGGCAAAGGGATTGATTTGGAAGAAACCATGGACCATATCAATGTCATAGATTCCAGTAAAGGAAATAAATTAAAAATCGCATTTTGTTGGAACAGGGGGGACTGGGATGATATCCAAAAGGATGAACAGCTTTCTATAGAAATCCCTTCTTTTGGTTCCATGAAATATATACAAAATGATGATATTTCATCATATAGCCTGGATATAAATTCCCAAGATGCAGGGTCATCCCAAGTTATTCTGTCCTATGAAGGGAAACAAGGCGATTCACAAACCGTACAGGTAGCTGACTTGGCAGAAGCTTTTGCAAAAACCTATACCCATTATATCTACGAAGATTTACGCACCAGGTACATTGGCGGGGCCGAATATGACCAAGCACAAGGCAAATATTTCTGTACTGTACTTACGGATCCAAATGATGAAAACAGTAAGTGTGGAACCGAGCTGCAGGAAATTGATGGAATAATGACTTGTCCAACCCATCATACCAAATTAATCACTTTGGATGACTTATTTGGCCAGTTGAATAAGACTATGGATTCCGCTGTAGATGCTGCCATGAAAACAAATTATGATTTTGTATATACCGAAGAAAAAAAAGCAACCAGCGAAAGCGATTTGTTAAATAAAGCTGATACAGTGGACCACTCTGTAGACATCCTTGAACAATATGTTCTTGATAATTACAGAGAAACGCTCCGCGCCATGGATTATGGACATTCATCAAATGGTATTTACACTGGCAAATCAATTTTCAATGCGTATGACAAGGCTTTTCAAGATTTAAACCAAAATGACGAAATTGCCGTAAACCATTACGGAACATCATCCTCCATTATACCGGCCAATCCAGAAGCAAACCCGGATTTGGCAAAAGAAGCCGTTATTTTGCAAAACCTTATCAATCAGGGTTACATTGAAAGAAATGCTGCAGGAAATTTAGACTTCTTAGGGGACTCAAATGCAGAAAAACTCCAAAACGCAATGGATAGCTCAATTATCAGGATGATGGTTAGATATACCAATTACGTGGTCCATGATACCGGCAATACGTCCACAAGTATCTGGGCACAAATCGCAAAATGGGAAGAAGATTTAAAGGACAATATGCGTTTAATGAATTTGCTTTATGGCAAAGGGGTCATATTCACGATAGATACCTCAAATGGGTCTGCATATGCCTTATCCGCAAGTAACAAAGAAACTTTAGATAAATATATCACCCCAGGGACGAAAATCCCTGTAACCTATACCATTATTAAAACAGGCATCGATACAGCAAATGCAAAACAAAATTATATCGAGGACATTCGCACAAACGCATTGCAACAGGTATATTACCAAGACGGGGTCATCCATGCCATAGGTTCCACAGAAATGAATGGCCTGAAAATCTGCTGTTCTTTAGCTGCCCTCCAAAATTAGCCATAAGAAGGAGTCCAATTTTAGGCCTCCTTCATTTTTTTTTAAAACGCCGACCATCTGACATATTAACCATAGAACAGGTTTTGTATTTCAAAACTATTTAGATTAATAAAAGAAAGGAAAATAGAAAATGTGGAAACGGAATGTGGCAATTGGCCTTACATTATTTTTAACTTTATTAACTGTTACCTCGACTGTTACCAATGTAAAGCAGCAAGAAAGAATTGACACTTTAGAAAGTTTGCGGGAATCCACAGCAACAAATGTTGAAACAGAAATCCAAAGGTACTTAAATGCTAATGCTGCAGGTTTAATGGTATCTACTATTGAAGACGCTGGATTAACGACAGAGGATTTAATAGCTGATTCTTTGGATAACGTCATTACGAAAGATGGTGACGGATATACCGTGACCATGGATTTTACCGAAGACCAGAAAAATGAGCTGGCAAAAAAAATTGCAGATATCGCATACGATAATGTGACACAAGAAGTCCTTGCCGGACAGGAATCACTGGACGTAAATAAAATGGAAACTGAAATCGCCAATGCTGTCACCAGCCTCTTGACTGATTATATAGATAAAGCAGAAAGGCAATACGTAACAGTAGAAGGTGATACGGATGCCATTGTAAGCCAGGTAGTTGCCCAGCTTAATACAAAAATTATCGCCCAGAATAACGGCAATTTAACAGAAGAGCAAATCAAAAGCATGGTTTCCGAAGAAAACATAAATAAAATTGTAAAAGAAATTGTAAATAATTCCTCAGTAACAAAAGACAATGTAAATACGTTCAAAGATGCCATTATCAAAGAAACCGTATCGTATTTACAGCAGTATAAGCTTATCCAGGCAGGCAAAGACGGTGTGAATGGTAAAGATGGTAAAAATGGTAAGGATGGCAAGGATGCGGAATTGACGCAGGAAGATATTGACAGCATAAAAGAAGGAATTATTTCCGGAATCCAGAATGAGGAATCTTTAAAAATCTATGGAAAATCTGGCCGTGGCGTTACAGGATATTATATCGATGGAAGGAATCTGTATTTGAACACAGCTATAGCAGATCCTGATGGGACATTGCAGGATCAGGACGTGATTGAGATAAAAGACATTGTAGGTAACTCAATCCTTACTGTCACCACAGAAATCCATGACGATAATGCAATTTCGACTTTTTCTGCCCGGTCTGATATTAATTTCGGTGATAAAATTTCAGGGGCTGCCTATGAAATCATTTATTACACAGAATTTGCCATAAGCGATGGGCAACAAGCTGACCCCAATTATATGTACTGCAAGACAGACGGTAAATTGGTTGAAAAATCCACTGTCACAAATGAAAACGGTACATACACAGATGCTGATGGACATGAAGTATGTAATGCATATAAAAATTCAGCAGGCGTCATCAAAATTGACCAGACGAAAATGCAGGACATGATCACTGCAATTAAAGAAGAAATCATCCAATCCCTTGAGGATTCCATTGGTACAAATGGTAATTTAACCAATGCATTTGACAGTATGAAAGACATCCAGGACACCATTGATTCCTTGCAGAAAAGTATCGGCGGAGATGGAAATAAATTAGGGCTTAATACCCTTGTTAATGGTACGGATGATAGTAAAACAGGCAGTTTAAGCGATTTTGTTTCCAAGTCAGAAGATGTCCAGAACAGCTTAGACAAAGTAATGGATGGAATTTCAGGTTCCGGTTTCGAATATGACTTTGATGGAGATGGAACAAACGAAACCATAAGCTATGCAGAAGTATACGCAATGGTCTCAAAAGCTCCTGAATACGCCACAGTTGATGTTAACACAGCATCCATTGCCGGTGATTACAAAACAGTGACTGTAACTTACAAAGGTGCAAATTCAGCCCCCAACATTTCCCTGATTGGGGCAGCCCGTGATCCAGGCACAGTTCCAAATGTAAAACAGTCCCAATTGTGGTCCTTGTGCAAGTATATCCGTGTTGACACAAATAATAATGAGGCAATTTTTTATTTCGCAGATGACTCGGTAAATGGATCTGTATTGGATATATTGAAACCAGAAAAGCTTTATGTCGTATTTTCCCAAACAGGAGTCCCAAATGGTAGCGATACCATGGTCATTACAAACAACACGACAAATAATTACGGTTCTGTCAGGGTATCCAATTACGACAATACCGCACATATGCTGGAATTGAGTGGTTATCAGAATACGGCAAACCTTAACCTCACGGATTTAGATTCCACAACGCTTAATGTCGTACCATAATAAAATAAACCCGGCTGTATCGGGCCGGGTTCTTTCTCCAAAATGGAAGCATCTGACATGTTGTAATTGAAAATAATCATAAGAAAGGAATTGAATATTTATGAAAAAGAAAGGACTTATTGGACTCGCCTTAATATTGGCATTGACATTGGGCACAGGAATTGGTGCATATGCAGCAAGCAAAACTTGGACGCACGAATCAAAAGGTGTCATTACTTATAATGATGATATCGTTATTGATGGTAACGCTATTGGTTTTTGGATAAAAGATTCCGCAGGAATTGGTTCTTTTGATTCTACACATAAAATTTATACAATTACTGATAACAGGCTCACTACTGATTCCATCGTTGACGTATATTACTCAGAAGAGGGGAAGGATGCAGTTTCAAAAGCAAACGTGGCATATAGTCAAGAGACAGGAAAAACCATTTGTACATTCAAAAAGGTTATGGATCCACAGAAAGTAAAAATTATAGCAATGCACGTCATTAACCCAGACCAATTTTCTTCACCAACACTAACCCCGTAACATAGGTTAACCAAGCCCGCCGATACAATGCGGGCTTTTTTCCAAGAAAGGATTTTTTATATGGGAAACAATAAAAAATTAGCATTAATGCTCTTATCCGCAACTTGCATATTGTCAATGTGCATGCCTGTCATGGCAGCCGAATGCGAACATAAAAATACAGAAAAAACAGAACAAATTGACTCTAGCTGCACGCTTCCTGGATATACGGAAGGTTTTTTTTGCAATGACTGTGAGAAATATATATCAGGGCATAAAACCATAGCTGCCATTGGACATATTGATACCGATAACGATAATATTTGCGACGAATGCGGAGAAAAGTATTCCTTGCAAAAAGCTATACCCGCAACATGCACCGAAGATGGATATACAGGGGACAAACTAATTGACGGCAGGATAAAAATGGGGGAGAAAATACAAAAAAAGGGGCATAAGGATAATAATCACGACTACATATGTGATATTTGCCATGAGGCAATCACAAAAGAAGATATTAAAATCACTCTTCACTATTATGTATTAAGCGAAGAATATGAAAAAAACATTGACCAATATACAGGAAAAAATTTCACTATCAAAGATTCAAGTGAAATTCCCGGATGTAAATATATCACAGAAAAAAGAATTGAACAGCAAAATACTGAATTTGAAGTGCCGAAAGCGCCAAATCTGAAACAGTATCAATTTGCATGGATGAATAAAAACACAGTATACACAACGTTTATATTCGATAATGATACAGAACTTTATATGGGATATAATAAAGGATCAGAACGTTTGGAAGGACAGGCTGGAGATGCAGCATATTATATTTATCACCCAGAAGAACAATATCTTGAATTTACTGGACATGGAAATCTTTGGGATGATTTTACTGTAAAAGCTGAAATTCCATGGTATAAATATTTGATGCTTTCAAAAAAAATATATATGGACGAAGGATTAACATCAACGCTATGGGTAATACAAAAATAGATCGCCGTTTGTCTATTGCCATCATATTAAGCATCATTTTAGATTTTATTTCTCTCTTTTTGAATACTTTTTTACCATCCATTTTGTCAATTCTAAATCCTATAATGCCATCCTTATATGTATATGGCTCCCAGTAATTGTTAAAAATGCACGGAAAATATACAAACGGAACCGTCGCTGAATAACGGCGGTTCTTTTTTTATGTTTTCAGAGAATCGTACATATTAGAAGTGTAAAAAGAAAATTCAAAAAAGGAGAGAAAAGAAAGGAAGCTTGCTTATGGGCATGACCGTATATTCACAGGAACAATACTATATCCAAGAAGTCCGTTCAAATACCAAAAAAGGCTATATCATAGCCAATAAAAACAAAGAATTTCATGATGGCCATTCACACCTGAATAACTTCAAAGCAGCTAAATATGTGTTAAATTTAGCTGTAAAAGAAAAATTGCCACATGACCTTGATACATATAGAATGATCAGTCTATATAGGATACTCGAAGATGGCCCATTCAGAGAAAAAGTATTAAAATTAATTGAAACAAGGGCGCAAAAGAAAAAAGACATGTATTTCAATGTAGCTGCTAAAGAAAGCAGAATTCCTAAAATCCCATAAACTGTAAAGGATGCCACAATTTGATTTGAGGCATTCTTTTTTTCGTTTTGCATTGGCAACAGACATATTATCCCCGTAAACAAAAATCATACCATAAAAGGAGAAAAAATAATGGAAAATACAACAACACATGTAAACATCACGCCAGAACAGACAGCTCATATGCAGGAACTTATCAATACCCTCAATAACGCATCAGAAGCCTACTACAACGGAAAAGATGAAGTAATAAGCAATTATGAGTGGGATGCACTTTTCGATGAATTGACAGCATTGGAAGAGTCCACAGGGGTAATCCTGCCAGATAGCCCAACCATTAAAGTTGGGTTCAATGAAGAATCCCAAAAAGAGGAAAAAGTTGAACATGAATACCCCGCTTTATCGCTCCCAAAAACAAAGTCAGAAGCTGATTTAACAAATTGGCTTGAGGATAAAGACGGAGTATTATCTTTCAAACTGGATGGCCTCACATTGGTGGCTACATATGATAATGGTAAATTGTCACAGCTTGTAACCAGGGGGAACGGACATATCGGAACAGTCATTACGGCAAAAGCCCCTTATATTACAGGCATACCTTTAAAAATTAAAGAAACCGGCCATATGGTTGTGCGTGGAGAGGCACTGATTTCATACGAGGATTTTGAACGTGTAAACACAGAAATTGAAAACGATGATGAAAAATATGCAAATGCACGTAACCTTGCATCTGGAACCATTGGACTAGATATATCCAGGGTGGCAGAAATTAAAGAACGTGGTGTAAAATTCATTGCCTTTGCATTAGTCCATTCTGGACAGAATTTCACATCCAAAACTGAAAGCATGAAATTCCTTAAAAAACAGGGATTCGAAACTGTGGAATCTATTCCGGTTATCCAAAAGAATTTATCAAAAAATATGGGAAAGTTTACGAAAAAAGTTCAGGACGGGTATCCATACCCTGTAGATGGCTTAGTCCTCAATTATGAAGACCTAATATATGCAGCTTCCGGCACAATGACCGGACACCATATCAATAAAGCCGGTATTGCTTTCAAGTGGGAAGACAAGCCTGTTGAATCCACATTACGTGATATTGAATGGAGCTGCGCTGTTGCAAACATTTCCCCAGTCGCTATTTTCGATCCGGTAGAAATCGAAGGAACCACAGTGTCAAGGGCTTCATTATACAATATTAGTGAAATGGAACGATTGGGAATTGGAGGAAATGGACAGACTGCTTTGCAGGTAATTAAAGCCAATATGATCATCCCAAAAGTCATTGAAGCAAAAAAAATGACACCTGCTTCATTTTCCATCCCGGAAAGGTGTCCCGTATGTGGTGCATCTACAGAAATCCATATCGGGCAATCAAAAGGCACGAAGACCCTTCACTGCACTAATCCATCATGTCCGGCCAAGCAGTTGAAAAAATATGAAAGATTTGCCAGTAAACAGGGGATGGATATTGATGGTCTGTCAGGCGCCACGATTGAATCATTAATCAACGCAGGCTTAGTGAAAGACCCAATGGACCTTTACACTTTGCAGCAGCATAAGGAAACCATAGTTGCATTACCTGGGTTTGGGGAAAAATCATATGATAACATGGTTTTGGCAATCTCCAAATCAATTTTCACATCATTTTCGCATTTCGTTTACGCACTCAATATTCCGATGATTGGGGAAGGACAGTCAAAATTGCTTGAAAAGGCATTTAAAGGAAATGTAAAAGATTTCCTCAACGCCTGCTATTTACAGGACGACTTTACATTTATCGACGGCATTGGTGAAAAGATGGATGAATCCCTAAAAGCATGGAGCAGGGAAAATATATCAAAGAAATGGCTGCATGGTTTATATGAACTTTGCGATTTCAAACCATATGAAGAAAGCGGCACCACATTAGATGGCGTAACATTTGTCATTACTGGTGATGTCCATATTTTTGCAAATCGAAATGAATTCAAAAGCTATGTGGAAAAAAACGGAGGAAAAGTGGCAGGAAGTGTATCATCGAAAACCAATTACTTAGTAAACAATGACACTGAATCCATGTCTGCCAAAAACAAAAAGGCAAAAGAACTGGGAATAGAAATAATCTCAGAAGATGAGTTTGTAAACAGATTTGGAAAATAATTCTTTCCTCCAAGGGGCTGCATTTTTGCAGCCCTTTTTATTTTTTTTACGTTTTCCGGTGTATCGTACATATTGTTAATAGGAAAGGAAATCTTCCCAATGCCTATTGGGTTATCAATCAAAAACCATAAGGCAATACAAACAAATATACATTTTTATAGGAAAGAATGAGGTAAAAAAAATGAGAGTAACATCAGTATCAGTACATCCAGTAAAGACAGAGAACAGCTTTGTAGGTTATGCAGACGTAGTGTTTGACGACGCCTTTGTTGTAAAGGGCATTAAGGTAAAGCACAGAAAAGATAACTCATATGTAGCCATCATGCCGGTAAGAGCGAATTCAAAAAATGATGCATCCAAGAAGAGAAAGGTTAACATCTTCCACCCTTTAAACAATGATCTCCGGTTAGAAATTGAGCAGGCCGTGGCAGAAGCTTTTAACGCCACCAATGCCCCAGTCGAAGGCGCATAAGTAACTAAGGACAACGAAACGTAAATTTATTTTACGGGATTTTAAAATAGAAATGGGGGAATGCTTCATATGGCATTCCCCTGTATTCTTTCAGAAAGGATAAATACATTGAGGACAATATTGATCAATAGTGCAAAACTAATAAACCAATCTACCGGGAAAGAAAAAGTGGTGGCACAATATATGTTCGCAACGGCATTCTGCAACATCATCCGTAATGGAACAGTATATCGGCGTGAAGACGGACTTGATGGAACCCCAAGGTTAGTGATAATGCTCGGGAACACGGAATATAAATGTCCTGAGTATTTGGTTGAAAAATTAATAAATAAAAATTTCGTAATTACCCCTTATGAAGACACCAGTCAACATCTGGATGGGCTTGACATTCTCCCAAAACCAGATTTCATCGATTTAGAAGAATTAAGCGCACAGTCACCCAAAAAAAAGAACAAAAAAACAGAAATTGAGAAGAAAGCCCCAAATTCCGATAATCCGGAAAATGAACCAAAAACAGATGATTCAACCAAGGATGAAATAAGCCAAAAAGTAGAAATGGAATTGGAAAAAGAAAAGGCTAAATTGCAGAAGAAAATGGATGCCCAATTAGCAATGGACAGGAAAAAACAAGAAGAATTAATCATTGATGAAATAGATAATACAAAAATGTATAAAATTGTCAATATTGCCCTATGTGCTTTTTGCACAGCAGCCAGTATCGCAATCTGGGTATTTTTATAATCAGCTAAGCAAATCCAGAGAAGAACCATAAGAAAGAGAGGTTAATTTATGAGAGCAGTATACTCAAATTTTATTGAATACCAGGGTATTTCAATCATAAAAAAAGAAACTGCGGCGCTCGAAAAAATAACAAAAAAATATTTCCCTCCGGTAGACACGTTAAGGGATAACCTGCATGTATGCCTGGAATATTTCAGTACCAAAAAACAAATGGATGTGTTATTAAAAAAGGAAGAAAAGGTTTTTCCCCAAAAAGTCATGGGAAAACAAATAGAAATTCCTTTAATCGCCATCGGTGGATATTACAAAAAAGGGAAGCTGCTAAATGTGGCATTTCTCATTGATGACAGTTTCTATGATACAACCACATTGGCAAATGGGAAAAAGCTTCGCCATTATGATGCAGCAAACATGCCATTCCTTACAGTTTGGACAAATAAGGAAAAAATTGATGGGAAACATATTGCCAGTGCAAAATTTTCCGGCAGGTGCTTTGGTGGCAAGCCATTAGCAGAAGATGAATTTATCCAAATCTATGAATTTGACGAACCAATCATGGTTACGGGTGAATTATGTGCATTCGGGTCCAAACAGGTGGGGGAGAAAGAACGGAAAGGGTACAAGATCTTCAATGTAAAAAACAGTTCAACACGATTGATCTCAAACAAGTCACTGATAGCGGATACACAAGCAATCATAGATGCAGATTTTTCCGGTTTGAACCAATAAAGGAGAAATATCATGAAAAATAAATTAAAAATAGTACTTTCACTTACATTATGTGCCATTATTTGCAGCATCTCACCTACATATACAAGAGCAGACACATTAGATGCAGAAACTTCTGAAACAGAAATTGTAAATACAGAAGAGAATCTTTTTACAACAGAATACGAAGAGAATATAAGTGAATCTGAATCAAGTATAGATGCTCTCGAACTACAAGAAGAAATTTCCTCTCATAATGGTGAAATTGCCAATGCCCCTTGGGGCAAAGTCCAAAATTTAGACGGCGTATATACGACAACAGGAGAAATGATAAGAAAGACTGAATGCGGCACCATCAAATTCAGAATGGACATCCCGTTTGTCTTTGATGATGATTTCATTTACCTGGAATGCATCAAATTAGACGACATGTCTACATGGGGCACCATGGCCAGGGCATACTCTGGTTATACGGCAAACCTTTATCTTCCTGAAGGGGACTATCTTCTGGATTTCTGTAGGGCTGCCAGCGACCAATATGGAGATTACCGCATAGAACCAGTGACATTTTCTGTTATCAAAGGAAATGCCCAAATATTAACAGTCCCACTAATTTCCATTTATCCCACCAATCAGGAAGTGGAAGAGAATGAATCAGAAATCCAGGAACTCGAAACTTCCATTGCAAAAGAAAATGGGTATGTCAAAGACATGGAAAGTGTTGAAGAGCAAATGAGTCAAGATGTTATTGCGGAGCAGTCCCCAAACACCATGCCCATTTGGGTAAAGGTAGTTGCCATCATTACGCTTATATTAATTGTATTATTTGGTATCGGTTTGGTTATGTATAATAAAAAATAGTGCCTAACGTTACCCGTTATGCAAAAATCCCTCTCAAATGAGAGGGATTTTTCAATTTTATTCTATGTTAAATTATTTTTGAGAATTTGTCCTTTCCCAATCAAGTTTTTCCAATATAGCTCCTTCTAATGCCGGATTAGTAACCTTACATCCTTCCACATGAATCATATATCCTTTTTTTCCAAAAATATCATATGGACCTACACATATAATGGCTTTATTAACCAATTTCCGCATTTCGAATATCTTCATCAGCCTTTGGTCAATTTTAGCCACCCCATTTTTATCCAGCTCTACATCAACCTGGGTTATTTCTTTAGCACCTTCATTTTCTATTAAGCTTATATATTCATCATGAAAAGTCATACAAAATTTTTTTGCGCTGGCTTCGGTAAAAATCATTTCATTCCTTGTTTCATTGATAAAAATTTTCATTGCCATTTCTCTACTTTCTTATTGCTTTATTTCTATTTTTTGTCTTATTCACAACGACTTGATAACTATATCATAACATATTATAAACCTCAAAATCTCACATAGGAAAAAAATGGAAAAAAGATTATGAAAATATACCAAAAAACATATTTTTTTTTAACTATTAATGTGCAAGATGCACTATCGTATATTGATATGCAAATAATTATTCATTAATACTGCATTTTTATGCAATTTATGCCGAAATATTCTGTAAACCTATATATATATTTTTTCATCCATGAACTATGTCATACATATTTAAACCAGAAAAAAATAAAAAAAGGAGAAAAAACATGAACATTGAATTGTCCGATAACTGGTCTGAGACTGGAAAAGGTAATTTTGAAAGGTTTAAGGTATTAATCAATAATTTTTCTGGAAGTTCCTCCATTTTGCGCATCAAGCTTAATCAACTCAGATTACTTTTCTTTAGCGGTGAAGTAATCCACAACGAAAAGATTTACTACCGGTTTGCCATGCCATCTGAAACTGCCGACAAGGACATCAGGTCACTGTTTTATTTAAAAGACGATTTCTTGGTGCATTACGGCCATTTGATGGATGAATTGATTTCCACAAGGAGCATACTATATGATGTTAAGGGGAAAAAATTTTATTATGTTTCAAAACATTGCATGAATTCCTTGATTGACAGGGCAGGCATAAGGGGAGACATACAAACCCCAACCCTTTACAGGAATTTGTTCATTTCACAAAAATTCATGGAATCTGACGACGAGGTCCAACTGGTCATCAGAAAAGATAAAGACATCCTTAAAACTTTCGGAATGTTTTCATCCCAATATCAATACATTTCCCAAAAAGTTGTATTGTATATTGCCAATTCATTAAAAAACGATGGGTATGTTTTGGACGAATGGAAAATTTCTCATTTAGTGACCCAGCTAGATATGATTGATAAAGAAGAAATCCAAATCGGCAACAATTATTACAGGACTGGATTCCAAATCATAACTTCCGATACCGGCTATATATCTTTCAGCATCTACCCTACACTTTATATCGATGGGCAAAAGGTAATTTTAGACGTTTCAAATAAAGTACAGATCCCCCACAGGAAACCTGCGCAGGATGAAGACATAGAAATGGGAAACCAGGCTTTCGATAAATTAATGTCAAAAGTAGAAGACATCGTGGAATACGGCATCTATCTATTTTCACAGACAGAAAGCACTTTACGGAAAGAAAGCAAGGAAAAGATAAACGTGGAGAACAAAGAGGAGATGATTGCCTACGCCGCCACTTTAATAGACACAAAAGAAATGAGTAAAATCCTTGGGAAAAAGAATTTTGTGAATTCCCTTAAGGAAACCATCCCGGAGGATGTACACGACAGTTCCAAAGCTGATGCCATTTTTCATGTTATGCGTACCAGTTATATAAACCAAAATGACATCATTTCCACTTTGCGGTATGACCATTTCAAAAATATTGTAAATGTAAGTTAATGCATACATGATGCATACACGATGCGTCAATGATGCCAAAACAATATGAACCCTATGATTTATAAGAAGTCATAGGGTTTTTGTATTTTCATAGGCAAAAAAACATATTGGAAATGAAGAAAAAAAAATAAACGGAAGGAGACCCATTGTGATATTTAATTTTTCACCAAAACAGAAAAAAATATTAGAAAAAAATGGCATCATTACAGACACTGACCTATTATACTATTTTCCCAAAGATTACAGAATTTTTATCCCATTATATACCATATGCGATATTGTTACATTGAAAGAAAAGAAAGATGTTAGCTGCACCGCAAAGCTTCTCAAAGTATATGCTGGGAAGAATAATATAGTAAGAGGGCAATTCTTAGGTCCGAATCAAATCGTATTTTATGTTACATGGTTTCAAACTAAATACATGTATCAAAAACTGGCCACTTCTATTGGAAACTTATTCAGTATTGGCGGTACTATTGAATTAACCCCATATGGATTACAGATTACTAATCCTACAATTTTCAAAGAAGGAAATCATTGCATTCCTTTTGTCTATCCGGTATATAAAAAAATCAAAGGGATAAATGAAGAAACTTCATTGCGTCCAGGGATTGCCTCAGTACTTCAAAATGACATAGAATCTGTTTTACCAACAGAAATATCAGACCATTTCAGCCTTATCAGCAGGAGGGATGCCTTCTGCAAAATCCATTTCCCACAGAATGGACAGGATGTATATTTAGCAAGACAATATTTTGTTATCGAACAAATATATAATTTTGCAAGAAATCTATCTGCATACCACGTTTCTCAAAAAAATGAAGCCATTTTAACAAAACATGAAATTACAGATAAAATCATTGGTTCATTACCGTATGAGCTTACCAACTCACAAAAAGAAATATCTTCCTTGTTACTCAGCCGGATGGAATCAGAAGAAAAAGTCTCATCATTGGTCCAGGGTGATGTCGGATGTGGCAAAACTACCATTGCCCAATATACTGCACTGGCCATGGCAGAAAGTGGATATCAGGTTGCACTCATTGCACCAACAACAGTACTTGCTTCTCAGCATTATGACGGAATTGTAAATATTACCAAACCTTATTCTGATATATTTCATCCGTTACTTTTTAATGGTGGTATGACCGCCAAGCAAAAAAGAGAAACAATGGATAAAATAAGGAACAAAGAGGCGAACATCATTATAGGTACCACAGCAATACTCAATGCCGAGTTCCAAAACCTGGGTTTAATCATAATTGATGAAGAGCATAGATTTGGTGTAGCTCAAAAAGAAATGTTATCAAAAGAAATCGAAAAAGGAATTCATACAATTACTATGTCAGCTACCCCCATTCCACGCTCATTAGCATGCGTTGTTTATGCTGGTATATCATCTGTTTATCAAGTTACTGACTTACCCAAAGGTCGTAAGCCTGTCTCGACAAATTTAATAAATAACTCTTCAGAATTAATAAATCAAATAGAAACAGCAAGGAAAAAAGGGGAAAAAGTTTACATTATTTGCCCTAAAATAGAAAGTGACGACAATACGGATAAAACCAGCGTCGAAGCAGCATACAAAAAATACCGTTCGATATTATCCGATCCAGATAAAATCGTAGCCGTTACCGGAAAAATGAAAACAGAAGAAATACAAAAAAAAGTACAAGAATTTAAAGACGGTATTTATAATGTGTTAATTTCAACTACGGTTGTTGAAGTCGGTGTAAATGTACCTGACGCCACAATCATAGTAATAGAAGATGCAGACATGTTTGGATTGAGCCAGTTGCATCAATTACGTGGGCGTGTCGGAAGAAGCAGCATCCAATCCTATTGCTACCTTGCTCCGAGACCCACAGCCAAGGAAAAAGCCATAAACCGTCTTAAAATTTTATGTTCTTCCAATGATGGTTTCATTATTTCTTCTGCCGATTTGGAAGAAAGGGGACCCGGAGACATATTGGGGACAAAGCAATCTGGGAAAGACTCTGACTTATTGCTAGTATTGAAATACCCCAATACTTTTGATTATATCCGAAACTATATGACGTATATTTCGTATAAAACAGCTTAGTCTTCTAAGCTGTGTTTTTTTATTCTTGCAGACTTTCTTTCATATTAAAAGTGTACACATAAATGACATTGAAAGGAGAATAATTGAAATGACAAATTATTTCAATTCTATTGAAGCATATTTAAAAAGTCTAAATATAAATGCACCTGATCTATTAACAGAAAAAATATATCCATATGATTTTATGGACGCTTTCAATTTTATGAGAGAAGTAGCAGCATCCGGGAAACCCTTATATATTATTGGGGATTATGATGTTGATGGCCTTCTCTCATCAGAAGAACTCCGTCTCATTTCATTAAGTTTTGGAATCAAAACCGTAATCATCAGGATACCAAAACGTTTTTCGGAAGGATATGGATTAAATGTGTCCATTATTGACGAGATTCCCCGAAACGTTTATATGGTTACTGTTGATAACGGCATTTCAGCGAATGAAGCTATTGAGAAAGCAAAGGCAAAAGGAATCAAAACCATGATCCTTGACCATCACCTGCCGCCAAAGGATCCGGCAATGGCAGATGTGACATATAACTGCCACTGTGACGGAAAGGCAAATTATTCTGAATATTGCGCAGCCGGAATGGTGTATAAATTTGCAGAGTATATTTGGGGAAAAGAAAATCCCTTTGTTAAATACCTGAATGTATTAGCAATGGTAGCCACCCTTGCCGATTCAGTTCCATTGCTGGGCGACAACAGAAACATAGTCAAAAGGGGGCTTTACCTATATAACCAGGAAGGAATTCAGCCCTTACATATTAAAATGTTAATGGATAATGAGGGATTAACATCTCTTGACGTAGAAAACGTAAATTTTAAAATTGCTCCATTAATAAATGCTTGCGGCAGAATGGAAGATGACGGTGCTCAGTATGTATCTGAATTTTTAACAAATCAAAATCCTGAAACAATTCAAGCCATGGCATTGGTTATAAAACAAAAAAACGAGGAAAGGAAAGAAAAACTGACCTTCTACAAGCAAGAACTGGAAAAACAGTTCCAAGGAATTGGGATAGACCCGCTCCATCCGGTCATCATCTATTACCCAGAATTATCCGAAGGGTTTCTTGGCTTAATTGCCGGATGGATTGCTGAAAAATATGATACTGTTTCTTTCGTGGTCACTTCGGCAGAAAACGGGGAACTGAAGGGATCTGCCAGAAGCAATGGTTCGCTCCATATAAAAAAAATACTTGAAAAAAACGCTACCTTATTATTAAAATCAGGTGGACATGAAGGTGCTGGTGGTTTTTCATTAAGCAAAGAAAATTATGCACCCTTCAGGAAAGCCCTGTTACAGGAAAATGTTTATTCGGCTAAAAGTAGAAATATAATTCAAATTAATCAGTCCGATATTCCATATTGGTATCAGAAAAAACAGATGTATGCACCATTTGGAATGGGTATGCCTGAACCAGAGTTTCAGACTATTTTTACGGCTAAAGAAGTTATGGGAAAATACTTTGAAACAAACGGTGGGGTATATGAAAAGAACAAAAAATATAAACGTAATGTCCGTTTATATGGGGATGGCGCCGAAGCCTTTGGCTTCGGAATGATCGAACCATATTTAGCTATCAACACGCCAAAAACGACGAAAATTACTGGAAATATTATCTTAAATCGTTTTAATGGCAAAGACCAGATAAAATTTATGTTTAAAGAAATTGAAAAAATACCGTTTAAAAGGACTCAGAAATGAGTTCTTTTTCTATTTTAGAAAATTAGATATTATATTGACTTTCATACTTTTATATGGTACTATCCGAAATAGAAAGCCGCAAAAAAACGATGGTCTTTAGACTGTGTAAAACAGTCAAAAAGGTGAGGAGTAAAAAGAATGGAAACTGAAATTATCAATGGGCAAAAAATAAACATCATAAACAATATTCTTTCTCATATGAAAAAGAAAGGAATTTCCAAATCAGAATTAGCAAAACAAATTGGATGGTCCGTTTCGAAGACATCAAAAATATTTAGCACTGAACCGGATAGCCAGAAAATTAACATCAGTGATTTAATGGCTATCGGTATTGCTTTAGAATGTAATCCTATGCTTTTTATGCTTGGCAATGATGAATTTTATACTCGTGCTCATAGCAACAGCATTCATGACATTTTTTGTAGTTTTAATAGCCCTAACGAGCATGATTGCATCCATAAAATTACATCTGATTTACCTGATATCATTAGTTTTTACTTGGATCTGAAAAATACATCGATGAAAGTATTTTTGAAAGTTAGATCGAAAGATTCATCTTCTTTTGAAGAAAATACTTACCCAAGAGTCATTGTACAGGAGAATGGTGTTGGCTCATTATATGGCCAAGATATCTCAGTAGGCTATTGGTTCAAAGAAGATTTGTCTGGTGTTTATTTAGCCATTAATTATAGCGATACTGATACATGTATTAAGAATGAACAAGATTCACTATCAACACTCAAAGAAAGAGTTTCCACATTTAAACGTTTTATTAGCGAAACGGAAAATGATTTGTCAATAGAATTATGTGCCAAATCCAATGCTCGTTTTGAAGCTGGTATGATAAAGACGCAATACTACGATTTCGAAAATATACCATCTGAAGACATTTTACGTAATGATTTGCGTCTTTTTTATGAAATTTATAAAAAATTACTGAATATCTGCGTTTTACGTGTCAAACGTAATTACCTAGCTCATGGCACACCCCTTAAAACGGAAAATATCCAGTTAATCCAGCAACAATTAATAGATGCTTCATCTTTGGATAAATATTTGGACATAAAACCTGGCCCTCAACGCAGTTATTATAATGCATTAGCACGCGAAAAATACAAATGTGAAGTAAATCCTGATCATACGACATTTCTAAATGTAAAGAACAATCAGCCCTATATGGAAGCAATGCCACTCATCCCTTTGTCTTCTCAATGTGACTATAAGGTATCGCTTAGAGCACAAGAGAATATATGCTGTCTGTGTCCTGAATGTAAAGCAAAATTAACATATGCAGACAATACAACACGGGAAGACATGATTGTAAGGCTTTATGATAAACATAAGCAGAAATTGAAAAGTATTGGTATTTCTATAACATTAAAACAACTACTTGATTATTACCATATCAAATAGAAACGTATGTTCTAAAAATACTTGAACATGTGTTCTAATTATGGTATGATAATTTCAACACAACAGCAGATACAAAAAAAGACCAAAAGGAAGGAGGATAATAGACTATTTTTATTCAGCCTATTAATAGTGATGACAGCGGAAGATGAAAAAATTGTAGTTTTGCTCCATAAAATTTGCTCTCGTGGCAATAGCGCAGAAGTGAAACAAAATAAAGATGGGACATTGAAGGTATACGAAATCAAAAAAAATATCGTCTCCATGTAACTGGGTACATGGAAAGAGCTAATCGGGGCTGGTCAATTAATGGCTGGTCCTTTTATTTTCTCCCCCCCCCCACTAAGCAAAAGTTCCTATGTGAGATTTTGCCCCATTAACGATAGCTCGATATAATATTATCAGAAACAGAAATTTATGCATCAAAAAGGAGCCAATACAATGATTTTTGATGTAAACCAAAGTTTATATTGGTATATACATAATTTTTTACTAAATGCTGAAGTAGCAGGCAAAAATGGCAGCCAACTTTTTAATGAATCATCTATTCCAAATAATATACCGGTATCAAATGAAGAGAGCGAAAAAATCTTACAGTTGTTCGAGTCAGAAAATTTAAAACAACTTCAGGACGTTCTTAAGGCTGATCAAAAAGAAATTGAAGACATAAAGAAAAAGAATTGGTTTTAGTGTTTTCCAAAATGGAAGAAAGGAATAAAAAATGAGCACAAAACAATATAAGCCTAGCAACTATAACAAAGACGAAGTAAAAGAAATTATGGATGTATATAAGAAAGACAAAAAAATGGGTAATACCTTGATGTACGAATATCTAAAAAAATATATTTACAGTATTATTTATACTCAGTATGCACAGTACGCTGAATCAGAAGAATACAGGGAAGAATTCGTCCAATCCGTCATGGTGAATATTTGCCAGGCAACAGAAAAATATAATCCAGAAGTTGCTGCCCCAACTACATACTACAAACCATATATCCTTGCCGGCATCCGGAATGTCATTAATTCCAAAACAGGGCAAACATCTTACTATGGGAATTTATCAAGGAAAATCAGGCAATTACAGGAAGCACGCTTAAAAAAGGGGTTAGGAACAACAGAGGCAGACTGTATTATTGAAATGCCAGATATATCCCCTGTTGCAATTCGCCACACATTCGAAATGATGTATGCTGTGGATAATATGACATATTTGGATGCCGGATATGATTCTGACGACAGCAGTACGAAATCAACAGATGTTGCATATAATGCAACACCGGAAAGCGTTTTTTTTGAATCCGAAGATTCTACACTAATTTACGATACAATCGAGACTGTATTAACCCCCCTCGAAAAAGACATTGTCGTATTATCCTACAACCTTTTTACGTCAAACATCGGTTTCCTCGAAGAGATTTTGAAAAGGAATGTTCCGTATTCTGCAATTGAGCTTTTCAAAGCCCATGGGCAAAGCGGTTCACAGGCACTTTCTTCTTGGGGGTTATCCAAAAAAGAAATCCTCATGTTCGGCGGAGTTTCCGAGGATGATGCAAATTTCTTTTTAAACATATTACAGAATGGCGGCACTCCAGAAGAATATGAAAAAATGATGAAAATCGCAGAAGCAGTCGAAAGCGATAGTTATAAAAAGAAACTCCAAAGTTTTACGAAAACTGAATTTGAACGTTTCCTTAAACACTTGGGATATAATAAAAAAGATGTCCGTGCCAAAGAAACAATTGCTAAAATCAAGGCAGAACAGCTTGGCAATATTGAAAATATCAGCATCGAAGATTTACTGAGAGCCAAAGGTCTTTCCAATGACGACATTACAGACTTTTTGACCGGCAAAAGACCCTCACAAGCAAAAATATGCACTATCCTGAGCAGAAATGCAGTAGATGTCAAAGCAGCAACTTCACAAGCCGAAATGAAACTGAAAAGAGCATTAAAGTCTGTATTCCCAGAAAGGGCCAACAAAGCCGATATCCATATGGCTAAACTCAACGAAGAAGAGATTGCCTTTACAGCAGATGCAGAAGATTACGCAAACGCATTCATGGATCAATTAGATGCCATAAATCTATGAAATTAGACCGCAAGAGAAATATCCAATGTCATTCCCTGTATTGAAATAATCCTTGTAAATACATAACGAATTGATACGTAAGTATCGTTGAGTTAAAGATGGGCGATGCTTAAATTTATATCTCGACAGAACTTTGCACGAAGAATTTGAGCAGTTCTGCGAAAGTCTTGGACAAACCAAAACGATTGCTGCTGAGAGAGCATTTCGGATGCTATGAAGCAGAATCCAGAACAAATAATGAAAGAAAGGTAGATGAGCGTACATGTTTTGGAAAAAAAAAGAAAAATCCGCATTACCAGAAAAAAATGCAATTATTTTGGGTTCATCTGGTAGCGGTAAATGTTATCATCCTTGGGATAATTTGAAACCATGCCCTTGCGAATGCAAAGAAAGACCTTTATTGATGTACAAAAAGGAAAAATTATACTTTTGTGGTGGTGCTACGGAAAATGTGTTTGCTGTTTGTAGTGTATGTGGAAGATATACTGAAAAATCAGATATATCAACTACAATAAATAACTGGAATAACGACAAAACAAAAGATGCTAATATGGATAAAAGTTCAGAGATTGCTTTTGACAAAGAAGAATATTTAAAGCATCTATCTGAGGATGTATTTATCGTAAAATTTAAAGAACGCTCCACGGGCAGAACATTTGAAATCAACCCCAAAATAGATAACCCATTTTATGATACTCTTTATCGGAATTCGTTTCGGTCAGGAGAATATATCTTAATAAGCGGTGAATTGCCTGATAAATGGAAATAAAAGAAATTGGTGAAAAACTCTAAATGGAACCATAATATGGTTCCGATTGACAGAAATAATGGTTTATTTCATATTTTGTGCGGTTATAACAAGAACGATTTTAATGAATTTTCCGTAATTTGTAAATGCAAGGGTTTCCCTTCAGATGTTGATAAAGAAACTGCATTTTGGTTAGAAGATTTAGCTTTTACGTCATACTTATCGTTAGAGGAAATACAAAATTTTGACTGTGATAAGGAAGTATACTATTTTGAGGAAGATTGCAAGCATTCGGAAATCGCTTGTGAATTTTATACTGAAATTATTCCTTTTATGCTTTCAGTCGATACCAATTGTCAAAATGTACGTATTATATTTGGATTAAGTTTATAAAAAAAAAGACTAGATTTTATAATATATAGGAGGAAAGATAAAATATGTCAGATATATTGAATTTACTAAAAGGAATAAAACCTTTATTTAAAAGAGGAGAAACTTTTTATTATGCTAATAGAAATACAAAACAGGCAGAAAAGTGTACCGTTGTTGATCGGGTTTGTCAATACCCAATGGCGTATATAACAAAAAACGACGCATCGGGAGAAATTTTTAAATGTTATCATGATTTTGGATGTTTTGCATCGGAGCAAGAAGCCTATGATGATGCTCAAATCGAGGAGGATAGAATAATATATTAAATCGAGCAAACATAATGATTTGTCACGTTCTATGTGACTATCTTCAAATCGCATGGGATACCAGAAACACTCGGATGTATACTGGATAAACTCATCATTGTTGTATCGGGCATCGGAAGTATCGCCTTGGTAATTTTTTTGATAGCACAAATCGGATAAAAGTAACCCTCCTTTTTTTTCTCTTTTGTAGAGTTCTGGGAGGGTTACTTTTTTGCTTAAAAGAGCTTAACTTAATGACATTGGAGAAATATCTTGCGGTTTTTTTTTATAAAAAAAATAAAAAAAAGCCGTTTTCCCACATGGGAAACAGCTTTTTTTTAAGTTCCAATATTCAAAAAACATATTGATACTGAAAGGACAGATTGAAAAGGGATGCGGTCACGACAATACCGACATCCCAAAATACAACTTCTAATCTGCAATCAGTATAGCATGGATAGTGAAAAAATACAACAAATAATCAAAAAATTATCGACAACAGGATGGAAAAATATAGAACTAGGATATTATAAAAGCAATGCAAATATTAAACAGATTCAAGGCTTTCAACTTTTTATCAGAACCCGCAATTTTGACTCCATTTTGTTTTCGGAGTCAAATGCCATATCCGCAAACCCGCATAAACACTGGATTTCAGATGTGGGGTCAGTTCCCACTATGGGAGACCAGAAGGGGGCAGCGACCCCTGTGCCATCTGACCAAAAAAACAGTCTTTCCTGCTTTGACCGTTTCCAAAGTTTAGCCAACATTAAACGTGGTAAAAAATGTATTTTGATTGGTTATGACAGTGAGTGGGAAAATTTAAAATCCGGCAAACGGAATATGCTTACATGGCAATTTGCCACCATACACAATAATGTACTGGTTGAATTTTGTTTCATTAAAAATGGCAAGCAGAATCTTTCGCTTGATATCGCACTTGGATGCATATTGGATTTCCTGAATGTTCAGCCCGTCGATGTCCGTACCCTCAGGAAATATGAATATTGTGTTGGCTGGCTTAATGGTAAGCCTATTACGGAAATTACCAACAGCATCAATGTTGCCCGTAAAAACTGTATATATGTTTATGATAAGCATAATGAAAAATTTACAGACATAAGTGTTTCTTCCATTGAGGATTTTAACGATCCGTCCTTAGGGTTTTATAAGGTTTTTACTGATTACCAGTCCGTTGAGAAGATTAAATTGACCATCCTTTGCCATGCCGGGAAAGCTGATCTGACAGCTTTACATCAAATGGAGTGGTTTTTGCCCAGGCTGACTGAGGTGCAGGGTGGACTGATTAGTTTACAACCAATCCGTATGAATGTTAACAGCCTGCAAAATGTTAATAATTCATATGTGTATCCTTTAAGTATTAATGTTGGTGATACTATGTGTCATGCTCCGGCAGGTATGAAAAAGCTTAAAAATCTTGGTGATGTCATCGGAATACCGAAAATTGATATTCCTGAACAACAAAAAAACAATATGCTTAGTCTTTTAGAATCCAATCCTTGCGGATTCTTTGAATATGCTTCCACAGACAGCATAATAACTTTACTTTATAGTTCTGCTCTATATGGTATTAATAATATTCCACCAGTAACAATAACATCTGTTGCTGCAGAAATAATGAAAGGAAAAATGATGGAAAAATTGCATTGTAACAACACAAAAGACTTTAATCGTGTGTATCGTGGACTACAAACTGTTTCTCATGGTTTGTACGCTTTTGAAAATCGCCCTGGATACGTTGAATCATCTTCATTGGAACCTATTAGCGATATCGTAAATACTATCCAATATTACGCTTCACAGGCTTTCCATGGTGGATACAATTCTTGCAGCGAAGTGGGTTATTTTAATCAGGACACCTATGATTATGATTTAAAAAATGCCTATCCCACTGCCATGTGCCTGATTCCCGATATTGATTGGGGAAAAACCCGTAAGAAGTGAAGTAATTCGTAGAGAGATGGATATCAGAGAATGGTCTGGTATAGGTGGTTTCAATCCTACTGTTCCATTTGTTGGATATATTCGTTTTAAATTTCCTGATAATGTAAAATATCCTTGTATTCCTATTAATATTGATGGTATTCCTATTTATCCTAGATCCTCTGATGGCATTGATGGAATATATGCAGCCGGTCCTTATATATATTTAGCCTTAAAACTTGGTGCTACTGTTTATTGCGAACGAGGATATTTTTTATACACATTATATGATGATGATTTCACTCACGAAAGCCGTAGTCTTGCTTATGCTGTTAAACAATTCGTTTCTGACCGCAACCTTGCTTTGGATGAATGCGGGAAGGACTCTCTTGAAGAACTGGTTCTTAAAACTATGGCTAACGCAGGATATGGAAAAAATGCACAGAATGTAATTCAAAAACAAAATTGGTCTGCATATAAAGATATGATGTCAGATCTTGGATGTTCTGTTATCACAAATCCTGTTTCTGCTATGATGACAACTGCGCTTGTACAATGTGAATTACTTGCTGCACAGAATCAAATCAATAACCTTGATTATATGACATGCTCTGTTACAACAGATGGCTTTATTACAAATTGCCCTGAAGATGAATTAAAAGCTTTAGATCTTTATGGTTTCCGGAAATATATGGAGCAAGCCAGATTATTTTTAACTGATGGAAAAGATTCTGAATTATGGGTAAAAAAACACTGGCAAAATGATTTAATTAATTTTACAACTCGCGGAAATATTTCATTATCTCCTAATGGTGTATGCGCCCATAATTCCGCCAAATCCGGTTATGAAAGCGATAGTTATGAAGATAGATTATGGTTAATGACACAGGTATTATCAAGAACCGGTCCTATTGAGTGTACGGAACATCAGTGGACGACTTTTAAAGATATTATTCAAAATAAAGCAGATTTTTCAGTATCTAAAGAAACCAGGAAATTGCATATGGATTTTGACATGAAAAGGAAACCGGACAGGACAACCCTCAGGACCGATTACCCGATTGTAAATGGTGTTACATATGAAATTGCGCACATAGAAACATTACCATATGACACCATAGAAGAATTTAGGGCATACCGTAAGAAAAAAGCTTTATGCGAATGTATCAGGACTGAAGATGATTGGTTCAATTTCTTCTTAAAGATTGACACAAATGCCTGTGGTGCTGTTGTAAAAGATATCAACTGGTCAATCCTTTCAAGTATCATCATGGGATATAGGGCCGGCAAATGGGATATACCGGCACTTAATAATAAGACTACAAAAGAAAAAATCGAATGGATCAATACCCATAACAACAGTTCAAAAAAATATACCGAAAATGACTGGAAAAATGCCCGCCGCCCAGAAAGACAGGCCAATATGTTGCCGCTGTCAATCATTCAACCAAAACTTGAAGAAATACAAAATGCTGAATAGAAAATCCGAAAAAGACTGTGATTTTACAGTCTTTTTTGTTTCTTTCCACTATCTTTCATATTAAAAAAAATAGGGAAAATAATAAAAAAGGAGAAAAATGTAATGAGCTACAAATACACGAAATCATACAAAGATGGTATTGATATCATCATTCCAACCAAAAAGGGATTAGAAGAAGGCGATATGCCAAAAGGAATCATCATTCCAATATGCTATTCCAGACTACCGGAACTACAGCCGTATTTAAAATCAAATGTATATAACATTTATACTGTAAAACATTGCGAACAGCTCAATGTTATGACACATATTGTTCCTTCCGGAATGGTAAACCGCTTTGGCTTATACATCACTAAAGCACAAATACTTTCAGTTAAAAAGGACTGGAACATCGATATCGGAACAGGATGGTTCAAAAGAATCACTATCCAGGATATCAAAGAAATCAAAAATTATATGTAAAGTTAAAAGGAAGAGAGAAATTTTATGTTTCTCTCTCTTTTTTTTGTTTTCCTTCCCCGTCTTTCATATTAAAAGAGTAGAAAAATAAACAAAAAAAGGAGAAAAAAATATATGGACGAAAATAAAATTTTATGGAATGAGCTTTTAAAACACCGCGGGCATAATGTAGCAATTGTATCATATGGCGATTATGATAATCCAACAGACGTATGTTTGGAATGCGAAGATTGCAATGAGGTAATATTGGACGCTGAAATATATACTTTATGCGCCAGGGAAAATGACGAAAAAAAATCCAATACTTATATTCTGCCTGAAGAGTTATCCAAATTTTGGGACACCAAAGCAATCTGTATTGAGTTCTCCGATGGAACCGATGCGTTGGCACAGGAAAATGGATATACGTTAGAGCAATGCCTATCTATGGATGATGTGAAATTTTTTATCGACGAAAAGGAGAATTAAAGATGAAAGAAAGAACAATACCATGTGTGTACTATACAAATTGTGGAGCTGACTGCCAGAAAGGAAAACACAATGTATCACATGCACATACCTGCCAGCACTGCACGAAATATATGCCAAGAAAAACAGGGAATGTAATAAAAGAAAATAAAACAGCAAAAATAAATAAAATTAGAAACAGAGAATACAAAAGAGAATGTAGAGAGTATTAGAGACCATTTTTATTTATTGAAATTTCAAAAAACAAAGTTGCTAACGCAACCGACAGCAACGACAGTATTTAAAATTCGCGGGAGGCATATAAATGAAAGAATATGTAAATGTAAAAGAACTTCTCGAAGAAGTTGATGCAATGGCAAAAAGAGGTACATTACTTGCAAGAGGTGGAGTAACACAGGAAGACTTGGCAATGCAGATTAGAGGTCTTATTGTTCATGTAGCTTCCAAAAATTCTCCTCCAAAGAAACAGAATAAATGCGTGTTTCCTTGGATCAGAGGTAAGAGAAATGGAAAATAATAATTGGATTCCAGTTAGTTCTGGATTATTTCCAGAAGATGAGGAAGATGTACAAGTAACATTTATTGGATATATTGACCAAGCACCGCATTGCGAAGGGTTTGCTTATAGAAACGATGAAGAACACCTAAACTGAGATGAAAATATTATAAAAGTGAGGTATAAATATGGATAAGAATATTAAATTGGCAGTATTTGATTTTGATGGGACATTGGCAATCCACAAGGACAATGACTATCTAGCACACCGCAAAGAACGTGGAAAGAATAATTATTATAGAAAGGCATTTGAAAATCCAGATACTTTTTATGAAACTATTGAGCCTTGTGGCATTTCAAGTGATATGTATCATCTTATCTGTTATTTGAGATTACATAATGCAAAAATGTACTGCCTGTCTGGAATGAAGATGTCACTTCATTTCGACGCAAAGCAATCTTTCATTAACAGACATTATGGAAATGATATTAAGCTTTTGTCAGTGAGCACACAGGAAGGCAAAGTGGATGTTGTAAAGATATTACAACAGACTTTTGGTTGTAAATCAGAAGAAATTTTATTTGTAGATGATATACAGATGGTTGTAGATTTGATGAAAGAACAAGGCTATATAGCTCTGCTAGAACCAGAAGTTAAAAACATTACCGTAAATGGAAAAACATTGTTAGAAATATTAGATGATTAAAAAGCAGAGTAAATTCGCATTTCAACGGAAAGGAAAAGAAGGACAAGTTATGTCACATTTTATTACATTAGTATTTACAAAAGAAAACTGGAAATCAGTTGAGGAGTTGCTTGCTCCATTTGATGAAAATATTGAATATGCTCCATATGTTAAGTATACAAGAGAACAGGCAATAACTGAAATTAGAAAAGAGATTGAAGATTATAAAAATGGATTGTATGCAAAATATTTATCAGATCCAAAGGCATATGAAGAAAGTTGTAGCAACGAAGGTCATATAAATTATCTTAAAAATACATTTCCAAAGAAGATGAATTGGACAGACGATGAATGTTATGAAGATATGAAAGATCGTTTTAGTGAAGACATGATTAAGCCAAACGGGGATTTACTTTCTACATACAACCCAAATTCAAAATGGGATTGGTATAGTGTTGGAGGAAGATGGAATAAGTGCATTAAGACATTAGATGGAGAACAGGTAAACGAAGCGTATGTGAATGAAGTTGACTGGAAAGAAAGTACACCATTTGCATTTATTGCTCCTAATGGAGAATGGCATGAAAAAGGAAAAATGGGTTGGTGGGCTATAGTTTCTAACGAAAAGGAAAATAAAGATTGGGAAACTGAATTTAAAGAATTTATTGATAGTTTGGACGAAGACACAGTAGTAACAGTTGTTGATTGCCATATTTAAATAGGCAGTTGAAACTAAGATTTCTTTTGGAGCTTGAAAAGAAAATCGAAAGCTGCTACGAGTTAATTGTAAAATTGCATAAAATTCAATAAGGGGCTTGAAAAGAATCTTCATTTTTTGAGGATTCTTTTTTATTTCCTTTGATATATAACATATTAATATTAAGAAAAAATGAAAGAAGGGAGAAAATAATACATGCATCAAGAATTAGATAAGGAATTGGATATTTTAGCAGAAGAAATTTTATCAGCTTTTGACAATAAAAATTGCACGGATACTGTCATAGGTGCAAATATTGAAAAATTTGTCGCTTATTTCGATGGTGAAATTACATATAAGCATCCGGGCAATCTTCCATCATATGCATATAGTGGAGTAACACAAGAGCATATCCAGAATGATACATTATATTCCATATATGTGCAGCCCTCTTTTTCAAAACCATCACAAACAGTAGAAATCGTCACAATTTTATCCCGGTTAATCTTAGAAACAAATTTGTTAGAGTGTTTAATGGAGCCTAAGCATGGTTTTGGCATCAGGCTTCTGGATGATCGCAATCATAAAACGCTTGCATGTGAATTAGCCAAAAAACTGCTAATGCCTAAAGATTTTTTTTGTTAAAACAATTAAAGAATCCATATCCTTAAATGGAACCGTCCCAATGAAAAAAATAGCAGATACTTTTGCCGTACCTGTAGATATAGCAATTGTACGCGCCAGAGATTTAGGGTTGATCATCTAAATTTCTTAAGAGCCTGAGAAATCAGGTTCTTTTTTATTTCGTTTCTGTAAAATACACATTAATATCGTAAAAATAATTCACAAAGAAAGGGAGAAAATTATGGAGAGAATTGAAAAGAAAAGTAGTGATTTCAGAGGTACCTCAAGATGTTCAAAACTCCGTGAGTACGATTTCCTAAACCTTGATACCCAGAAAAACACAGCTTATGACAATGCATTGATTGTTAAAGACATTGTAAAAGGATATTTCAAAGGGGACTTTCAGCTTGGAGAATTCGAAGACCTTGTTTCACAAGGTATTGAAGATAATTTCGAGACTGAAATGACAGGGAAGGAACGAAAAGAAATCCTTACAAAGTGCCTTACACGATACTGCTCACAGGAACAGCGAAAGCCAGTTTTTGGAGACAGATTGCTGATTTCCGTTGGGGATTATGATGTTTGGACTAAGCCAGATTTAATATTTACAGATATCAGGAACAGGAAAATCGAATTAGTCCTGCTAAAAGCAGGCAAGCCCAATGTCGTCATGAGGGGCAAAAAGAGAGACCGCACAGTAAACCAGTGCCTCGAATTGTATTTCTTACTTCTGTATGGCAGAGAATATGCTAAGTCACTATTCAAAAACGGAGAAGTTGTGGAAATTACCGCATCATACTATTTTTTAAAGACTGCTTTGGACAGAGGTACTTATATAACCCCAGACTTTTTTACGGATTCAGGCAAAAATATTGTCTACCTTAATGAAAACATCATTGTAGGGGAAAGCATGGAAACAGATTATGACAAATCTTTTGCCCCACAGCTTGAACAATTTACAAATGGAACTGAATGTACGGAAGAGGAATGTGCAACATGCAAATTAAATGCCTTATGCAAATACCAAAAAACCCCAGACGTATATGTAAAGAAAACCTCCGGCAGTAAAAATGGCAAAATCATCCCATCTGACCAACAACAGGCAATTATTGACTTCAGGAAAGGATATTGCAGGGTGAACGCAACAGCCGGATCAGGTAAAACGGAGTGTATGACAGAACGTGGCGCTAGGATGATTGCGGAAGGTGTTAACCCTGAAAACATTTTATTCATTACGTTCACGGATGCGGGCGCATTGGAAATGAAAGAACGTATCATTAAAAAATTGCAAGCAAGGAATATTTTCATTGATGATAACCGTATTCAGGCAATGACATTTAATACTTTTGCCTATCGAATCGTAAGGGATAAATATCTGGATCTTGGCTTTACAAAAATGCCGCAGGTAATAGACGATGTAAGAAACCGGGTCATCATCACCCAGATGCTTGAAGAAAATATTGTTGCAGGATTGGATTACCTGAATTTCAGTGCTGACTCCAAAAATTGCAAGGGTGCCCTTATATGTGCCGAAACAACCTTCAATATTATGAAGGCAGAAGGGTATACGGAATCAAACGAACGTGAAATCACAAAAGAACTTGATAATAAATACATGCTCCGTTTTATGACTGGCAATGCAGTAACACAAATAATTTCCCTATATTCCAATTACCAGGAACGTTTACTGGAAGATAACCTGCTTACATTTGCCGACCAGGAACCTTACATGAATAAAATTTTAGCCATGTATCCAGGATATTTGGACCACTACAATTACGAGCACGTAATTGTGGATGAATTTCAGGACTCTAATAACACACAACTTAATACAATTTACAGGCTTATGCAATGCCCATCATTCAAGTCATTGATGGTAGTCGGCGATGATAGCCAGAGCATTTATGGATTCCGACATACATCACCAGAAAACATTCTGCATTTCTTTGATAAACTTGGTATCAAAGACGGTATTGACCTTTATCTTGTAGAAAATAGAAGATGTACGCCAGAAATTTCAGAACTGGCAAACAAAATTAATGATTTAAACGAGGAAAAAGTATGCAAATCCGTTGTATCAGCAAGGGAACACGGAGAAAAACCCGTAATTGCGGGCTTTCATGAAAAAGATGATGAGTACGAATTCATCACCAATAAAATTATAAAATACATCAAAGAAGATGGCGTTATGCCTGAAGACATTGCTTTTATTGCAGCAAAAAAACAGAATTAATGGAAATGGCTTCCAGACTTTCTAAAGCTGGGATTCCTTTTGTAATGAAAAATCCTATGACATTAGTTGATAATTCCAGAGTAAAGGCTGCATTATCTTTAGCAGATGCTTTTTATGAGCCAGACATCACAGTAAACTACTTTAATTACCTCGTTGCTCGATATGACGGTGAAATCTTTACCGCTTTATCAAATGATGATTTACAGGCCTTGATTGAAGATATGAAAAAAAGATTTAAAACAATTGATTCGTATTCTATTGGATATCAAAGAGTAATATTTCATCAATTACTTGATGCTATAAAAGGTAATGACGAAGTATATGAATATTTTTTAACGCTTTTATACGCCAATGAAGATCTTCCATCCGAGTTGGAATATATTAGGAACTTTAAAAAATACGGAACATCAGTAGCTAAAAAGATGGAACAAAGTTACCAAGGCGTTGTCCTTACAACTGCTCATAGCAGTAAAGGTTTGGAATGGAAAATTGTATTTAATTCAATTTCCGGATATGACTCAGAATATTTACACGAAAAGAAAAGAGCGAAGGAAGTAGAAGAAAAAAGACGACTGCTTTTCGTATCAATGACAAGAGCGAGGGATATTTTGTATGTCACAGGACAATATGTAACAAAAAATTCTATGGATAATGTAATATATAATCAGTTTCTTAAAGAAGTTATTGAAGCGTCTGGAATGGTATATAATCCTATTGATTACGATAAGGATTTGAGGAAATTGCAGAAAGAAAATGAAAAGACAAAAGCCAAAATTGCAGAAGCTGCAAAAAAGATGAATATCAACCCAATGCCTGTAAAGACATCCTTCAGATCACTACTTGCTTAACTGAAAATACTGGGTTCATAATGGATTCAGTATTTTTTTGTTGTTTTTCCTATGTGAAAAATTTCATCATAATAAGAAGTATGATAAAATAATGATAAGAAAAGAAAAACACATTTTAAATGAAAAAATAAATATGAAATCAGAACGAGAGGAATATGTATGTATTATTTAGTAAAAGATAATGAAAAAATTTTAAAGCTGTTAAATGGCAAAGAGATATTAAACGACAGCTTATTACCAGAGTCAATAGCAAATGCAAGCCATAAAAAAGAAGCTTTTTTACTTGGCGGTTCACGATTCGATTACGAAGTACCTGCTTTTATAGATAAAATTTTGGAAAGCAATAACTTTGATATTACAGGAATGACCTATGTACAGGAGCTTGAAACTATTGTCAGCAACAATTTATCTTACATGGATTACACAGTGGTAAATATTTCCGAATAGTAATCAACTATAGAAATAGCGGTATACAATACCGCTGTTTTTATTTTATCTTTGCATCACACATATTAAATATATAAAATATTAAGGAGTGGTGCTTATGGTCTTATTTTGTAAAGATGTTCCTGTATTATCTTTTATTGATGATAAGATTATCATACATAAACCAGAACTATTGCCGTTGGAAATAGCAGACGAGAGTGAAAATATAGATATTTACGGATACATTAGACATAGACCATGCCATATTTTATCCGAACAAAATAAGCAGCTTCTATCAAATAAATATCCAGAAGATTTTGCAAAGTCCGGATTTCAACAATCCGTTTTTCTAGCAACGTCTATGACTGATTCTTACTGGATACAACCTGATAATTCAAATTTAACATGGGAAAATGTAAATCCAAGAGAAAATAGACTTTGTGATATCTGTATTTTAAAGGAAATCGAAGAATTTGAATTATATCCACAAACAGATCTTCAATATACACCGGATTTTAAAAATGGTGCATCACCCAAAATTTGGAAGGAGTCTATTTCCGATCCACATACAGAAAAATATTTATATAAACAAAATGATGACAAATCCATTGACAATGAAGCAAAAATTGAATGCACCGTGTCCAATATTCTTGACCATACAAATGTACCACATGTACGTTATGAAATGGTTGATGAACGTATATGCAAATGCAAAAATATAGCGAATGATGAATTGTCCATCATTTCGGCTGCTGAATTCCATTCTTTCTGCAATTATATACAGGAAGACATGCAGGCAATTATAAAAGAGACCGACTATGCGAATTATTGCAAAATGCGGATAATTGATTATTTAATCGATAATTCCGACCGTACGGAAAACAATTATGGGTTCTACAGGGATAACCATACCGGCAACATTATTGGCTTACATCCTTTGTTTGACCATAATAACTCATTCGGGAATTATGATAAACCACACCTGAGAACATTGCAATCCGAGCTGTACCAATGGCTTGAAAACTCTAACATAAAATTTAACAGTGTGCCCACATTGAAAGATTTTTTCTATGACCAGGACAAATACAATGCATTTACAGACAGAGCCTGTGAATTAGGCATCTTTGAAAAAATAAAGGGGAAACAAAATATATTTCAAAAAGCAGCCAGACAGGAACCAAAAGAAATAATAAAGGTACCCAAAAAATATTTTTCGGAAAACCTCGAATACGATAAAGCCATTCCATTTGAAATATATGAAAAGCCAGAAAAAGACTGGATAAGAGACGAATTGGACCGAATCGGATATAAAGGGCAGTCATTGGAAAGAGATGTGAATATTAAAAAAGAAATAGGAATAGACCGTTAAAGGACAGGATGATGATGCACCTGTCCTTTTTTATTTTACCCCCATTTTAGACATATTTTTATTGTAAAAAAAACAAAGTAAGAGGAGAAATTAACATGTCAAAAACAATGATCCTTCAAGAAGCCCCAAACACCGAATATCTCGAATTCAATTTTGTAGGAGATAGTGCTACCGGAAAAGGACTTAATACTCAATTTGTCATGGAAAATTTGCACAACGGTCTATTTCAGATCATTGATGGAAGAGTTGGCATAAAAGTAGGACCAAATAAGCCCAAAAAATATACTTTATCTATGGAAAAATGGAATATGACTTATTCAATGAAAACTTCAAAAGGATACATATTGACAAAAACAGAAAAAGGTGAAGAAAGAGAAGTAATAGTTAGTGTATATGATCCCATTCAGGATCCAGATGTTGCCAACATTGTAAAAGAACTGATGGATTTTGCAAATGCTGTTATCGAAGAAAATTACACAACAAAAGTTAGTGATGTTTCTGATGAAATGGTTTCTTTTGCTTCTCAGATATTAAAAGATTTGTCTGAAAGAAAAGATACCATTTCGGTTGCAGAATTTAATAATAAGCTAAAATTATTATTTGCTGCAATTCCACGGCGAATCGACAACTTGTCGAAAGTATTAGCTAAAAGGAAGGCTGATTACAACGATATTCTTGTTGAAGAACAGGAGCTTTTAGATATATTAAATGCTTCCCGTTCCACCCTGCATTCCGCCGCACACCGGACCATTCTTGATGAAAAAGGGCTGCGATGGCGTACCGTAACCCCTGAAGAAGAAAAAGAAATCAAAAAAATGCTTGGCGGAAATGCGCGGCAATATTATAAGGCATGGGCCATTACAAATGGAAAAACCCAGAAAGCTTTTGATGATTTTTGCCGTAAGGAAAAACTGCATGGCCCCAATGATATAAGCCTGTTATTTCATGGGAGCAGGAGTGAAAATTGGTGGAGCATTGTGACGAATGGTCTAAACGTAAATCCTATTGGCGTAGTAATCACCGGAAAGATGTTCGGGAATGGAACCTATTTTGCTCCAAAGGCAAAAAAATCAATGGGCTATACTTCGGGCAGAAATGCATATTGGACAGGCGGCTCCCAAGATGTTGGTTTTATGGCCATCTATCAAGTGGCCACTGGCAAACGTTACATTAGGGAACATTCCGAACCTGACCTTAACTGGAACTTATTACAGCAACGGTGCCCCGGCGCCCATTGCACATGGGCTGTTGCAGGCGCTTCATTGCTCAATGATGAAGTTATCGTATACCAAAACCAGCAAAGCACCATTAAATACCTGATTGAATTCAATGCATGACCCATGGAAATACTCATCTTTATGGATGGGTATTTTTTTATTTGCATATATAATGTATTTTTTTATAAAAAATAAAACTTCTTACATATTGATGTCAAATGATAATATAAACGGAGGATATCAATATGCAAAAAGAACAAATTTTTAATGAAATCAAAAGATCGATGGAACCTATATTAAATGCTCCCCAAATGTCACAGCTTATCCAAACACTGAGCACAGTATTCAAGGACATCGATTTTGTGTCTACAAGTAATGCTTTATCAACGGAATTATTGAGCAACCATAAAATACTGAATTGTTTCTTTGCATGCAAAAGAATTGACGGCATTTCAAGGCAATCTGAAATTTCTTACAAATTTACAATAAAAAAATTCTTAGATTATGTAAATTGGATGCCGTTAGAAAAAGTCGATACAAATATAATCCGTTTGTATTTGCTTCATTGCGAACAAATAGGAAATAAGAAAACCACCATTGACAACAACAGGAGGAACCTGAATTCATTTTTCCAATGGCTGGAAGACGAAAATTACATTGCCAAAAACCCATGCAGGAAAATTAAGCGGATTAAAGAACCGGATCATATCAAAAGACATTTTACAGATATGGAAATGGAGATGCTGCGGGATTCATGCAAAAATAAGCGTGAACTTGCTTTAATTGATTTATTGATATCCACCGGTATCAGGGTAGGGGAAGTGCCAACAATTAAAATTAGTGAAATCAACTGGTCTGAAAATAGCATTGTAGTGACTGGCAAAGGAGACAAACAACGGTACTGTTACCTTACTGTAAAGGCCCAGAAACATATTAAAGATTATTTGCAGGAAAGGGAAGAAAAAGGGGTAGAAAGTGATTATTTGTTTTGCAGGTCCAAATATCCATACACCAAAATAGGAAAAGCTTCCATTGGGAAAACCGTGAAACAGATTGGGGAACGTTGCGGATTAGATGATATCCATATCCACGGCATCAGGGCTTTTTTTGCGACAAATTTATCAGATCAAGGTGTGGCATCCCAAACTATCCAGGCCCTCATGGGACATGAATCATATTCCACGACTGTACGGTATTATTGCCGCCCAAACCAACAAAATGCCAGAAATGCTGTATTGTTATGTGGAAAATGACAAAATAAAAAGTAAAAAAAACAGGACGACGAAAAGTAAAAAAAAGATACGCCCCCCATCAATCTGGGGGGGCGTCTTTTTATTATGATATGCTAAGCAGATAACCCTGCCCGAACTTGTCCGTGCGTGTGAGGATTATTTTAACCGTAAATTCAGCCCATGCTTCACCTGTACTTCATCTTCATCCCTTTCAACACTTAATATCATCTCATCTTTCCAGTCTGATTTTGAATATTCCGTGATAATATTATCCATTGGCATCAAAATAAGCTTACTAATTACAAAAGACAAAATTAGTATAACCCAAGATTCAGACCTAAATAAACCAAAAGTTATGAAAAACGTATTATAAAAAAGAGTAAAAAATGTGAATATGCCAAGGAAAAAATAATGTGTCGCAAATAAATAAGCTAAATCTTTAGCTACCAGAATGCTTACAATCATTAAGATAACCTTCGTAAAGTCCACATAGCCTGCATTATCTTTAAACAATTCCTCAGCTACCATAATGATCAGCCTATCTATGCCCATTACAAAATCAGATGCAACATTCAGCAGCGCATAAAGAAACCCCATTACAGAATTCTTGGGAACATATTCTCTTACAGGCTGTACAATTGGTAAATCACAAACCGTGTATATGTATGAAACCAATTTAATAATTAAAATTTGCAAAGGAATATACCCAGAAACAATTATTTTCTCCTTAGTATCCATTACATCAAACGTGCTTAACCTTTTTCCTCGGAACCTTCCAAAATGTTTTATAAAAAAAGTAACCATAATATCCATCCTTTCAATTTCCTATTTATATTAAAAAATACAATATCTATTTTTTCTATTTTCATTATACACAAAATCATGTGTTAAGGTCAATTTCCCACATAGAAAAATACAAAATATGCCAAAAAGCCGTATCGTCTTACATATTGTATATGAATAACTATGAAAAACAGCCCATGATTGTGCGGAAAGGAAGTAAAAAATGGATGAATTCAATTTATCTTTGAATACTTACAAAATGTATTTTGAATTTTTAATGAATATGCTTGAATTATTGCAGGAAAAGCATATCAAAAAAGCTAATGATAAAGATAAAAGGCTTGGAAATTCTGTAGGATACCGTCAAGTAGTTGTCCCCTTTACTGTCGATAACAAATTGATGGAATTGGCACTTCAGAATACTGGGGTATCAATGACAAAACGCCCGGAAAAAGACCATGATAAAAGGATACAATTTTCCGTGGACGAAATGCCAAAAGTATACCAGGAATATTTGAAATTAAGGACACAGAAAAATAAAACCCAGCTTGACGTTTTGGAGAAAAATGGGGTCCACGGGGTAATTATTAACGAACTTTTTTATGTTGATCAAATTCCGTATGTCAACCCTACTATTTATATTGATGGGAATGACAGTGATAAAGCAAACTCCATTACCGACCCTTCCCTTGACAAACACTACAAGACGGCAAACAAGGATGACTTTGCACGGATAGATTTAGCTTACTCCGCCCAGTTACAGGAACATGTCAATACCATTTTAAATCGGGCAGGATTAAAAACATTCCAAAAAGATGATGCCATCTTATTGTATTGCGCTGAACCCACGGCATTTGAACAAAAATTTTTAAAAAAATATTCCCAGCAGCAATACGAAAACTCTGATTTGATAAAAAAAATGCAATCCCTTTTCCCGAAAGAAGTCAGGAATAAAATTGAAATTGCCAAATCCCTTGAACAATTTAATCGCAGAAAAAAAGAGTTGGAAGAAGGGAAAGCTGAACCATATCCAGTACCTTGGGAAAATTGGAAAATCGAAGAAGAAGATATCTCATTGGAATATGAAACCAACGAGATCATACCTGAAATAGATATAAGCGACGAAACTGAACCCGAAGACATTCATCAGGAAAAAACTCCAGAAGAAGATGAAACTTTGGATTTAGAACCAGGCATCGAGGAAAATAAAGCACAGCCCCATTCAAAGACGAAACCCGAACATGTCCAACAACCCTCATTTCCTGAACCAAATATTGATGATACTGAATTGATCCTTGAAGCTCCGGGATTAGAATCAAAAAAAGATAATCAGGAATCAGATTTATTTACTTCTGAAAGCTGTATCTTATATCAACAAGATAGCGATTCATCATTAGAACAAATTTCAAAAAATGATATTTATACATATGAAAATGTTGAGAAAAATAGCTTTAAATCATTAGATGAACAGGATTCTCCTATCTTAGAAGGAAAAATAAATCCAAATAGTTCCAGTGAATATATAGAATTAGAAAGAGAAAAAATATCAGAATCCATAATTATAAACTCCTCAGAATTAAATCAGCTTAATGATTCTACCACAATATATCATGATAGGCCAGAACAAACACCACTTGTCCAATACTCGGAAAATATTACGCAAAGACAAAGTGACATTTATTCCACTTCTGAAATTTATACCACAAATAACGATATACCCAATATTTTTTCAGAATCCTATATAGTAAATCCAGATAATGTTTCTCAAAGTGAGCAATATGAAAAGTCATTCATAAGATCCGAATCAGATAGTAATAAAATAGCGGATTTTGTTTCAGATAATAATAATGATATTGATTCACATGAACCGTCAAAATTTGATACATATTCAGCCAGTATGTCAGCTGCCGTATCCTCCAGTGAAACAGCTGTCTCTGCCCATTATGGTTATGATAAGTTAAACCCTGAAAATAATGATTTTCAAAATGGCTTAAGCAAAGACACAAATAAAAAAAATGGTGAATCCACATATCCAGCTTCTACTTCAGAAACTATAGGATCATCCAATCCTTTTTACGCATCTACAAATACGCAAACACAGGACAATCATGGGTACGGTTCTTCTGCAACCGCACATGTGTATAAAAGTAATGCCGACCCACAAAATATTTACAACGATTCCATAATTACTGATACACATAAGCAGAAACAGCACACGGAATACAAACCCGCATACGATGACAGAACATCTGCCATGCAATATGCAAGCATGAAACAACCGGCAAAGTCTACTAATACAGGCCATTTTTCAGTAAATAAGGAAGAGGCGACCGTATATAATAACAGATCCTCTTTTAATTCAGGAAAGCAATATACGGCAGCATTATCCCTACTTGAAGCACAGAAAAGGCAGCTGACAGAAATTTTGGAGCAGCAAGAAGTAGGCAAAGGACAAAAGGAAGTCCAAAAAACCATATCTTATCTGGATGCAACATTCGGGAAGGCTGGACTGAAACAGTCTTTCAACAAAGATTTTGTTACTTTGTCGGCCTTATCTAAAAATGATGTAATTAAAAACTTTTTGGCAAACAACAATATCAAGGAATACAGCCTGGATACTTTTGATCAAGTACAGAATGCAATTAACAAGTCTTTTTCAGGGACCGCCTATAATAAAAATGTCGCCAAATTGTCCCCGAAAACAATGTCGGTGGACCAAGCGGCTATTTTTGGCGGGATTGCAAAGTCTGAATCCGACCGTATCATTCTTTCAAAATTTGTTAAAAGACATAGCAACGCAGCAGATAAGAAACAGATTATAGATAAAATCGGTTTGTCTAAAAATATATCAAAAACATTACAAACCCAGATACGGAAAGGCCAAAGCGAAACCACAGATTCATATTTTGAAGTAAAAGGGAAAATACAGGAAGCAAATGCCGCCAAACATGCAGCGTCAAAAATTATGGATGCCAAATTCCAGCTGAAAGGCAGAAGGCTTGAAAAAAAGGCCTTGAAATATAATATAAAAATTTCCAAAGCCCAACAGTCTGTTAATATGGCCTCTTTACCTGGCTCCAAAGTCAACCCAAGAAAAGCGGAGAAAGAAAAGGCTGCAATTGACAGATATAAAATCAGGAATGAAAGGAATGCGGCAAAAAAGAAGGCTTATGAGGAGAAAAAGGCAGAAAAACAGGAAAAGATAGATAAAATGATTAAAGCCAGGAATAATGGTGCGGCAATTACAAAAGGCGAAAAGAAAATAGCGAAGTTAGAGAAAAAAGTTGAATATTTAAGCAAAAGAGGGAATAAGAAAACTTTAAATTCCGTGAAAGGAAAACTGAAACAGGAAAAGGAAAAGCAGGCAAAGAGAATTGCACGAAAGAAGGGCGTGAAGACCTTTTTCGAGAATATGAAAAAAAATAAACTTTTTAAAGGCATTTCGGCAATATTCAAACCATTGAATTCCATTGCCGCATTTAAAAAGATTGCCGCCATGTATTTAAAAACTGCCTTACTTGCACTTGGCAAAATTTTTGCAGTGCTATTATTAGTCCTGTTCATTGGTTACATTTTGCTTACAATGGCATACATGATGGCAGGAATATGGCAAAATTTTAGCTTTGACTTAACATCGATTTTCGATGCCGGGGATGATTCCAGCCGTGAAGAAACACCTATGTATAAGGCTTACGTAGTCCTTGATGAAGCAGAAAGAATCTGGGTTGAAAATTTCTATAATATAACCAATGGCACAAAAAATGGGGATGACGGGGTTTCCCTCGATAACTATGACACGATAGATTGGGATGCCGAGCTAAATGGATACCCAAATTGCTCTTATGACGCAGGTAAAAAAAGAATCAAATATGACGCATTGGGCATTGGGCTTATGGCCGATATTTCAAAGGTAGATGGGAATGTCCGTGTGGAATTTCAAAATTACACAAATCCCACAAAACTGACCAACCTAAAGGATATACTTGCCCTGACAACTGTATATATCGAAAGCGGTTATAACGTGGATAATGATTTTGATGAACAAAAAATCCAGGAAATGAAAGATTACTGGATGCAAGAAACAATTGAAAAGCAATATGATGGCTTTTCATTATGGTTTAAAAAAGTCTTCCAGAAGAACACCGCAAACCCAATACTTAAAGGACTGAACGAAAAGGACTCCGAGACATTGGCCTACAATGTTTATGCATTATCGCTTTTCCAGGGCAGCCATGATGTTAAGGTGGATTTTGCAGGAATCGACACCTACCCATTAAAACCTTATATTACAGATAGCCGTCTTTTAGGTTTTATAGCCGCAGGCAGGCTGACTGATGAAAATGGGGAATTGTTTGTTTGCCCTTCCGAGAACGGCTGCCAGACAGCCAGTGGTTTTTATTTTGACGATAATGGCAATGTGTTTTACAATAATTCGCAACAGATAGCAAGCCATTTGATTTATGTTGATGACAGTGAGCGTTGTTATCAGGCAACAGATACGTCCCATAACAGGTGTTGGGATGCAAAAACAAGGGTAGTCCCTGGCGGTACTGATGAAAATGGAAAAAAATTGCCAGATAAGATAGAAACCTATTATGTCCATAATTGTAAAGGACATACAGCTTCTTATTGTGGCGGGCATATCCATATTGATGCCGTTGGTATTATCCATAGCATCGATTTGAATGATCAGGCTGTAAATGCTAACGCACAAACAGACACGCAGGAATCTTTCTCTGAAAATAAGACCATATTTAACGAAAACAGCTTCACAGAGTTACAAAACAACCCTACCGAAGATATTTTCGAGGTTGATGCAAAGATACGGCATGCCTATATCCCGGAAAGCTGGGGCAGATGGGACGCTGAAAACAAATCAAGGGCAATTGACAGGTATAGCCTAAATTGGACTGATTTCTATAACTTCCCTGAAGCGGAAGACAGATGTGATGCAGATATATTTACCGGCATGACCGAAAGAGATTATAACTGGGGCAGTGGCGGTTCATCGTTGGACTATACAAAGTACACTGGGTCCGATGTAGAAATCATATGCCAAATCATAGGTTCACACGAAGGACAGGAAGGAACTGTCAACCCTTGGGACAACAATGCAATTTCCATTGGAAAATTACAATGGCATGGTAACAGGGCATTGGGTTTGCTGAGGGATATCTGCAAAAAAAATCCAACTCAGGCAAATAATATTTTAGGCAATGACCTTTACCATATTATAATGAACCCTTCAACAGATTGGTCAAATAAATATTTTGACGTCAATAAAAAGCAGGACAAACTATATGTGGAAAAACTAAAGAAACTCCTCTATACCCAAGAAAGTTACCAGGCACAGGATGAATTGTACAGGAAAGATGTGTCTTCGTATATGTCCACTGTCCAGTCCAAAGGCATTACAGACAAAGCTGCCGTTGCATATTGCAGTGACATCATCAACCAATATGGTTCCATCCATTCCTGCCATTATCAGGCAATTTTATCCCATGGCGGGGACTTAAATGCAGCTTATGAATATACGGTCAACTATACCTGCCCACACGGGAAAAATTATTCAAAATATATCAACCGGAGGGATGCCGTAAAAGCACAATGCAATGCCACATATAATTCTTAAAATATGAACGGAAGAGCTGTTTAGCAGCTCTTCCATTTTTTTTGCGATAAAATCATATACAAAAAAATCTATAAACCTAATAGCATTCAATACCTAATAAGTATATTTAGTACTCCATACAGTTTACTGGGATATTTCATTTATAAAAACTACATAGTTTTTATAAAAAAAAGGACTAAAAATATATGCTTTCATACTTATTCAGTCACTTTTTGGTTCAAGTATTCCCCATATCCACCTTTCACCAGTCCATGTGGCGTACCCGCCCCAAACTTTCATTTCCTAAAGGTTGCACGTCCCAAAGAATTTGCCATAGCATCTATTATACCCACACCAACCACTTTTTCCATCTATATGCATCGTCCACCATGATTTTTGTAACATCCAGTATATCCCGCCCCAAACTTTCATTTCCTAAAGGTTGCACGTCCCAAAGAAATTGCCATAGCATCTGTCATACCCACACCAAATCCTTTTTTTCATCCATATGTGCCGTCCACTATATTTTTTGTAACTTTTAGTACATACCGCCCCAATCTTTTATTTTTTCCACATGCATCGTTCATCATAATTTTTGTAACGTTCAGTACATCCCACACCAACCACCTTTTTCATCAATATGTGCCGTCCACTATAAATTTACCATATCTGCACCAGAAACCTTTTACACCAAACAACACATCCCTTATATATCGGCATCAGCCATTTTTCCACCATTTTTCATCATATAAAAAGAAAAACAAAAAATAAACCAAATTGCAACTGGATAAAAAAAGAAATCACATATAAGTGATGCATATATAACAAGCAATACCAAAAAGGATAAAAAAGGAAAATCAAATATAACTGATTTCTTTTTGTTCTTATTTCTCCATTTTTCTTCCGTTTTTATATCATACATAACTGATTTGCACCACATTAATCTGCATATATCAAATATAAGTGATTTACAAATTAATAATATACTCGGATAAACATATCATATATAACTGATTCATATTCAAAAGAAAAACAAAAATAAAAGAAATCAAGTATAAATGATATAAAAATAGAAGAAAAAGAGAGAAAATTAAATCACTTATAACTGATTCAATAAGCAGAATTTACATATCATATATAACTGATTTATAATATAATCAAAGTGTAAAAAGGAGAAAAATAAAACATGAATACAGATATCATTGAAGCTTTAAAATGCGGAAAAATCATATTATGGGAATATGATTTTGATAACACCGTCAACAGCCCAGAAATCGAATCCACTAAACAGCAAATTCCTAAAAGCATGTATTTTGGGACAAAGCAAGGAACCCACTATTATGGCTTTTATCACAATGAAAAGCGATATATTATTGCGGTTGATAACAGAGACAAAAAAAATAGGCATATACGGATAGGAAATATAGAAACACAGGAATCAATAAAAATTAGTGTAAATGATTGGGAAAAAATATATAACAGAGACAAAAAATATATAAAAAATGCCAACCGCGCAATCAACAATTACCATAAAATCCAAGACACATTCCCAAAGCAATGGATTTTAGCTGTTATCTTATTATCATCTGTTTTAATATTATCAATTATCAAACAAGATTTTAATTTTTTAGGAATAATGGCAACAAATGTGTCTGCAATAATGGCTTGCGAAGATTTAACAAATATATATGCAAAATTGTTTTTTAAAAAAAGAAGTTTTGCATTTCGTTATGCTTTTCATTTTTTTAAATGCGCATTTTACTTTTCTTCTGTTGTTGAATTATTTTTTGAAATCAATGATAATTTAAACTATGCTTCCATGTTTGGTTCTATCTTTACTGTTATAGGCGCAATATTCATTATTGGTGAATTATTAATCAGAAAATACAGCTTTGCAAAAATATGATATATTTCCCATTTGTTTTTCAGCCTGTTTCATAGTATACTGGATTCAGGAAGGAAACAGGTGTTTGCCATGAAATGTGAATTAGAACCCGCAATCAACAATTGCCCATTTTATATAAAAACGTCCCGCATATGCGCAAATGAAAATGCATGCTCTTTCCAGGAAAGAAAAAATACGCAGAAACAATATATCCGAAAAGAAAGATGGTATGAAAAATATTATAAAAAATGAAAAAAAATACTTGACACAGCTTTTTTATATACGTTAGAAAAAAAGAGTAATACGTTGCTATGAAACTACCTATGCGTATAACCATTTACCCCCATATAATTACAAAAATCGAATATGATATAATATAAGCGTAACTAACAAGAAGTAACAAGGAGGATAAACAATGTTAACAGACACATTAACAAACGCAATAAGGAATTTTTATAGCGACGGGATCGTTCATGCAAATAGAGACCTATATAAATACATGAACGCCTGCACAGAAAAAGAGTGCCACATCATTCGCGGTACTCAGCAAGTCCTAAAACAACAGAATTGGCTTATTCACGTTGGGTACGGTGAATGGATGATTAATCCACAAAGTATAATCATTATATAGTCAAAAAAAGAACCAAGTATTTGTATGACTTGGTTCTTTTTTTTATTTCTCCTTTTCTTCATACATATTAAAAAAGTAAAGAAATTTAGAAATGAAAGGAGAACAAAAATGGAGACTAAGGAATTAGAATACGTAAACAAAGCTCTATCCGAAGCAAAAGAGTTTGCTAAAGCTATACGGCAATATTTATATGAAGTAGAACAATCCAGACCGCTTACCGATATTGAAAAGGCTTTTTGGTCTAAAACCCACGATGTTCATGTTCATACCGTCGATTCTTCACTTTTGATCCAAGAAGAAATAGAAAAGGAGAAAAAATGAATACACAAAAAATCCGGATATGCCCTGTATGCCAGGCTGAATCGCTTATGGTTACTGGATGCTCATGTAACTGCGTCCTGTGCGGGTATTACGACGATATCCGTTTTCATTCAGAAAATACAGCAATGAAAATACGTAAAAGAAACACAGAAGAAAATAAACTGTATAAAATGAATGAGATCGCACAAAAATATTTTGTTTCACGTCTCGAAGAAAGCCCAAAGGCAATTTCATACTTGAAAAAAAGAGGATTTGAAATCGATGAAAAAAATACTTATGGATTCGGCTACGATGATGGGAAATTACAGAACGTTCTGATGCAGTTCGGATATACAGAAGAAGATATGCAGACTGCAGGGTTAGCAAGATTTGGAAAGGATTTTTTCTTTCATAGACTCACAATTCCTGTGCGGGATAATGCCAAAAGGGTAATCGGGTTTGGTGGCCGTACCCTTGAGGATGACACCCCTAAGTATATCAATACACCGGAAACAGAAATATTCCATAAGAAAGCTGTTTTCTTTGGAATCGATAAACTTGATTTTTCAAAGGATGTCATCTTGTGCGAAGGCTTTTTTGATGTCATGACAATGCAGAAGAATGAATTCAATGCCATGGCAACAATGGGAACGTCCTTGACGGTGCAGCACAGTTTATTGTTAAAAGAGCTGAATAAAAAGATATACCTGCTCTATGATTCAGATGCCGCCGGGAGAAATGCAACCATAAAAAACATGAAGCTGCTTCAGACAAAACAGATACCGTGTCAATGGGTAAACCTTAATCCCTATAAGGATCCGGATGAATTTCTTCAAAGTTGCGGCAAAGAAGAATTACAAAAAAGAATCATAAATGCTAAAAACAGAAAAGAAATCGTAATGCGCTCCTATGATACTGCATCAATTAATGAGATCATAGACTACTTAGCACAAGCAGCCGATTAAAAAGGAGCAAAAATGAAAATATACAGATTTGTGGCCAGAGCCGGGAAGCAAAAGAAAATGCATGGAATATTTAAAGGGTTAGATTTTGAAAAAGCAAACATTCCTGATGGTGAGTTCGAAGAACTTATGTCTTTCATAAATAGCGAACTTCCTGTTCCAGTAAATATTCCACGCCATTGTATATTCTATTTCACAGAAACAGGGTATAAGACATTTGCAGATAATATAGAAAAGCTATTGATAACATATTTCGAATACGCACCAAATTATATCAAAGAATGGGATATCTTTATGGAAGAAATAATGGAAAATAGTGAAAAAATAGTGTACCAAGACAAATACCAAATAGCTGTTAAATGCTAATGACACAAACTAACAAAGCAAGAGTTTCCTATGGAGTTTAGAATGGAGGAATTTGTATGAAGTCACATACAGAAAAACATAAAGTAAAATTAAATCCATGTAAATATTGTGGTGAGACAGAAGTTGAAATTATATATAACAGATTCAATAATCAAGATCATTGTGCCGCTCAATGTAAATGTGGAGCATATGTACAAAGATATTGTATAAATCCACTATTAGCACCAGAACTTGAAAAAACTGTTATTGCGATTTGGAATAATGGTAATATTAGTAAACCATTGTGAATATGAAACGATGATTTACTTGGATTAGGAAGTTAGGAATAACATATGAAAGCAAGAGCAAAACATGATGTCAAAGTGTTAATGGAAGATAACCGCTTCAGTAATTTCCTAAAAGGTAATGAATACAGATGTATGAAGCATAATGATTATATGATACTTATTGATGAAGATAAATGTGGGTATCGAACAGTGATGAAGAAATACAGAAGTTAAGAAAAGAAATTCAGCTTGACAGTCTTGGACACAGTAAAAAATAAAAAAAAAGCAGGAAATTATAAATGTTAATTAAAGAAACGAGGTATAATTGATGAATTTATATGTTGTAAGACATGGAGAGACCGATATGGGAAAGAACCATATAATTGCAAATGAAACCGAACCGCTTAATGCCAATGGTATAAGACAAGCTCAAAATTTGCATAATGAACTGGAAAAATTAAGAATAGACAGAATCTACGTATCACCAATTCAAAGAGCACAAGATACATTGTTCTATTTCCATCTTAGTCAGGATATACCAGTAGAAATTGAACCAAGAATAAAAGAAAGAGATATGGGAAAGTATGCAGGAGTACCATTTTACGATTTAGACTGGGATAATTTTTGGGGTTTTCATTCTAATCAAAAATATCCAGATTGCGAATCAATGGCAGATACATTTTTTAGAGTTTCAGCTTTTATTAACGAATTGATTGAAAAAGATGAAAACGTATTGTTCGTAACACATGGCGGTATTTCGAGAGCTATATATTGGTATATAAACGGAATTCCTGACAATGGATTATCAAGTGATATTAACGAAAATTGTAAAATTTACAAATATGAATTAAACAAAGACAAATATCCATTGGCAATAGATAGTAAAATTCTTGGAAAACATTTTATATAGCATAGAAAAGCATATAAAAACTAAATAAGAATAGGTAATTGCGAAACTCACGATGTTCGCTTGTAATCTTG
>UMFO01034991.1_pt1 | contig 63701 bp, 53 predicted proteins | sample 1965051 | NCBI WGS metagenome assembly UMFO01 (sample SAMEA4836050, study PRJEB28245) | human gut metagenome | biome: gut microbiome; material: fecal sample | place: Denmark | collected 2008
GGGACTTGCACCCGTTAGCTAATACTCATGCCGAGCATACAACCAGAAAAGCCGGCCTGCAAGCATTACGCTACGCAGGCCGGCTTTCGGCTTTTCTAACCTCTAAAGGAATTTACTCCTCTACCGGTTGGAAATCTTCTTTTCCTACTCCACAAACCGGGCAAACCCAATCTTCGGGCAGGTCTTCGAATGCTGTGCCCGGAGCGATGCCGTTATCGGGATCACCTTTAGCGGGATCGTATTCCCAATCACATACGGTGCAAATGTACTTTTTCATACGTCCAATTGTTTTAAGTTAGCTATAATGTTCTTTTATATGATGGAACAAATATAGGGAAGATTTGTTTATCACCGTTCTTTTAATAACATATTTTTTAATTCTTCCATTCCTTCCGAAGCTCCCTTGCGGATAACATGCACCTTCCTGCCCGAAACAATGGTGACTTCTTTCGGGTCGATAAGGTACACCGGTACACGAGACGGCACATAATTGAGCAGTCCGGCCGCAGGATAGACATTGAGCGATGTACCGATAATGACAAAGATATCGGCCTGTTCGGCATAATCAATGGCGGTTTCTATCATCGGCACCGCCTCGCCGAACCACACGATGAACGGACGGAGCTGGGAGCCGTCGGCGGCCAGGTCGCCCATCTTCACTTCCCATTCTTCGGGCTTCAACTCTTTGATGTATGCCGGATTGTTCGGGTCCCGGCTCGATGTAACCTTGGTCAGTTCCCCATGCAGATGAATGACATGGTGGCTTCCTGCCCGTTCGTGCAAGTTGTCGACGTTCTGTGTAATGACCGTCACGTCGAAGTCCTTTTCCAATTCGGCTATCAGCTCATGCCCGCGGTTGGGCTTCACGCGTTGTAGTTCCTTACGCCGCGCGTTATAGAAATCTATTACCAACTTCGGGTTCGCCCGATAGCCTTCGGGTGTAGCCACTTGTTCTACGGGATACTGCTCCCACAACCCTCCAGAGTCGCGGAAAGTACTGATTCCGCTCTCGGCACTCATGCCTGCTCCTGTCAATATAACCAACTTTTTCATACGCAAGTTCCTCCTTCATACGATTAACCATACAAAAATAAGAAAATTTAATCGCTTACAGAAGCTCATATTCAAATAAAAAAGATACCTTTGCGCCGTCTAATAAAAAGTAATATCTTTTAACTCAAACAGTTTATGGATAAATTCAGTTACGCCATCGGCCTGGGCATAGGCCAAAACCTGTGGAGCATGGGTGCCCGCAGCATCGACGTAAACGATTTTGCACAAGCAGTAAAAGACGTATTAGAAGGCAACAAGACTGCCATTACGCATAACGAAGCACGCGAAATCGTCAATAAGTTCTTTACCGAACTGGAAGAAAAAGCCAATGCGGAAAACATAGCCAAGGGAAAAACTTTCTTGGAAGAAAACAAGAAGAAACCGAACATCGTGACCCTTCCCAGCGGCCTGCAATACGAAGTAATCAAGGAAGGCAATGGCAAAAAGCCAAAAGCCACCGACCGCGTACGGTGCCACTATGAAGGCACTTTGATAGACGGAACATTGTTCGACAGTTCCATCAAGCGGGGCGAACCTGCCGTATTCGGCGTGAACCAAGTGATAAAAGGTTGGGTGGAAGCACTGCAACTGATGTCGGAAGGTGCAAAATGGAAACTCTACATCCCGTCCGACCTTGCTTACGGCGCACAAGGTGCAGGCGAGATGATTCCTCCGCACAGCACGCTCATCTTCGAAGTGGAGCTGATTGAAGTATTATAATTAACGACACACAGGCGACAAAAGCAGACGTGCACAGTTTTAATTATTTATCTGTGTCCATCAGAAGAAGGAAATATACGTTACCTGTGTGTGTTACGACAGTGCTTAAACTGCTGAACAAGAATTATCAACAACAAATATAAAAACATCAAGCAAATGAAAAAGACTCCTTTTTTAATGGCATTGGCTATCGCTGGAGGCATGGCATCGTGCGCACAAGGACCGAAAGCCAACATGAAAACCGAAGTGGACACCCTCTCATACATGATGGGTGTAAGCAACACACAAGGACTGCAAGACTATGCACTTGGCCGCATGGGGATTGATTCGGCCTATTATGATGATTTCATCCGCGGTATCGAACAAGGCATAAAGACAACGGAAGATAAAGAAAGAGCTTACCTGATGGGTATGCAAATCGGACAACAAGTCAGCGGTCAGATGTTCGATGCCATCAACGGCCAAATTTTTGAAGGTGACTCTGCACAAAGCCTGACGAAAGAAAACTTCCTTGCCGGATTCATCGCTGCAGTGAAAGAACAATCTCTCTTCTCTGCCGACTCTGCCAGCCTGTACGTACGTACTCGCGTAGATGCCATCAAAGAAAAGGCACTTGCCGAGAAATATGCCGACTACAAGAAACAGAACGAAGACTTCCTTGCCACCAACAAGACCAAGGAAGGTGTGAAAGTTACTCCGAGCGGCTTACAATATAAGGTTGTGAAAGAAGGTAACGGCAAAGTACCCGAAAAGACATCGAGAGTGAAAGTACACTACAAAGGCACGTTAATCGACGGTACAGAATTCGATTCGTCTTACAAACGCAAAGAACCGACCAGCTTCCGTGCAGACCAAGTCATCAAAGGATGGACCGAAGCGCTGACCATGATGCCGGTAGGTTCGAAGTGGATTCTCTACATCCCGCAAGAATTGGGCTATGGCTCACGCAACACGGGCAAAATCAAACCCTTCTCTACACTGATTTTTGAAGTAGAACTGGTTGACATTGAAGAGCCTGCTGCCAAGAAGAAATAAAGCAGCCCTCTGTTTTTCACCACAGATTACACCGATTTTTTCATTCATTATATAATCGGTGTAATCTGTGGTATTTTATTTCACTCAGTCTTCATCCCGATAAGCATGTGGTGTCTTTCCAGTCATCCGACGGAAAAACTTGCAGAAGAACGAAGCATTGGGAAAATTCAAGTCATCAGCTATTTGATATACCAGTTTGTCGGTATGGCGCAGTTGTAATTTGGCTTCCTGTACCACCGCAGCATTGACCCAGTCCATCACCGTCCGCCCACTGACCTGCTTGATAAGCGTACTCAGGTAACGTGGACTCAAATACAGTTCATCGGCGTAAAAAGTGATGTTCCGCTCATGTACGGCATATCTGTTAACAAGTTTCAAGAACCGGTTGAATATTTCTTCCTGCCGGGTATGCTCCTGACGCGCCACCGCAGCATCGCGATGATAAAATACTTCTATCTGACGAAACAAAGCAGAAATGAGGCTTCGGACAGTGTCACGCGGAAAAGGTTCGTCGTGCAACACTTCCCAAATCAGGTCCAAAAACACTTCCAGCCGCTTTCGTTCCTTCTCATCCAAATCGACAGCAAAAAAAAGTCCACCTTGCAGATAAGCATGCAACAAAGGCTCTTTTTGCCAACCTTCCATAAAGTCATCAGTAAAGGCCAGCATGGTCACATCCATATTCGCAGGCATTTCCTCAAACTCAAGCACAGCTCCTGGCGAAGACACAATCAGCTGCCCGCCTGAAACCGTCACTTCACGTAAATTAATACGAGCCCGGATATATCCCGACTGGATATAAACAATCCGTCCTTCTGTCAGGCGATAGGGTCTTCCCGGTATCAGAATTGACTCCGCAATCTCGTCCATCCCCTCTACCGAACGCACAAAACCCAGTTCGGGAGTGATGAAACGACTCGCATTACACCGTGTAAAAGGAAAATCGTGTATCTGTTGCAAAGCAAGCAAAAAAAAGTCTTTCTGTTCCATATCCTAAATTTTAAGATAAACCAATGTTCTCTACCTCCTGCAAAGATAATAATTCACAGCAAAAACAGGAGATAGCCAGTACAAAATCAAACAAATAGAACATTTGAAACAAGTAATGGAACTTCTGAATATGAACAGAACAATCTATATTTGCAAAAAGAACCTTAAAAAACGACATGCTTATGATACGAACCTGTTTATTGATGCTGGTGGGATGCTTCTGCCTTTCCTCTTTCGGACAGGTGACCCTGGACGAGTGCCGGGCTGCCGCGCAACAAAACTATCCGCTGGCAAGGCAATACGACCTGCTCCGCCTGTCAGAACAATACACACTTGACAATGCAACCCGCGGCAACCTGCCCCAAGTCAGCCTCAGTGGAAAAGTATCCTACCAAAGCGAAGCCACCACTTTCCCGTTCGACATCCCCGGCATCGGCATGAAGGGATTGCCCAAAGACCAATATCAAATACAGTTGGAAGTAACACAAAACATCTGGGACGGAGGCAACATCCGAGCCAGAAAGGAACAAGTCAAAACCGAAACTGAAGAAAGCAGGAGGCAATTGAACGTCACGATGTACGCCCTGAATGAACAGGTAAACCAAGTATTCTTCGGCATCCTGCTGATAGACGAACAACTGGAACAGAACCACCTGCTTGAAGAAGACCTGCAACGCAACCTGAAAAACATACGTGCTTATCGTGACAACGGCATAGCCAACGATGCCGATGTAGATGCCGTGCAGGTGGAAATCCTCAACACCCGTCAGCAACGGACACAGCTCACCGCCAACCGCACCGCCTACCTGCGCATGCTTTCGCTGCTCACCGGCAAGCCTTTGGACGAACAAACCCAGCTGATACGCCCTGTCTCCCCCGATGACAAGACTGCTTTCCGTATCGCCCGGCCGGAGCTGGACCTGTATAATGCACAAGTACAAAGCCTCGAAGTGGAACGTCACAACCTGCAAGCAGGCTATATGCCCCGCATCGGACTCTTCGCACAAGGCGCATACGGCAATCCTGGACTGGACTTTCTGAAAGACCAATTCCGGGCATATTACATCGTAGGAGCACGTCTCACGTGGAACTTCGGTAACTTGTATACCCTGAAAAACGACAAACGGAAGCTGGATACCCGCCGCTTGCAGATAGAAAGCAACCGCGACCTGTTCCTCTTCAATACCCGACTGCAACTGGCTGAACAAGACGGCATCCTGCTTGCACTCCAGAAACAGATGAAAGACGATGACGAAATTATCCGCTTGCGCAGCAACATCCGGCAATCTGCTGAAGCCAAAGTAGCCAACGGCACGCTAAGCGTGACTGAAATGTTACGCGAAGTAACCGCTGAAAGCCTTGCCCGACAAGCCAAAGCGTTACACGAAATCCAACTGCTGATGCACCAATACCAGCAACAGCACCTTACCAACAACCAACCGACCATAAACCCATAACCTCAAACGTATGAAAACTTATTCTTTATTTTTTGCCTCACTGACAAGCATACTGCTGGCATCCTGCCATCCGGACATCGACTTCGATGCGACAGGCACCTTTGAAGCCACTGAGATTATCGTGTCTGCCGAAAGCAACGGCAAACTGTTCCGTCTGGATGCAGAAGAAGGTGTCCGGCTGAAACAAGGAGAAGAAGTAGGGCTGACCGACACTGTCCAGCTCTATCTGAAAAAACTGCAACTTCAGGCAAATATGAAGTCGGTAGACAACCAGCGGCCCGACATCCGCAAACAGATAGCTGCCCTGCAAGAACAACTTGCCACAGCACAACGCGAACGGGCACGCGTAGAGAACCTGTTAAAAGCAAATGCAGCCAACCGCAAGCAACTGGACGACTGGGAATCGCAGATAGCCGTATTGGAAAGCCAACTCGAAGCCCAACGCTCTACCTTATATAATAGTACAGCCAGTTTGAACGAACAGAGTTCTTCAGTCGCCATCCAAATGGCGCAGATAGAAGACCAACTGCAGAAATGTCACATTGTGGCTCCTATCAACGGTACCGTCCTCGCCAAATATGCCGAACCAGGCGAACTGGCATCGGTAGGAAAGCCACTGTTCAAAATTGCCGATACCGAACACATCTTCCTGCGCGCTTACATCACATCTACACAACTTGCATCGGTCCGTATTGGAATGGAAGCAAAAGTATATGCCGATTTCGGCGACGACAACCTGAAAACTTATGCCGGTATCGTGAGCTGGATAGCCGACGAGGCAGAGTTCACCCCCAAAACTATCCTGACCGATGATGAACGTGCCAATCAGGTATATGCCGTAAAGATAGCTGTCCGCAATGACGGTATCATCAAACTGGGCATGTATGGCAAAGTAAAATTCCAAACCGATGAAAGTGATTGAAGTCAAAGGCATCAGCAAATACTACGGAAAGACAAAAGCCCTCCACGAAGTGTCTTTTGAGATAGGACAAGGTGAACTGTTCGGACTGATTGGTCCCGACGGTTCAGGGAAAAGCACGTTATTCCGCATCCTGACTACACTTCTGAATGCGGATACAGGCACAGCATCGGTGATGGGTTACGATGTACGAAAAGAATATAAAGAGATACGGAAGCGTATAGGATATATGCCTGGACGTTTCTCCTTGTATCAAGACCTGACGGTAGAAGAAAACCTGAATTTCTTCGCCACCGTTTTCCAGACTACCGTAAAAGCCCATTACGGACAAATAAAAGACATTTACGAACAAATAGCCCCCTTCGCCAACCGACGGGCAGGAGCCCTTTCGGGAGGAATGAAACAAAAACTCGCTCTCTGCTGTGCATTGGTGCATTCACCGGAAATACTTTTCCTGGACGAACCGACAACAGGAGTCGACCCCGTATCACGTAAAGAATTCTGGCAGATACTGGCTAAGCTCCGTACGCAAGGAATGACCATCGTGGTCTCGACTCCCTTTATGGACGAAGCCAGACGTTGTAACCGGATTGCCTTTTTACAAGAAGGAAATGTACGGGGCATCGATACCCCAGCAGTCATTCTCGACCGTTTCCGCAACATCTTATGCCCGCCCGGCCTGCAACGCGATATAGATACTACCGAAACCGGAACCATCATCCGCGTCAACGGACTGGTAAAACAGTTCGGCAATTTTACGGCAGTCGACCACATCTCGTTCGAAGTGAAAAGCGGAGAGATATTCGGCTTCCTAGGAGCCAACGGAGCCGGCAAGACCACTGCCATGCGCATCCTTTGCGGACTGAGCCTGCCTACCGGAGGAAATGCTGAAGTTATGGGCTTCGACGTATACACGCAGAGCGAAGAAATCAAACGGCGCATCGGATATATGAGCCAGAAATTCTCACTCTACGAAGACTTGAACGTATGGGAAAACGTGCGTCTCTTTGCCGGAATCTACGGTGTACCCGACAAGGAAATACCGCCTCGCGCCGAGGAGATGCTTCACCGCATTGGACTGTATGAAAGTCGCCACACCTTGGTACGCGAGCTTCCCTTGGGTTGGAAACAACGACTGGCATTCTCTGTAGCTATTTTCCATCGCCCCCAGCTGGTATTCCTTGACGAACCTACCGGAGGCGTAGACCCTGCCACTCGCCGCCAGTTCTGGGAACTAATTTACCAGGCTGCACACCAAGGCATCACGGTATTCGTCACCACACACTATATGGACGAAGCAGAATATTGCGACCGCATCTCGATGATGGTAGACGGACGCATCCGAGCACTCGACACACCGGCAAAATTAAAAGAGATGTTCAATGCCAAGGATATGGATGAAGTGTTCCGACTCCTGGCACGCGAAGCGAAACGAAACGGGAACTGACAGCTCATCATAGAGGAACCGAAGCACACAGAGACTTTAATTTTTCCTCTATGGTAAAAAAAGAAACATACGACTATGAAACAATTTATCGCCTTTATCCGGAAAGAGTTCTGTCACATCCTGCGCGACCGGCGCACGATGCTGATACTGATAGGAATGCCCATCGTACAGATTATCCTTTTCGGCTTTGCTATCTCTACCGAAGTACGCAATGTAGAGACCGCCGTACTGATGCCTTCTAGCGATGCAGAAGTGCAACGTATAGTCGAGCGGCTGGATGCCAGCGAATACTTCCATGTAAAATACATCGTACATTCGCCCGATGAAATAGACCGGTTGTTTAAACGGAACCGGATAGAACTGGCAGTAGTTTTCCCTTCCGACCTGAATCGCTTGCGTATGGATGCAGAAGATATCCAGCTAATAGCCGATGCCACGGATCCCAACCTTGCCGTCACACGGAGCACGTATGCCAATGGAATCCTGCATACCGCCCTAAATGCCATCAAACGGACCGGAACAAAAGCAGATGCTTCCCCCAGCCTCATCGTATCGGGCAAGCTGCTCTATAATCCACAAATGAAAAGTGCCTACAACTTCGTACCAGGCGTAATGGGGCTTATCCTGATGCTGATATGTGCGATGATGACCTCCATTTCCATTGTACGCGAAAAAGAAACCGGAACGATGGAAGTCTTACTTGTCTCTCCCGTCAATCCGTTGTTTGTCATCCTCTCGAAAGCAGTACCCTATTTCGTCTTGTCCCTTATCAACCTGACCACCATTCTGCTGCTCTCGGTATTTGTACTTCAGGTTCCCATTGCAGGCAATCTGTTCAGCCTGCTGAGTGTATCCCTGCTGTTCATCTTCGTCTCGCTGGCATTAGGATTGCTCGTGTCGTGCCTTGTCCGGACACAGGTAGCAGCCATGCTTGTATCAGGCATGGTGATGCTGATTCCCACCATCATCCTGTCGGGCATCATCTTTCCCATCGAAAGTATGCCGGGTATTCTGCAAGCCCTCTCCTGTCTCATTCCGGCACGCTGGTACGTCGACCTGGTACGAAAACTCATGATAGAAGGTGTACCCCTTGCCTACGTCTGGCACGAAGTAACCGTCCTGCTGGTAATGGCCATCGCCCTGATAGGCATCACTGCCCGCAAATTCAAGAACCGTTTAGAATGAAAGCCTATGACACTACGCTACCTGATAGAAAAAGAGTTCAAGCAACTGGCACGCAACAGTTTCCTGCCACGTCTCATTCTGCTTTTCCCATGCATGATGATGCTGATTATACCATGGGCTGCCACCCTGGAAATAGAAGACCTGCGCATTGTGATTATCGACAACGACCATAGCCCTTCTTCCGAACGTCTGGTACACCGAATCGAAGCATCACCTTATTTTAAGCTGACCGGACTGCCCGACACGTATCGTGACGGACTGGAAGCCATCGAGAAAGACCGTGCCGACATGCTGTTGGAAATACCTCGTGGTTTTGAAAAAGAACAAGTGAACGGCAGACCTGCCTCAGCACTGGTTGCCGTCAATGCCGTCAACGGGACTAAAGGTGGATTGGGCAGTTCGTATTTAAACCAGATTCTTGCACCTGCCGGAAACACTTCCATACGCTACCTGTTCAATCCACACCTTGAATACAAGAATTACATGGTTCCGGCACTGATGACCATGTTGCTCGTACTGCTCTGCGGATTTCTTCCGGCACTGAACGTTGTAGGCGAAAAAGAAGCCGGTACCATCGAGCAAATCAATGTCACTCCCGTAAGCCGATTCACTTTCATACTCAGTAAGTTATTACCCTATTGGCTTATCGGATTCATCGTTCTCAACCTTTGTATGCTGTTGGCATGGCTGGTATACGGACTTACTCCTTCGGGGAATATCTTTTGCATCTACATTGCCACCATCGTATTTACCTTCGTGGTGTCTGGTTTAGGACTGGTCATTTCCAATTATTCAGCCACCATGCAACAAGCCATGTTTGTCATGTGGTTCTGTATGCTGATATTCATTCTGATGAGCGGATTGTTTACCCCCATCAGCAGCATGCCCCAGTGGGCACAATGCATCACCTACGCCAATCCATTGCGTTATTTTATGGAAATCATGCGCATGGTGTACCTGAAAGGAAGCAGTCTCACCGATATTCTGCCGCAGCTGGGTACACTTGCCATTTTTGCCACTGTGCTTTATCTGTGGGCCATTGTAAGTTATAAAAAGCAACAATAACCCCGAAATCAGAAACACAGAGCGGAAACAAACGCAAAAGAATCCTGATAGAATATTAATATGAATGTCCTTTAGCCGACAAGGAGTCCTCATTTTATTGGAAGATTTAAGACAGGCTCTTAACCTGAACAAAATTAAACAAGCCCTAAGAAGCTGTTTTGAATTTCTCCAAAAAGTTTTTCTTGGCTTGATGTATCTGTTTTCGTGTGTGCTTTGGGCGATTTTTTGGTCCTTTTCGCTCCTGTTCTTCGTCAGATAGCCCGCTATCTTCCTCATCACAGAAGCGAAAATGCCTCAAAAACTCATCCAAATCATCGCACGATAAATTCAAAACAGCTTCTAAATTGAAAAAATTAACACTCTGCCGGCAACAAGCAATGGTTTTATTCGTATCTTTGAAAATGATGAACCTTTAAAAGCAAACAGATATGAACTCAAATCCAGTTTTTAGTTTGTACGTACCCACCAAGATATTGTTCGGGTGCGGTGAAATAAAGAAATTAGCTACCGAAACACTTCCCGGCAGAAAAGCCATGATAGTCATATCCGGCGGAACGTCCATGAAAAAATATGGATACCTGGATAAAGTATTGGGATACCTTACTGAAAACGATGTCAGTGCCATTGTATACGATAAGATTCTTCCTAATCCCATCAAGACACATGTTATGGAAGCCGCAGCCATCTGCCGCGAGCAGAAATGCGACTTTATCATCGGGTTGGGAGGAGGAAGCAGCATCGACTCTGCAAAAGCCATCGCCGTCATGGCATGCAATGATGGTGATTACTGGAACTACGTAAACGGAGGTACGGGCAAAGGGCGTCCGGTCACAAAAGCACTTCCCATTGTAGCCATACCGACCACAGCCGGAACCGGTACGGAAGCCGATCCATGGACAGTGATTACCAACGAAGAGAAACAGGAAAAAATCGGATTCGGATGCCCACTTACCTTTCCAGTACTCTCCATTGTCGACCCGACGCTGATGGTTACCATACCTCCCCATCTCACGGCATATCAGGGCTTCGATGCCTTCTTCCATGCAGCAGAAGGCTTCCTTGCCAATTGTGCAACTCCTATAAGCGACCTGTACGCACTGGAAGCTATCCGCCTGCTCTATAAATACCTGCCGGTAGCCGTCAATGACGGACGCGACATCAAAGCACGCGCCAAAGTAGCATGGGCCAGCACACTGGCCGGGCTGGTAGAAGCTACATCTTGTTGCATTTCCGAACATTCTATGGAACATGCCATGAGTGCCTATTATCCCGAACTGCCTCATGGAGCCGGACTGATTGCCATCAGTACAGCCTACTTCGAAACTTTCCGCAACGACTGCATGAAACGTTTTATGAAAATGGCAGATGTCATGACCCAACAAAAGAGCAACCGTCCGAGCGATTTCATTGATGCACTGGTACGCATGCAACGCGAATGTCACGTAGACAACATCAAATTGAGCGACTGGGGTATCAAAGAAGAAGACTTTCCCAAGATGGTACAAAATGCACGAGATACCATGGGCAGCCTCTTTACCCTCGATCCTCGTCCGCTGACCGACGATGAAGTACTGAATATCTATAAACAATCGTACAAATAAGTGGTTTAAGGAGTTAAGAGCCTGATAGGATATTGCTTCTTAACTCCTTCACTTTTTTAACTTCCTACATAAATCCGACAAATCTTACCGATTTATTACGCGCTTTACCAGGAAAATCGTAACTTTGCGACATAAATTCATGATACAAGTGTATGAAAGATACGAAAGAACAATTTGAGCACGTCATCACCACCTGTCGGGATTTGTTCGCCAAAAAGCTGCACGATTACGGAGCCGCATGGCGCATTATGCGTTCTTCTTCAGTAACCGACCAGCTGTTTATCAAGGCGAACCGTATCCGAAGCATCGAAATCAAAGGTGTCAGTCTGGTAAACGAGGGCATACGCCCCGAATTTATGGCAATAGTCAACTATGGTATCATCGGACTGATCCAACTGGAACTGGGCTATGCAGAAAAGGAAGATATCACCGAAGCACAAGCCTTGGAACTATACGACAAATATGCCAAAGATGCCATGGAACTGATGCTGAAAAAAAATCACGATTATGACGAAGCGTGGCGCAGCATGCGCATTACGTCGTATACCGACTTGATTTTGATGAAGCTGTACCGCACCAAGCAGATTGAAGCATTGAGTGGGAACACATTGGTTTCGGAAGGCTTAGACGCCAACTACATGGATATGATTAATTATGCAGTATTCGCTTTAATCAAACTGGAATTTGGAGAATAAATGCTTACATAGAGCCCTTGTCGTCGGAGTAAACGTTTGCCGTTTCCTGCTGGCAGCCGTATTCATCTTCTCCGGATTCGTGAAGGCGAACGACCCTTTCGGCACCGCCTATAAGATACAAGATTATCTGGAAGCGTGGGGCCTGCTTCAGGTTGTTCCACAGTTCGTCCCATACGTAGGTTCCATGGCAATGGGGGCATTCGAGTTTACATTGGGTGTCTATCTGCTGTTTGGCATCCACCGCAAAGCGACCTCCACATTGCTCCTGCTGGTCATGGCATTCATGACTCCACTCACCCTATGGCTTGCCATTGACAATCCGATAGCAGATTGCGGCTGTTTCGGCGATGCTATTATCCTGACCAACTGGGAAACCTTTGGCAAGAACATCGTGCTGTTACTTGCCGCCATCACTGTATTCCGCTATCGGAAAACCTACATCAGGAAACTGGTCACCGAAAAGGTAGACTGGCTGATAGCCCTCTACACCGTAGTGTTCATCATCGTATTCTCCATCTACTGTGTCCGCGAACTGCCCGTATTCGATTTCCGTCCTTATCACATCGGCATGAACATCCGCCAAGGAATGGAAATCCCCGAAGGGGTGAAACTCACAACTTACGAGACAACATTCATCTATGCTAAAGACGGGAAAGAGCAAGAATTTACCATCGACAACTTTCCCTCCGACTCGACATGGACATTCGTCGAAGCCCAAACGCGGGTAAAAGAGAAAGGCTACGAACCGCCTACTCACGATTTTCACCTCACCTCACAAGAGGACGGCACCGACCTGACCGAAGAAATCCTGAACGATGACAATTACACGTTCTTACTTATCTCGCCCAACCTGCGGCACGCCGATGAGAGCGGGATGGATTTATTCAACGAAGTGTACGACTACTGTTCAGAATATGGATACAGCTTCTTGTGTGTCACCGCTTCATCCGACGAAGACATCGCGATGTGGCAAGACAATACCGGTGCTGAATATCCTTTTGCCATCATGGACGAAATTACCCTGAAAACCATTATCCGCTCCAATCCGGGCCTGTTGCTTCTGAAGGACGGAACCATTCTGAACAAGTGGAGCGTAAACAACATCCCCGACGAATATCAGTTGAATGCACCTTTAGACCAACTTCCCATCGGCCGGTTGGAACCTCCCAACACATGGCATAAAATCATATTGGTGTTCGGCTGGTTCTTCGGTCCACTCATCTTCCTGACCCTATGCGATTTAGGCTGGCTGGAATGGAGCAAGAAGAAAAAGAAGAAAGAGTCAAGAAGTTAAGAAGTTAAGTCAATACATACGAATCAGGCCACTGGCTTAACTTCTTAACCCCTTAACGACAAAATAGTATATTAACCCTTTTAAAACTTAAAACAAAATGAGAAAAAACATTGTAGCAGGAAACTGGAAAATGAACAAGAACCTGCAAGAAGGTATTGCTTTGGCAAAAGAACTGAATGAAGTGTTGACCGCAGACAAACCGAACTGCGACGTTATCATCTGTACTCCGTTTATCCACCTGGCTTCTGTTACTCCGATTGTCGATAAAAACATCATCGGCGTAGGTGCAGAAAACTGCGCAGACAAAGTTTCAGGTGCCTATACTGGCGAAGTTTCGGCAGAAATGGTAGCTTCTACAGGTGCCCAATACGTTATCCTGGGTCACTCTGAACGTCGTGCTTATTATCACGAAACCGTTGAAATCCTGACAGAAAAGGTGAAATTGGCACTTGCCAACAACCTGAAACCTATTTTCTGCATCGGTGAAGTGTTGGAAGAACGCGAAGCAAACAAGCAAAACGAAGTGGTAGAAGCTCAATTGGCTTCTGTATTCTCACTCTCAGCAGAAGACTTCGGTAAGGTTATCCTGGCATACGAACCGGTTTGGGCTATCGGTACCGGTAAAACCGCTACTCCCGAACAAGCAGAAGAAATCCATGCACACATCCGTTCGCTGGTAGCTGCCAAATACGGTCAGGAAGTAGCAGAAAACACTTCTATCCTGTACGGAGGAAGCTGCAAGCCGTCGAATGCCAAAGAACTGTTCGCTAAACCCGATGTAGACGGCGGATTGATTGGTGGTGCTGCTTTGAAAGCTGCCGACTTCAAAGGCATCATCGATGCGTTCAAATAATTCTTTATAGTTGACTAGGAACCAGGTACTGGTTGACTAGGTTTTAGATAGATTTAGTAAAACTATTTAGAACGTGGTTTCCCCGTACCTGATTGTCTAGTCCCTAAAACACACACATCATGAAATACTTACTATCCCTCTTTTTACTCTTGTGGGTTTCGGCAATGCATGCCCAGCGCACCATTGTGGAAAGCCTGGAGACACACCGTGCAGGCGAAGGAGTAGTAACGGTACATGCAGAATCCTACATCACTTCGCTAATAGGTACACGTTATGCCGCTTCAGCCCCGAAAACATTGAAGGCAAGAGGTTTCCGCGTACAGGTATATGCCGGAAACAATTCGCGCGTAGCACGCAACGAAGCAAATCGGATAGCCGGGAAGATAAAAGAAACATTTCCGGAAATGCCGGTATATACGTATTTCCAACCTCCACGCTGGCTGTGCCGTGTAGGAGATTTCAAGAGCATAGAAGAGGCACACGTAGCCATGCGCCAACTAAGAGCAAGCGGCGAATTCAAAGAAGTAGCGATTGTACGTGAACAAATTAACATTCCCATTGAATAATGATTGATACAAACTTGTTGAAGTTCCCGGAAGAGAAAGTACAGAAACTGATGGCACACTACAAAGAAATACTTTCCCTGCTGGGTGAAGACCCTGAACGGGAAGGACTGGTGAAAACCCCTGAAAGAGTAGCCAAAGCCATGCTGACGCTTACACGGGGATATGAGGTAGACCCGAAAGAAATTTTGTTAGGTGCCAAGTTCAAGGAGGCATACAGCCAGATGGTAGTGGTGAAAGACATCGATTTCTTCTCCATGTGCGAACATCACATGCTTCCCTTCTACGGGAAAGCCCATGTAGCTTATATCCCCAACGGATACATCACGGGACTGAGCAAGATAGCCCGCGTAGTAGATGTATTCTCGCACCGCCTCCAGGTACAGGAGCGCATGACCCTGCAAATCAAAGAATGCATTCAGGAAACGCTGCACCCATTAGGCGTAATGGTAGTAATAGAAGCCAAACACATGTGCATGCAAATGAGAGGAGTAGAAAAACAAAACGCCATCACAACCACCTCCGATTTCACTGGAGCGTTCAACCAGGCAAAGACACGCGAGGAATTCATGAATCTTATCCGAAGAGAAAGATAGTTGACAAGGTACCAGTTGACAAGGTGACAAGGCTTTAGATAGTCTTGAGTATGCTGGACCTCGCCCCCTTGTCAACGGGTCGCCTCGTTCCCTAAAATAAAAACAGACTATGACTCAACAAACAGGCATCCGCAAAGGACTGGTCAAACTCGTTATACCCATTTTTATCGAAACTTTGCTCATCATGATGCTGGGAGCAGTAGATACCATCATGCTGAGCCAATACTCCGATGAGAGCGTGGCTGCCGTAGGCGTGGTCAACCAGATTGTGACCTTTGCCTTTCTGGTATTCGAGGTCATCAACATCGGCACATCGGTACTCTGCTCGCAGTACTTGGGAGCTAAATTAGAAAAAAACATGATACAGGTAGTGGGGGTAGCCTTATTGCTCAATTTGGTAGTAGGACTGGCAGTCAGTGCCATCCTGCATTTTGGTGCCACTACACTGTTGGGCTGGATGGGACTACGCCCCGAGTTGTTACAATATGGTATCGGCTATATGGAGATTGTGGGAGCATTCGCTTTCTTCCAGGCCATCTCGCTCACCATTTCCGCCTCGTTACGCAGTGCCAACAAAGCCATTTACCCGATGCTGGTTACCGTACTGGTCAACATCATGAACATCATCGGCAATTATTCGCTGATTTTCGGCAAGTGGGGCATGCCGGCACTGGGAGCCGAAGGTGCTGCCATCTCTACCGCTTTCGCCCGTGGCGTAAGCATGGTTGTATTGTTTGTCATCCTCTTCCGCAAACACATCCCCAAGTTCCCCCTTGCCTATTTCCGCCCTTTCCCATGGATAGAGCTGAAAAACCTGTTGAAAATCGGGCTTCCTTCTGCCGGCGAAAACATCTCGTACAGTTTCTCGCAAGTGGTCATCACCTACCTTATTAATATATTAGGCAACAATGCCCTTGCCACCCGTACCTATACGGTCAACATCGTGATGTTTGTCTACCTCTTTGCCATCGCCATGGCGCAAGGAGGTGCCATCACCATCGGACACCTGGTAGGACAGAAAAAGGTCCGTGCCGCCTACCTTTTGGGCAAGTACGTAATGCGGCTTTCCATTCTGGTGTCGCTCATACTCTCGTGCATCTGGGCAGCTTCGGGGCATTTCATCTTCAGCCTCCTGACCGACAACCAGGAAATCATCCGGCTGGGTGTCACTGTGATGATTATCGATGTGATTGTGGAAATCGGACGTGCCGTGAACATCTATGCCACCAACGCCCTCCGTTCTGCGGGCGATGTCAACTTCCCCTTCTATGTAGGGCTGGTGGTGCAGTGGAGCGTGTCGGTAGGCGTCAGCTACCTGCTCGGCATCCATTGGGGCTGGGGACTGATAGGCATGTGGTGCGCCTTCCTGCTCGACGAGAATATCCGTGCCATTATCTTCGTCCGCCGCTGGAACAGCATGAAATGGGCAAAGAAAGGATTCGTTTAGTGAGTTTGTGAGTTTTTGAGTTCTTGAGTTTTTGAGTTCTTAAGTTTTTGAGTTCTTAAGTTCTTGAGTTTGTATGTTTCAACTTAAAAGTTTCAACTCAAAAACACTCATAAACTTAAAAACTTACAAACTTAAAAACTTACAAACTGTTTTGAATTTATCGTGCGATGATTGGGGATGTTTTTTTGCAGAGAAGGTGTATCAAAATGAAAGTTGATTCCAATTTCGGCACACCCTCTTATAGGCAATTAAGAAAAATGCAGATATAATCTGTGTAATCTGTGGTGAAAAATAGAATAATCATCCTTCAGATAGGGAAGGCATTCTTATCGTTGTAAAATCATGAGCCGATTCCATCATTTTTATTACTTTTGCACCGTTAAAAGACAGAACCGCCTATGTTAAGAAAAATCATCCTGCCGTTGCTTTGCCTGGTGTTGCTTCTCCCTGCCTGTAAGGAAGAACCGGAAATCCCTGCCGAATTAAGAGCAATCAACGAAGCTATCGAAAGCGACAAACCGGGAATCTACTATATGTTGCAAGACTACAAGCCTAAGGTCCAAAGGCAACCCGAAGCTGTGCGGATGTATTACGACTTCCTTACTATTAAATATGAAGACCAGATTAGTTTCCGCCATCCTTCCGATAGCTTGATAAAAGGCATCGTGCACTACTACGAGGAGAAGAACGAGCGCCGGATGTTGCCCGAAGTGTATTACCTTGCCGGGCGGGTATATGCCAGTTTTGGCGATGCCCTCCGGGGACTGGACTATTACCAGCAGGCTTTGGACGCATCTGCTGCGCAAGGCAATGAAAAGCTGATGCAACGCATCTATTTCCAGATGGGGCACATCTTCTTGCATCAGGACGTGTACGGCGAGGCACTGAATGCCCAGCGGAAAGCCCTTGGCTACAAACACCTGGCAGTGGACAGTGTGTCGGAAGTATTTATTCTGAAAGACTTAGGAGCCACTTACGCGGCACAGGGAAAGACCGACAGTGCCTTCCTTTACTACCAGGAAGCCTTGCGGAAAGCCGAAACCGCCTGCAATGCCTCCGTCCGCTTCTACGTAAAAGAAGACATAGCAGCACTCCATCTCCGTCTGGGCGAATACGACAAGGCATGGCATCTGCTCGATGCTCCACCTGCCGAGATGGATGCCAGTGTGCAGGCAACGCTCTACCGCTTGAAAGCTCAGCTTTTCCACCGCACCGGACAACCTGACTCTGCCCTCTACTATAGCCGGCTTTTGACCCGTGAGGGCAGTTCGGTGTACGACCGGCAGGCAGCAAGCCTGGAAATGGCAGGCATCTTTACCGGACAAGAACGTTTTCAGGATGCCGTCAACCAATACCGCCAATACGTCACTTATACCGACTCGGTGCAAAAACTTATCCGTACCGCTGCCATCAGCAAGGCACAATCGACCTACAACTATCGGTTACGCGAGCGGGAGAACAACCAGCTGAAACTGAAAAACGCCGAGCAGCACACCCTGATACTGGTCTACCTGCTTGCTGGTGTGCTCATCGTAGGAGGTGGTACTATTTACCTGCTCTACCTGCGCACCAGCCGGCAGAAGCAAAACGAACGTATCAAAGAATTGGAGCGCCAACAGGAAGAACAATACACCCGAAGCCGTGCCTACATTGAACAGAACAATGCCATCATCCGCCAACTGGAGACCCGACTGGCTTCTACCTCGGCAGATAACACGCAGATGCGCGAACGCCTGCAGACCCAACAAGAACAGTTGCGCCAACGCAACATCCGTGCCGAAGCCGAAATGCGCCAACAGGAACTGGCACTGCATACGTTCCGCCAATCGGATATTTACATCCGTTTCCATCAGGCAGCAGACTTTTGTGAATTGTCGGAAGCAGACTGGCAAGTATTGCAACACACCATCGATGAAACCTTCAACCATTTCACAGCACGCCTCTATGCACTCTCTCCCCTCAACGAACGCGAGCTTCGCATTTGCCTGCTGGTAAAAGCCGAAATCCAGCCTACCGGCATCGCCCAACTGACTGGTCGTGTAAAGTCCACCATCACATCCGCCCGCAAAAACCTATTCGAAAAGCTATGCGGCAAGAAAGGCTCGGCAGAAGACTTCGACCGCTTTATCCGGGCTTTCTGAAAGCATCCGCCAACTGCCCGGTTTTTCCACTACAGATAACACGGATTATACCATGCGCGGTATGAAATTGTGCCTTTTGTGGATGGGGCAATAAATAATGTGATAATGTGACAATGTGTTAATGTGATAATGTGAAAATAAATTAGCACATTGTTCTATTATTTATTGGCACATTAAAAGCCCGTCTGTGTCTTTCCGTGTTTTCAATGTCCCTTCAGAATTCGCAAATGCTTTTTTGAACAAAAACCGCACTGCATCGAACAAAAACCGAACCCGTTTACAGCACCCTATTCAGCAGGTTTCCCTACTTTTGCTTCAAACCAAAAACGAAAAATGCCATGAAACCCATGTTCTATTCACTCTTCGCGCTGTGCTTCCTGATGCCCACATACGCACAAACCGTCGATTTTATCAAAGAACTGGAACCTGCCATCATGCAATGCACGTACCGGTGCACCATGAAACTTGATACATTAGGGACCGATACGAAAACAGACCGGATGATACTCCGCATCGGGAAAAACATCAGCCAATTCTACTCGTACACGGCTTACCGCACCGATTCGATATGGAAAACACCCAACGGAAAACGGATTTGGGGCAATGCCATGGTACGTGCCATCCGTTCGAAAAACCATGCCCAAATGCCCAATGCCAACATGGTAACCAACGATTATATCTATAAAAACTATCCCGAAGGCAAACTCAGCACGTATGCCCAACTGGGAGTAACAAGCGTACGGATAGAAGAAGACTACACCGGACAGGATTGGACTTTGCAGGACAGCAACAAGACCCTGCTGGGCTATCCCTGTCAACTTGCCACGTGCAGTTTCCGCGGACGAGACTACCAGGCATGGTTTACCTCGGATATACCGATTGCCAACGGGCCGTGGAAGTTCAAAGGCTTGCCCGGACTGATACTGGAAGTGTACGACACGCAATGCCATTATCAATTCCAGATAGAAGGAATAGAACGGACAAACATCGCTCCCGTATGTTTCTATTATACCACTCCCGACCCACGGAATGCCGAACGCATCGACCGTATCCGCTACCTGCAACTAGTCACCGAAGGAAATGCCGGCATACCTACTTTCCTGCGCGAGACAGGCTTGGGCAGCAAAAAACCGGAAGACGACCAAAGACAACACATCACCCACGATTACTTGGAGAGAGATTATCACAAGAATGTCTATACTTCCAGCAGCACCGGGCAACACAAATAAATACCCAGCCATGAAAAACTATATACAATATACCTTGCTTCTGCTGGCAAGTATGACAAGCTGTTTCCACATGAAAGCGCAAGGCAATGCCACACTCCCGACAAGCCTCTCGCGCCAAGCTACGGAATGTTACCTGCAAGGAGAATATGCCGAAAGGGCATTCAACCTTTACGACGCTCTCGAAACTATCAGGCATTCATCGATTCACTCGGTTGTGCCAGTGATGCCACCGAGGCACTCTACAAGCTGGCAGACCTTGCCAAGTCACGCCTGCGTGAACTGAAAGAAAAAGCATTTATCAAAAACACGCTGGCACAATAAAATATGAATATCCTCAAAATGCCAGTAGATAAAAGGAGCGTGAGGAAATACATTCCAGTCCTCCCCCAATCCCATATTGCCAGGACTGCAGTCCTAGATAGTATAGGACTGCAGTACCAGTAAGGTAAAACTGCAGTCCCAGCCTATCAGGACAGGGAAAGATTATAGCTTTGTAGAAAAGGTCGTGCAGCTTTGTAGAAAAGGTTGACTACTTTAAGTCTTATTCGTAGTATGGTATTATTACTATTCATGCCTGTCATTTACCGGTGTGAGGCAATACCATATTTGCCTTGCAGAAGAATGGAGCCTTTCTGGAATAAAATACTGGCAGTGAGGAAGCTCCCATCACTTCCAGCTCTTTTCGCAAACATTCAGTAATCATCATATTTTCAGCAGTTTCATAGATATTTTCTTAATGGCGGTCATTCATCGCACGATAAATTCAAAATAGGAACTTATACTATGCGGTATAGATTTGTGCATTTTAATGAAACATAACTATTCACCACAGAGGCCACAAAGAACCACAGAGGAAAAATTTAAAAGACTCTGTGTACCTGTGCCCTGTGGTAAGAAAATGCACAATTTCATACCGCGCAAAGTATAAAAATTTTCATCGAACAAAAACCGAATCCTAAAACCGTAGCATCGAACAAAAACCGAACTGTTTTATAGCTTTTGGTTCAAGCGGTTTCCCTACTTTTGTAGATATCGAACTTAGAAGCTGTTTTGAATTTCTCCAAAAAGTTTTTCTTGGCTTGATGTATCCGTTTTCGTGTGTGCTTTGGGCGATTTTTTGGTCCTTTCCGCTCCTGTTCTTCGTCAGATAGCCCGCTATCTTCCTCATCACAGAAGCGAAAATGCCTCAAAAACTCATCCCAAATCATCGCACGATAAATTCAAAACAGCTTCTTAAAACACAAATATGATTTAATGGAAACAGACCATCACCAATAATACTGTCAATTATGAAAACATCTATTTTTATCCTTATTTTCTTCTTCGGCTGCTATGTACAAGCTTCGGCTGAGAAAGAAAAAGCCATCGAACCTACCATCATGGAATGCCAGTACGACCATACCGCTGTACGAGACACACTCGACCGCAGCCATGTGATGAAAGACCGGATGATTTTGCGGATAGGAAAAAATGTCAGCCAGTTCTATAGCTGGTACACCCTGCAAGGAGACTCCATGTGGACAGACCCGAGGGGAAGAAAGATTGCCGCAGAAAGAATTTTTGAAGCCTTACGTACACAGAATCATGAAAATATTATAGGTGAACGTACAGACGGATATATCTATCATTCATATCCTCAAAAAGGAATCACCACAACTTACACTTCCCAAGGAGGGGAAGATATGAGAACCCCTGTTACATTTCTGTATTTTTCGGAAGAAACACCCCGTCAGGAATGGAAAATTCAGGATTCCGTTAAGCAAGTGTTGAGATATACTTGCCAGCTTGCTACCGCCCAGTTCAGAGGCAGATTGTGGTACGCTTGGTTTACGCCTGATATCCCTATTGATAACGGACCGTGGAAACTCAGCGGACTGCCCGGCTTGATAGTGGAAGCTTACGACAGCCAAAACTATTACTATTATACATTAACCGGCATTCAGACAAAAAAACTGCAACCCGTTACTTTCTACAATTATTGGGAAAAAGTATTCGAAAAAACCACTCGACTTGATTACCTTAAAAAAGCGCATAAATCACAAATTAAATATGCTGACAAGTTTAGATATACAAACTACGATTTTTTAGAATTAGATTATCACCAGTAAAAAACTTATCAATATGAAACGAACAACTATTTTCTTCACCTTGCTGCTCTTCCTGCAAGCTGCACAAGCACAAATCGAAAGCATGATGCAAACCATCGAGCCAGCTCTGCTGGAATGCCGGTACCAATGGATACAGAAAACAGATACTTTAGGAACGGAAATTGCCGTGGACACCATGGTCTTACGTATCGGCAAGAAGGTAAGCCAATGCTATCCACAATCTACGTTTTCTATGGATTCATTGGTCAACACACCCAATGGAGGCGAAATATTCATGCAACAGATGATGGACTTTATGAGCAAAAAAAGACCACGACCGGGAACCAAAATCATCAACCGGTATTATTATAAGAATTATCCCGATGGGAAGTTCAACACCTTTGCACCCACACCGATACGAATAGAAGAAAACTACCAGAAACAAGCATGGACTATCGTGGCGGACAGCACGAAAACTATCTTGGGCTATTCCTGCCAGCTTGCCACCTGCCACTTCCAAGGAAGGGAATACAAGGCATGGTACACTACCGAAATCCCTTATCAGGAGGGACCGTGGAAATTCAACGGACTGCCCGGACTGATTACCGAAGTGTATGACACCAAGAACCATTATCACTTTACTTTGGTCAGCGTAAAAAAAGACCATCTCCCTCCGGTATGTTTCTATAAGCTGAAAGCCGAATCCTTACAGGAAGTGCCTAAGAAAGACCGAATTGCGTTTTTGAAGGAATCGGCAAAAAAGAACAAACATAACTTTGATTTCATGGAAACTGATTACCACGAATAACAGCATATCTTTTATGAACACACTTTATCTAATTGGAGGGTTACTCTTCACCTTCGCTTCACAAGCATTCGCAGAGAAGCGGACGGTGATAGAGCCAGCCATCATGGAATGCCAGTACGACCATACTGCTGTACGAGACACACTCGACCGCAGCCAGGTGATGAAAGACCAGATGATTTTGCGGATAGGAAAGAATGTCAGCCAGTTCTATAGCTGGTACACCCTGCAAGGAGACTCCATGTGGACAGACCCGACAGGAAGAAAGATTGCCATAGACAAAACACTCGAATCCATTCGTACACGCAACAATGATAACTTGATATGCAAACGGACAAACGGATACATTTATAAATCATATCCACAAAAAGGAATTATCACAACTTACATCACTCAAGGAGGAGAAGACATGAAAACTCCTATCGTATATCTTTATTTCTCGGAAGAAACACCCCGGCAGGCATGGGAAATGCAAGATTCCACCAAACAAGTACTGGGATATACTTGCCAGCTTGCCACCACCCGGTTCAGAGGCAGGTTATGGTACGCTTGGTTTACCCCCGATATCCCTATTGATAACGGACCGTGGAAACTCGGAGGACTTCCCGGCTTGATAGTGGAAGCATACGACAGCCAAGACTATTACCACTATACTCTGACCGGTTTCCAAACCCAGAATCTGCAACCCGTTACTTTCTACAATTATTGGGAAAAGGTATTCGAAAAGACAACCCGTTTGGACTACCTAAGAAAAGACCGCCAGTCAAAAGACAAAGCAGCCGACAAACTGAAATATACACGATACGATTTTTTAGAACTGGATTACCACCAATAAAAACCTTAAATGAATGTCCGCATTTTACCCAATTTCCCATGTAGGGGCGTATCGTATACGCCCTGAAAACATCTACGTGGATTAGTTGGCGCATTCGGGCGTATGCGATACGCCCCTACATGGGATGTTTGCGGATATTCAAAAAACTTATCAGTATGAAACGAATAACTATTCCCTTCACCTTGCTGCTTGCCTTGCAAGCCGCACAAGCGCAAATCGAAACCATCACCCAAGTAATCGAACCCGCTCTGTTGGAATGCCGATACAAATGGGTACAAAAGAAAGACACATTAGGTACGGATATAGTGGTAGATACGATGGTCTTGCGCATCGGAAAAAACGTAAGCCAATGCTATCCGCAATCGACTTTCTTTGTCGATTCGTTAGTCAATACTCCTGATGGAAGGGAATTGTTCGGCAAGCTATTCGATGCAGCGATGGAAGATACCACCGGTACAATAGTTATACCTACATCGAAAATTGTAAATGAATTCTATTATAAAAATTACCCGAAAGGCAAACTCACCACATGGGCGCCCAGAGCCACGGTTTACCAGATAGAAGAAGATTACGAAAAACAAGCATGGGCATTAGTGGATGATAGCGTAAAGACCGTATGCGGATACAAATGCCATTTAGCCACCTGTTCATTCCGAGGCAGAGATTACAAGGCATGGTACACTACCCAGCTTCCTTACTCGGATGGACCGTGGAAGTTCAATGGCTTGCCTGGGCTGATTACTGAAGTGTATGATACGAAGAACCATTATCATTTTACATTGGTAAACATAAAAAAGAACAACCTTACCCCTGTATGCTTTTACAATATCAGAAGCGAACTTCAGCCTGAAGTAGAAAAGATAAGCCGTATAGATTTCCTGAAACAACTACCACGAATTGACAAATACGATTTTATGGAAACTGATTATCACCAATACTAAGAAACTGTTTTAACCCCATAACATTCCTCCTTCACTCATGCGAAACCTTATCTTCTGCCTCTTAGCGACATGCCTTGCTTCTTCCCTCTGCGCCCAGCAACGGACATTAACGGGCAAAGTGACCGATGCCACCAAGCAAGTCCCCTTACAGGGAGTAAGTGTAACAGTCTGCCGGGCAGACGGAAAAAGCATCCTTGCCTTTGCCATTACGGACGAGGACGGGACATTCAGCCTGAACGTGGACAGCACAAAGGCAAGCCGTGCAGTGATACGCTTCTCTTGCCTGGGCTATGCAGCCGTGACCCGCCCTATCCAGCCGCAAGACCAAACCTACCGCATCGGCTTGCAACCCGAAGAAATCAGCATCAAGGAGGTCATCGTGAAAGCACCGAAGATACGGGCGCAAGGAGATACGATCATCTATAATGTAGCACGCTTCTCGAAAGAGGGCGACCGCACCATCGGGGACATCCTGAAGAAGCTGCCCGGCATACAGGTAGCGGATGACGGGAAGATTTCGTACCAAGGCACGCCCATCAACAAATTCTACATCGAGGGCAAAGACCTGCTGGGCGGAAAGTATGGCATCGCCACCAACAGCATCTCCAACCAAGACGTGAACAGCGTGGAGGTGATGGAGAACCACCAGCCCATCAAGGCACTGAACGGACTGAGCCTTTCGGACCAGGCAGCCATCAACCTGCGCCTGAAAGAGAACGTGAAGCAACGGTGGATAGGAAGCGTGAAAGGAGGAATCGGGCTTGCCGCGCCTGCATCGGCACTATGGGACGAGGAACTGATAGCCATGCAGTTCAACAAGAAATTCCAGTCGCTCAACACCTACAAGACCAACAACACGGGCAGGGACGTGACCCGCGAGTTCAAGTCGTTCGACATCAACGCCACACGCTACCGGCGCGAAAAGCTGACCGACTACATCCGCATCGTGCCTCCGGCAGTACAGGCACTGAACAAAGAGCGCGAGCTGTTCAACCGAACCCATCAGGCGACTTCGAACAACCTGTTCCAACTGAAGAACGGAATGAACGTGACCGTAGGCATCGGCTACATGAACCACCGGACCGAATCGGACAAGCAGACCGTGACGCAATATTTCCAAGCGAACGCCGATACCACCACCATCCGCGAAAAAGAGAGTTCGCTCTTCGAGCAACAGCAGCTTTCCGCCGAGATACGGCTGGAAGCGAACGAAGACACCTACAACCTGACCGAACGCCTGATGGCAGACTTCGCATGGCTGGACAAGAACGACGGCGTGAGCGGAACCATCCCCAACACCCAAGATGCCTGGTCGCCCGACAAACAGCTGACCAACGACCTCTACCTGCTAAAGCGGTTCGGCAACAAGTTCATCATCTTCACCTCGTACACCTTCGTGCAAGACCATCCGCAACGGATGGACGTGACGTACGGAGACGAAACACGCAGCCAGCGGATAGAGCAGCGAAAACTGTTCTCGGACAACAAAGTGGATTATGGATTCGCCATAGGGCAAGTCACGGTAAGTCTAGGAGCCGGAGCCAAAGTGATGTGGCGCGACATGGCATCGGAACTGGAGGGCGTAACGCTGACCGATAATGACGAGGAAGGTTCGGGCATGAACTACACGCAGCTCTACCTCACCCCCAAACTGGAATATACGTGGCGCAGACTGAAGACCCGACTTGCACTGCCCGTCAACTTCTACCATTATCTATATAAGGAGAAGGCAAACGGGCTGAAAAGCCCCTCGACCCGTGTGTTGTTCAATCCAGACCTGTACCTGTCGTATACCCTAAGCGCACGTTGGGACATCGACCTTTCGGGCGGAATTACCAGCCGTCCGCTCGGTGATGCCTCTTTCTATCCGGGCTACCTGATGGATTCTTACCGCACGCTGATGAAAGGTTATCCCGTATACGGGCTGAGCACCAGCAAATACATCGAAGGTGGCATCTACTACAAGCGTCCCTTGGACGAACTGTTTGCCGATGTGTCGGTGTCGCACAACTGGATGAGCCTGCCCTACCTGACCCATCAGCAATTCGAAGGAGATTTCATCGTCACTTCATACCAGCAGGGAGAAAACACGGCACGCCAGCTGGACGTGAACGGCAATGTATCGAAAGGATTTGATTTCCTGAACTGCTACATCTACCTGAAAGGGATGTACACCAACCGCCACGCGGTGCTGGTGCGCAACGAAGAACGGATACCGAACGTGCGCACAATGTGGAGCATCGGGCCGCGCATCGAAGCGGACCTGACGGAAAAAATTACCCTGCACTATGAGTTAAGCTATGGGAAAAGCAAGTTAAGGCTGGAAGAAGAAGGAAGCGAGACGAATACCGCCTCATTAGAGCAAAGCCTCAGCCTGCGGATAACACCCGCCGCAAAGCTCAGCATCTTGCTGAAAGGCGGGCATTACCGCAACCGGGAAACAGATAGCCGCAAGCGGGATTTCTTCCTTGCCGATGCCGTGGTGTCATACAAACTCTCCAAACGGATGGACATGGAGCTTGCCGCCACCAACTTGCTGGACGAAAGAGAATACGCCTATACCTCTTTCACCGATGAAGCCAGCACCGTATCACGCAGCTACCGCATCCGCCCCCGCAATCTGCTGTTCACCCTGCGGATGACGTACTGATGCCACACTTTAATCCTTCATTTTAGAAACCCCTTTTATCTTGCCTTCTACACGGGTGGGGGTACCTTTATAACGGATATCGCCGGCACTTGACACCGAAGTGGAAAGCACGCCGCTGGCGTTACACTCGATATCGCCTGCCGAAGAGGCGGTCGCCTTTACATCTTTCGCCAGCAGGTCCTTGGCATAGATGCCGCCTGCCGAACTGGCACTGAACGTAGCGTTACGGCATGTGCCGGCAAGCTTGATGTCGCTCGATGAGCTGGTAGATGCTTTCACATCACCTTCACAGGTCAGGTTCTTTACCGTGCAGTCGCCTGCCGAACTGGATTCGATAACGGCTCCACTGCATTGGGCGGTATTCACCTTGATATCGCCGCTGCTCTGCGTATCCAGACTCAGCTGCCCGCACCGGACAGCATCTACCACGATGTCGCCGCTGCTCTGCGTAATCATTTCCACATCGGCACAAGCTACAGCCCCTGCCTTGATGTCGCCGCTACTCGATGCACGGAACGATACAGCCTTTTGGGTCTTCAAGCCGTTTGCCAAGATAATGCCGGACGAACTGGATGTGGAGAACGAAGTCACTTCGGGAGCATACACACGCACTTCGCATTTATATCTTCCAGTAATGGATGTACCGCTCTTGAAACCTACATGCAACTTACTTCCTTCCTGTTCTACTTTTATCAAAGGCACAATGTTATCAGGTGCATAGATTTCGGCATAGGGTGTACCCGAAGCCTGCGTATAGACTACATCTACCGATGAAGACGAACGAATAGCATCAATGCCGGTAAGCGATACTTTCTGGGTCACATAATTCTTGCTGGGTTTTACCACGTTTCTGCTTCCGGCGTAGCATCCGGAAACGGTAAGCATCATTGCCAAGACACATGATGCCACAATCATTGAAAAATGTTTCATAGTTTCTGTTCGTTTAATTGTTTATGTTCTACTTGTTAGACGCAAAGTCGCGAAAAAAGTTACGGAAAAATAAAGAATCTTTTTGAATGAAAAATTAAGAATGAAGAATGAAGAATTTCCATGCGGGCGAAGCAATTCTTCATTCTTCATTCTTAATTACTTAAAGTACTTGAACGCCGGCGAGATAAACCAGCGCTTATACATCAGGGTAGCAAGCTGGTAAACGAAAAAGGCGGTAAAGAAACCGGCTATGGAATCGACCAGATAATGCGCCTGAATATAAACCGTTGCACAACACAACAACACATAAAAAGGTGCCAGGAAATATGCCAGCCTCCGATTGACCCGCCACGCCATAATCATCACAATGGTAGATATACCTACGTGCGAACTGGGGAAAGCCGCCGTAGGCCGTTCGCCCACTTCTTGTGAAGCCTCCACTAAATTAAAGAAAAAACCATGGTCGAACCCCGGTCCCGGTATCAAGTAATCATTCGTATTGAAATAATCGCCAATAGGAGGAAAATCGCACGCATTCACCCTGTCCATCCCAATAGCCGGGAAATAGAACTGTGGTCCTGCCACAGGCAACATAATATAAACCAAATAATAAATGAAGAACGAAGTGACCAGCACAAAGCAAATCTTCTCGAACCACTCGAAACGCTTCACGAAGTAATAAAGTACCACAATGAGCATCATCGGATAATAAAAAAAATAGCCCATATTAAACGGCTCGCTGAACCAGATGGACGGACAATGCTCGCTGAACTCTACCGAAGGCTGGCACCCGAACAATGCCTGCTCATTGCGTGCAAACAAATAATCAAGGTTCGGGAACAAACGATTGAATTCAAACGTATCGGGATACCAATAAGCAAGCAGACTCATCTGCACCACCATACGGACAAATGCCGTCAGCCTGCACGGAAACGCCTGATACAGGAATATCAGCACAAATGTCAGAATCACAATACCCAAACGTTCCAGTAACATTGTTCCCGGATGGTCCATACGCTGATACAGCAACAAAACCAAAAAACTGGTCAGTGCATTATAAATCAAGCTGATTGTCTCTACGGCAAACAGTTCCTTACCGCTTTCTACCCGTTCGAATAATTTTATAGCCATCCCTCTTTCTTATACCATCTGATTGTTTCTTTTACTCCTCTCTCCAGCGGATATGCAGGCTGGTAACCCAGTTCGTTTTCCAACGGAGCTATGTCGCACCGCCAATTACGCTGTTTCATAATCTTATATTTGTCGGGATTAAGCGTACTGGGTTTATGCATCAGCTTCGCCACGTTTCCTGCCACAGACGAAATAATCTTCAACAACCCAAGCGGACACGTAAAACGTACCAGCCAAGGATGTCCCAATTCGGTCCGTATCAAGTCGGAGAACGTGCGGCTACTATACACTTCGCCATCGCTTACGAAATAAGCGCGTCCCGTCACCTGCTTTTCCACAGCCAAATAAATGGCCTGCACCAAATCGGTCACATACACAAACGTAAGATCTTGCCGGCGGAAACCAGCAACGATGTCCAAATGGCGCGATATGGATTGAGCCATCAGGAAATAATCACGCTCACGAGGACCGTATACTCCCGTAGGGCGGAATATCACCCACGGCAAGTTTTCCAGTGAACGTATGTATGCTTCGGTATGAAGCTTGCTCACCCCGTATGCCGTATTGGGTTGTGGCGTGTCGCACTCACCTATGGGCAGATAGTCACGTTCGTGTATGGGGCCGAACACACTCAGCGAACTAAGGTAAATGAACTGACGTGGCACCATGTCCAATCTTATCAACACTTCGATAAAATGACGCGTAGCCCAATAATTGCCTATTTCGAAGTCTGCCTGATGCAGGCATTTTGTCACACCCGCACAGTGGATAATGCAATCCCACCCGTCATGCTCTTTTTTATGTCGCTTCAGCTGTTCTTCCAAATGATCGGAATCTGTAAAATCGAGTTCGGCAAAACGGATACGCTCATCCTGCAGATATTTCCGGCTGCTACTCTGCCTTACACCTGCCCATACGTGCATGCCACGTTCCAATCCTCCTTCGACCAAAAAACTGCCGATGAATCCGCTTGCGCCTGTCACTAATATCTTCATGTTTCCTATATTCTTCATTCTTAATTCTTCATTTCATCGGCTCTACATGGATGTTGATGTATGTATCCTTCCCATATGTGTCACGCAATTTCTGCTCTACTTGCGTGGCACGGTCGTGCGCCTCACTCAAAGGCATATTGCCATCCATCCGGATATGCACATCTATCGCATAACGGTTGCCTATACGCCTCGTGCGCAAATGGTGCGGCTGTGATACACCAGGTACCGAAAGCACCAAGTCGGTGATATGACGTTCCACATCATCGGGCAACGAACGTTCCAACAGTTCGTCCAGACAAGGTCCCAATTGCTTTATCGCCACATGGATAATAAAAAAACTTACGATAACTGCCGCCAAAGGGTCGAGTACCCGCCAGTCTTCGCCCAACAAAATGGCGCCGCCGATACCTACTGCTGTCCCTATAGACGAAAACGAATCACTCCGGTGATGCCAGGCGTTAGCTATCACCGCCGGACTATCGTATTTCCTTCCTACCAGACGTGTGTAATGAAACAGAACCTCTTTCGACACAATTGAAAACAATGCTGCCCACAAGGCAATCCAACCCGGCGAAGGCAACGTTTCCCCCTGTAAAAAAGCGTAAATCTGTTCGCCTCCGCTCCATAGGATACCAATACCTACCACCAGTAATGCCACGCCAATCAGCAAGGTGGCAAAGGTTTCATATTTTCCGTGTCCATAATCGTGTCCTTTGTCTTCCGGCTTGTCTGAAATACGCACAAACACCAATACAATCACATCTGTAGCCAAATCGGATAATGAGTGTACCGCATCAGCTATCATCGCGGCACTGCGTCCCAATATGCCTGCAGCAAACTTACACAGCACCAGCACGACATTTACCACGCTGCCTGCCAGCGTCACCCCGTATATGGCACGCCGGCGGACAGCAGCATCAGTCTCATTCATATCACATTCATTTTTTACATAAGCATGGGGCAAAGATACGCAATTCTAATGAAGAATAAAGAACGAAGCATAAGGAATCTTCATATTTTTGACAGACAGGACAAGAATCCCGACAATCTGATTCGTATCACTTTTGTAATACCTGTTTCACGCCCCTGTAACACAAAAACTACACCTTTGCACCCGAATCAAAAAAGACAAGAAATTATGAAAAAGAGTTTCATCACCCTGTTATTATGCTTGTGTTGCAGCTTCGTGATAAAGGCACAAACCAATTCGCCACACGTAGAGCGTCCCCGATTAGTAATCGGCATTGTAGTCGACCAGATGCGTTGGGATTACCTCTACCGTTTCTATCCGCGTTTCGGAGAAGGAGGCTTCCGGCGCCTAATGAACGAAGGCTTCAGTTGCGACAACACTCATCTCAACTACATACCCACCGTGACCGCCATCGGGCACTCGTCTATCTATACCGGTTCCGTACCCTCTATCCATGGCATTGCAGGAAACAATTTCTACAAGAATGATACACTGGTATATTGTACCGACGATCCTACCGTAACAGGTGTGGGAAGCAACAGTCCTGCCGGCAAAATGTCACCACGCAACTTATTGGTCACCACTATCGGCGACGAACTGAAACTTGCTACCAACTTCCGTTCGCGCGTCATCGGCGTAGCCTTGAAAGACCGCGCTTCGATTCTTCCTGCCGGACATACACCCGATGCAGCCTATTGGTTCGATGACGAGACCGGACGCTTCATCACCAGCACTTATTACCGGAAATCACTTCCCCAATGGCTGAACGACTTCAACCAACGTGACCTTGCCCGACAATATCTCTTGCAAGACTGGGACACCCTCTACCCCATGGAGACCTACACTGCAAGCACAGCCGACAGCACTGCTTACGAATTACCCCTTGCCGACACTCCTATACTGCCCGTGCCCACCTCACACCTGTTCGAACAGAAAGGCTACAGTGTCATCCGCACCACTCCTTATGGCAACTCGCTCACGCTGGAACTAGCCAAGGCTGTACTGAAAGGTGAACAACTGGGTCAAGGTCCCGAAACTGATATGCTCACCGTCAGTCTTTCGTCAACCGACTACGTAGGACACCAGTTCGGAACTTATGCCATCGAAACAGAAGATACTTATCTCCGTCTTGACCGTGACCTTGCCGACTTTTTCCGTACGCTGGACGAGACGATAGGTAAGAATAACTACCTTCTCTTCCTTACTGCCGACCATGCAGCCGCCCACAATTTCCGCCTGATGCAAGACTGTGGAATTCCTGCCGGGGGCTGGTATGCGGGCACTGTCAAAGATTCGCTCAATGCTGTGCTTGACAAACAGTTCGGCTCTGGCCATCCACTGGTGAAAGACATCCTTAACTATCAAGTATTCTTCGACCATGCATACATCCGCCAAGCAAACATTGATTTACGCGCCGCAAAAGCCTGCGCCATTGATTTCCTGAAAAGTTACCCACAATTTGCCTACGTGGCAGACATGGAAGACCTGAGTAACGCCACCCTACCTGCCGATGTGCGCGAACGTGCCATCAATGGTTACAACCGACTGCGCAGCGGTGACATTCAGCTCATCATGCAACCCGGCTGGTACAACATTGACCGACCTGATAAAACAGGTGGTACCGACCACGGCGTATGGAATCCTTATGATGCACATATCCCGCTGTTTTTCATGGGTTGGCACATCGAATCGGGTAATACTTTCCACCCTGTACACATGACTGACATTGCCGCCACCGTCTGTGCCCTGCTTCGCATACAGATGCCCAACGGCTGTATCGGAACACCTGTAGAAACAGTAGTGGAATAAAACAACCGGCATCCTTTAACCTGTTTAAATTTTGCTCAGCCCCTTAACTTCATAACGCATCAATGAAACACAAGACGGACACAGAATTTACATAAACACCTTATATAATAAAAGGTATCGAGAAAAATCTGTGTCCGTCTGTATGTTATCTCCAAACCCGTTTACCTGAAAGCTTTTTCCGCCTCACGCCTCAAAGCACGCCAGCCGGGCATCTGTTTCAGTTCGCGACGGATAGGAGCATCGTAAAGCAAGAAGAGAAGGAACAGCAGAAGGCAGGCGTAAATCACCCAGCCATAGATTTGCTTGATGCTCACTTCCATCATCCGTTCGATGAACCCCGGCATATATCCGCCTAAATCGAAAGGCGAGGAGCTGACTGCTACGTTATCAATAGCAGTGCCGTAACGCGCCAGATTATCCGCCATGTAGTAAGACAGACCTTCGGTATAGACGGCTGCCCCCAATACACCGCCTACCACCATGTGCAGCATATTGAACACACTCAACGCCTGGAAGAAGTGCTGAAACGTCATAATTTCTTCCAGACAGACCATAAACGTAGCACTCAGTACGGCATAGGCGAATCCACGGCACGCTACAGGCAGATAAAGCTGAGAAATATGAATTTCTGACGAAAGCGTGAAATAAAAGCCTACAAGATAACACGCCAGCACAGCTATGCCTACCGCCAGAAGGCGCAAATAACTGAACCGTCTTACGTGCATCCACCAGTAAGCGAAAAGACAGCCTGCCACCACACCCGCCAGCACCAGCCAGTCGAGCCGGACGCTGACCAACGCCTCATAATGCATCACGCTCTCGTAGAACACTTCTTCCAGCGAACGTTCGGCGGCAAGGTACATTTCGACCAGCATAATGAGCAGCAAGATGGGGAAAAGATGCCTGTATGTCCACATCTTCGGTTCGAGGAAAGGATGGCGCACATGAAGCATCCGCCCGACACACACCGCCAGCGTGGACACAATCATCACTGCCAGCACGCGAATAACAGGACTGTTCCACCAGTCGTAAAACTCTCCGTAACAGAAGAAATAAGCCACTTCCAGCAAGAGCAGCGCCCACAACAAGGCTCCCAGCCAGTCGATGCCGAAAAGCGGGAACTTCTTGACGATGCGGAAATGCCGTGTACAAAGGGTGATTATCAACAAGTCAACCATCATCACCCCCGCCATGAACCAATGCATGTACGACCAATGATAGTAATGCATCAGATAAGTGGCAAGAAGGTCGGACACCTGCATGCTCCCTAATATAATAATGTGCAGCATGGGGAAGAACACCGTGAAATCACGCTTTGGCGTCATCCAAAGCTGGATGGTGGACATACATTCGAAAGTACCCTGTATCTTGCAGATGCCCTCCACGAAACAGATTACCCAAAGCAAGGGCAGGAACGTAACGTGTGGCGCAGCCAAGTTGCACACCAACACACCCGTAGCAGATACCGCCAGCAACGTCTTGTTGGTGAAACGGAACTTCATCCGGAACAGCAGAGGGAAATAAATCGCCATTCCCGCCAGGTTGGCATAAAGACACATTAGCAAGTCCTCGCGCATCAGGGTGGTTTCACCCATCATCTCTGCCAGCGTACCCAGATAAAGCCCTCCCGAAAGCTGGAACGTGACTGCCATAAAGACATAAAGCCAGGGCTGCATGAGACGGGGCACAAAGCCGCGGACCATCGGCATCGTGAACGGTCCGTTAAGTACAGGCGCTCCCATCTCAACGCTTCACTTTACATTCCACATTCAGCCCGGCACGCAGAAGACTCAGCTTCTCCACATCGTTACCTTTCAGGCTGATACGGACAGGCACGCGCTGTTCCACCTTTACAAAGTTGCCTGTAGCATTGTCTTGTGGGATGAGCGAGAAGGCGGCTCCCGTGGCATCCGAGATAGATTCCACCGTGCCGGTATAGGTCACACCCGGAACGGCATCGGCGGTAAGCATCACTTCCGAGCCTACATGAATGTGCGGAAGTTGGGTCTCACGGTAGTTGGCAATGACCCACAAGTCCTGCCCGTCTACGATATCCACCATTGTTTGTCCGGGCTGTACCAGCTGCCCTTCATGAATATCCTTGCGCCCCGTCACGCCGTCGCAAGTGGCGACAATCACGGTGTACGACAGGTTCAGCTTTGCCAAATCCACGGCTGCTTCCGCCAGCCGGATGCCCGCTTCGTTCTGCTCCAGCCGGTGCGTCTGCTCATCACGGGTGAGGGCGGTCGATTGCTTGGCACGCAAGAGCTGTTCATAACGTGCCTTAATAGCTTCGTATGCCGTGTGCACCTGATCGTATTGCTGGGGTGTCACGGCATCCTGCTCCAGCAGCTTTTCATAGCGGTGCCATTCACGCTCGGCGTTCTGCATCTGCACCCGCACTTCTTCGATGCCCGCATCGCTTACACGCAGGTTGTTTTGTGTAGTAGCGATACCGGTCGATGTGGCACGGCGTCCCGAAAGGGCGTTGGCAAGGTCAGCTTCTGCCTGAGCAAGGCGCAGGCGGAATTCGGTGTCTTCTATCACCAGCAAGGTATCGCCTTTGCGCACCGGCTGGTATTCTTCGAAACAAATCTTTTTGATAAAACCCTGCACACGGGTATTGACGGGCGTAATATGTTGGCGCACCTGCGCATTATCGGTATATTCCACGCCCAAATGAATGAAGCGCGAGCAAACGTAAACCAGTCCCACGGCAAGCAGGGCAATCACTACGGTATTATAAATCTGTTTTTTAGTCTTTCTTGTAAGCATAAGTCTATTGAGTTTGGTAGTTAAGAAGTTAAGAAATTAAGGAGTTAAGAAGTTAAGGAGTAAAAACTATTGGCTTAACTCCTAACGAAGCGAAGCGGAGTGATAACTCCTCAAACTCCTTTAACTCCTTAAAATTACAACGTATGTGTCACATATCTCATCTGATAAAAATGGTAAACCAAGTCGATGCGGGCGTTCACCAGTGCAAGATCGGCGCTCAGTTTGGTGTTGCCGGCATCCAACATGTCGGTCAGCAGGGCAAGCTCGTTGCGGTAGCGGTTGCTGGTCACGCTGTAGTTCTCATTAGCAAGCTGCACGTTCTTCTCCTGAGTCCGCAGTTCGGTAAAAGCAGTCAGCAGAGAAGTATAGCTTGCCTGCACGGCATTTTCCACCTGCTCTTGTGCCAGCCCGTGTGTCTCTTGCGCCCGGCGCACGTTCAGCCGTGCCTGCTTCAGCTTGCGGGTATTCTTGAAGAGCGACGAGAAGTTATAACTCACACTTACGCCCACGTACCAGTAGTTGAAGTTGTTGTCCAAAACGGGTACTTCGATAGTGATAGGTCCATCCAGATGTTCGGCGGCAAAGAGCGACACCTTAGGCAAGCGTTCCGATCGTTCGCGTTTCACCAGTTGCTTGCTCGTCTCGATGCCCGTCGCCGCCTGCCGCAAGTCGATGTTGGTCTGTGTGGCAAGCTCCTGCCAGTCATTTTCGCTTAGTGTCTGCACTTCGGTGGCAAGCAGGGTTGTGTCAGGCACGACGACCGTCTCTTCGGGCAAGTGCAGGATAGTCACCAACCGGTGGTTTACTATCTTGCACGCATCGTTCACCTTCGCCAATTGCAGTTTCAGATTTTCTTTCTGAAACTCATAGCGGGTGATGTCGTTTTGCAAAGCGGTGCCCTGCTCGCGCCGTGCCTGCATGTCGGCTATCACCTGCAGGGCGAGGGCGAGGTTTTTTTCCAGCACCTGCGCCTGGTTGTTCAGCTTGTACAAGTCGAGGTAATATCCCACGAGCTGGAAGCGGACATCCTGCCGGTTCTTCTCCCAGTCCAGTTCCGCCTTTTGCTTATCAAGCCTTGCCAGCTCGATACCGCTGTTCACCGCCCCTCCGGCATAGATAACCTGTTGGGCTTCGAGGGCGAAATTGTTCCCCCAGTGGGGCATGTCGATGTGGGTGGCATTGCCAAAATCGCGGTTCCACAGCTTCCCGTCGCCCCAATAGCTGCCCGAAAGCGAGGCGCTGATGTCAGGCAGACGTTGCGCTTTTGCCGCCTTCAGCGCTTCGGCGGCAGCTTCTTTTCCTGTCGCATACGCCTGTATGCTTGTACTGTTCGCATCGGCAAGGCGGAACAGTTCATCGATGCCCATCACTCGCGGTTGGGCACAAAGATGCAGGCTGCATAGTGCCACCAAGCAAGGCACTATGAGCCTAAAGTTTTTGCTCATAATGTAACTGATTAAAAAATGGTTGAATGAAAAAATAGAAATCCCCGTTGTCGTATACCGAAGCCGGCCATCAAATTAAAGCCGCCACGCCCCATGCGTGGAAATCATGAATTTTGTTACTAAAACGGACGATGTAAGTTTTCTTCTGTGTCATATTCGTAGGGCGGACTCTTTCTAAATCCGGCGCGAAGTTAGAAAAACAATCCGCAAGTTGTAACCTTACAAGCGCTGCATTTTGCATTTCTTTAACAAAAAAGCTACATATATCACACAAGCGAATATACATCAAAAACTCATTCCAAATCAGCACACGATAAATTCAAAACAGTTCACCATGTTTCTTTCCAGATTTCAAAAGAAAACACAAAAACACCGCTTAAAAAAGAGCCGTACTGAAAACAGAGGTTGTCATCCCTTAATTCTTGTTATAAAACATTTTATTTTAGTCAAAACATTTGCATATTTCCCAGAAGTCCGTACCTTTGCAACGTGTTTTTCATAGTATTAGATTTAAGGTTAACAAAGGTTGGAGTACAGCGGTACTCCTTTTTTTATGTCCATAGGTTTGGACATTACGCTTTTGCCTATAGTTTCATGCCTTTACAGCCCTAAAGAGTTTGCAGGAATGGTATTCATAGCTTTCAACGCATATAGGTCTATCCGCTGTAAGATTATTAATCTTCAGGCTGCAAGATTATTAATCTTACAAGCGGAAGATTATTAATCTTACACCAGACGAAGTTATCTGCGCTGAGAAAAGAAGATAATAACAACCTTTTAAATAATCTGAATACTACCCATTTATTTAAACCTTACCGCTACTCCTATCAGATAGTTGACCGGCTCCCCGTTAAGGCTGGCAGGGATGAAGTAAGGCAGGTTGCGGACCACCTCGCAAGCAATGGAATCCATTTGGCGGTATGAACGGGCATCAGGCGCAAATACTTTTGCCGACCTTGCAAGGGTGACGTGACAAGGTAATCCCATTTTATTGACCACAAAATAGACCACAGAGATGCCTTCGCCGATGTGGATGTCCTTCACGGCTTCTTGTATGTAGTGTTCCAAGCCCGTATTATATTCCGAGCCGTAAGGCTTAGGAATGGAAAACTCCGGCCCGCTGTCCGCATATCTGTAGACCGTATCTCCTTCTATCATGTCATAAACCGGCTTTCCGGTCTCACGCTCCAAGATTATCGGTTCTTTGTCCGGTTCCTTTACCCGTATCGTATCGGTTTCAGCCGCAAGCGGAGTTCCTGTCTTCTGCTGTCCTCCGCAGGCTCCTAAGGCAAGCAATAAGAAACATATCATCGGTTTCATACGCACATAAGGTTTTGGTCTCTGCAAATTTAGGGAAAAGAAGGGAAAAGCGCAACCGCAAGATTCTTCATTCTTCGTTCTTCATTCTTCATTTAAATTCGCTATCTTTGCAAAAGTTATTTAGTATCAAAGAAAAAACATACGCTATATGGAAAAGAAATTCAAACGGACTACTGTCACCTCGGCATTGCCTTACGCCAACGGGCCGGTCCACATCGGACACCTGGCGGGCGTATATGTGCCTGCCGACATCTACGTGCGCTACCTGCGCCTGAAGAAAGAAGAAGTATTATTCATCGGAGGCTCGGACGAGCACGGCGTGCCCATCACCATCCGCGCCAAGAAGGAAGGATGCACGCCGCAGGACATCGTGGACCGCTATCACACGCTCATCCGCGACTCGTTCAAGGAGTTCGGCATCTCGTTCGATGTGTACGGGCGTACCACTTCGAAGGTGCACCACGACACGGCATCGGCATTCTTTCGTACCCTTTACGACAAAGGCGAGTTCGTAGAAAAGACCTCGATGCAATACTACGACGAGGAAGCAAAGACTTTCCTTGCCGACCGCTACATCACGGGCGAATGTCCGCGTTGCCACGCCGAGGGCGCTTACGGCGACCAGTGCGAGAAGTGCGGTTCCACGCTCTCGCCTACCGAACTTATCAACCCGAAGAGTGCCATCAGCGGAAGCCAGCCGGTGATGAAGGAAACCAAGCACTGGTACCTGCCGCTCGACAAGCACGAGGCATGGCTGCGCCAGTGGATTCTGGAAGACCACAAGGAATGGCGCCCCAACGTGTACGGCCAGTGCAAGTCGTGGCTCGACATGGGACTTCAGCCGCGTGCCGTAAGCCGTGACCTCGACTGGGGTATCCCCGTTCCGGTAGAGGGAGCCGAAGGCAAGGTGCTCTACGTATGGTTTGACGCACCTATCGGCTACATCTCGAACACCAAGGAATTGCTGCCCGACTCGTGGGAGAAATGGTGGAAAGACCCCGAAACACGCCTCGTACACTTTATCGGAAAGGACAACATCGTGTTCCACTGCATCGTGTTCCCCGCCATGCTGAAGGCGGAAGGCAGCTATATCCTGCCCGACAACGTGCCGGCGAACGAATTCCTGAATCTGGAAGGCGACAAGATTTCCACCTCACGCAACTGGGCGGTATGGCTCCACGAATACCTGCAGGACTTCCCCGGCAAACAAGACGTATTGCGCTACGTACTCACCGCCAACGCTCCGGAAACAAAGGACAATGACTTTACATGGAAAGACTTTCAGGCACGTAATAATAATGAACTGGTAGCCGTATACGGAAACTTCGTGAACCGTGCCCTCGTGCTGACCCACAAATACTTCGAAGGCAAGGTGCCCGCCTGCGGCGAACTGAACGATTACGACCGGGCAACTCTGCAAGAATTTGCAGACGTAAAAGCCCAGGTAGAAAAACTGCTTGACGTATTCAAGTTCCGCGATGCACAGAAGGAGGCAATGAACCTTGCCCGCATCGGCAACAAATACCTTGCCGACACCGAACCGTGGAAGCTGGCGAAGACGGATATGGACCGCGTGGCAACTATCCTCAACATCGCCCTGCAACTGGTAGCAAACCTTTCTATCGCCTTCGAACCGTTCTTGCCTTTCAGCTCCGAAAAGCTCCGCAAGATGCTGAACATGGAAACCTTCAGCTGGGAACAACTGGGACGCACCGACCTGCTGGAAGCCGGACACGCCCTGAACAAGGCGGAACTGCTCTTCGAAAAGATAGAAGACGACGTCATCCAGGCACAAGTGGACAAGCTGCTTGCCACCAAGAAGGCAAACGAAGCTGCTGCCTACAAGGCAAACCCCGTGAAGCCGACCGTCAGCATCGAGGACTTCGACAAGCTGGACATCCGCGTAGGCACGGTGCTGGAATGCGAGAACGTGCCTAAGATGAAAAAACTCTTGAAATTCAAGATAGCCGACGGGCTGGAAAACCGCACCATCGTGAGCGGCATCGCCCAGCACTACAAGCCCGAAGAATTGGTGGGCAAACAGGTATTGTTCATCGCCAACCTCGCCCCGCGCCAGTTCAAGAACGGCTTAGTGAGCGAAGGCATGATATTGAGTGCCGAAAACTTCGACGGCTCACTGGCGGTCACTTCCGTCTTGCGCGAAGTGAAGCCGGGTAGCGAAGTGAAGTAATCTTTTTATCTTGAAACGCAGATTAACGCAGATTTTCGCAGATTCTAAAAATAAAAATCCGCGCTAATCTGCGTTAATCTGTGTTTCATCTTTTAATCTTGCAATATGCCCGAACAATCATTAAAGGAAAAGACCGCGAAAGGACTATTTTGGGGAGCCGTTAACAACGGTGCCCAGCAATTGCTCGTGCTCGTATTCGGCATCATCCTGGGGCGGATGCTCGGACCGGCGGAGTACGGCATGGTGGGGATGCTCACCGTCTTTACACTTATCGGGAACTCATTGCAGGAAAGCGGCTTCCGTGCCGCACTGGCAAATGTAAAGCACATCCGGCACGAAGACTATAACGCCGTATTCTGGTGCAGTCTCGGCATCGGCGTGTGTGCCTACCTCGTATTGTTCTTCTGCGCCCCGCTGATAGCCCGTTTCTATCATGAACCTGCCCTTATCCCGTTGGCGCGTTATTGCTTTCTTGCCATTCCCATTGCCAGTCTGGGCACGGCGCAAGGAGCTTATCTTTTCCGCAATCTGAAAGTACGCCAGCAGGCACTTTCGGGCATCATCGCCCACATCCTATCGGGATGTCTGGGCATCACGCTTGCCTACCACGGATTTTCCTACTGGGGCATCGCCACACAAAGCCTTACGTACCTGATTGTCGTGACAATATGCAGCTGGTATTTCTCGCCGTGGCGCCCTACGTTCCGGATTGATTTCCGCCCGCTGAAGCCACTCTTCGCTTTCAGCAGCAAGCTCCTAATAACAAACATCGCCAACCAGCTGAACAACAACCTGCTTTCGGTCATACTGGGAAAATACTTCAACCCACAAGCGGTGGGCAATTATAACCAAGCCAATAAATGGAACGCCACGGGGCATCAATTTATTACAGGAATGATGGGCAGCGTGGCACAACCTGTACTGGCAAGCATCAGCGACGACCGCGAACGCTCCCTGCGCGTGTTCCGCAAGATACTCCGCTTCTGTGCCTTCCTTGCTTTTCCGGCGATGTTCGGACTCTCTATCGTGACACACGAGCTAATTCTCCTGACCGTAGGCGAAAAGTGGATAGGCAGTATCCCCTTGATGCAATTGCTCTGTATCGGAGGCGCCTTCGTTCCCCTCAACACCCTCTTCTCCAGCCTCATCATCAGCCAGGGGAAATCGGACATCTATATGGGAAATATCATCGCACAGGTCGTGCTCCAGCTCCTCACCGTCTTAGTATTAATACAACTGGGCGGAAGCATCTACGCAATGGTGGTCGTAAACGTGTGCCTCAACATCGTATGGCTGTTCGTGTGGCAAGGCTTTGCCCGGCGGTTCATCGGACTAAAAGTAAAAGCCTTACTACTCGACCTGCTTCCTTTTCTTTGTTCCGCATTGCTTGCCTGCTCGGCAGGGTGGCTGAGTGCCTATATGGCAGGAGGCCCGCTCGCCGTCACTTTTCTTACGAAAGTCATTGTAGCGGCAGGGTGCTATTTCCTCGTCATGAGGATCGCTCGTGCCGAAATCATGCAAGAATGCATCGATTACCTCTTCAAGAAGAAACGGGCGTAAACCGTTTGCAAACTAACGGAACTTTGCTACATTTGCGGAAACAATCAAAATACCAACCCATTATGAAAACAGAACCTAACATCAAAGATAAAGTGGCTTATATCATCGCCGTAATCAGCGAATTTGCCACAGCCCATTCGCTTACCCCATCACAAGCCTATCGCTATTTAGACAGGTTTAAAGGCATCGACTTTGTGACTCGTTTTTATGATGTCGAACACACCTTTTCCTTTGAGGATGTGATAGCAGACCTCACTTCTTATTGCCACCGGAAAGGAGGAGCGTTAGTATGATACTTTATCACGGTTCAAATATTGACATCACGTCGGTCTTCAAATACGGCGATTCACGGCAGGACTGATAAACAAAAACCAGTTCATCGAAGAACTGAAATATATGAAAGGAGTCACCATCCAATATTTTTTCGGCACAGAAAAAGCAATCCGTTATCTGAAAAAACTCGAAACCCTATGACCAAAGAAACATTCATGATAGAAGAACTATCCAAGGAAATCGTGCTCCTCTTAATGGAAGAGCACGGAATGGATTTGAAAGAAGCCCTCCGCACACTCTATACTTCGGACACCTATGCCAAGCTGACAAACCTCCGCACGGGGCTGTTTTCGCAAAGCACCGCATACGTGTACGAATACCTTGAGCACGAACTGGCAACAGGGAAAATGGCATAAAAACAATCTGCGTTTCAAGAATTAGCATGCCCACCCTCTACGTCATCAGCCCGCCACGCGAGATATTCGAAGGCATTCGTCCCGAAGTGAAGCAACACATCGTGATGCAGCCCGACTTCCTGCGCTATCCCTCCGGACGGTTCAAAGGAATCACCCGAAGCCTGCTGGCGGGACGCATCCCCTTGCCCAAGCGAATCTTATATTATTGGTTCCCGAAGAAATACTTCGACCGGATTATCCATGCCGAGGCGGGCGATGCCATCTTGATTTACGAAGCGTGCAACGTGCGGGTGCTCCGCGCCATCCGCCCTTACCTGCCCGAGGGAGTGCCCTGCTACATTTACTATTGCAACCCCGTCGGCACCACCTTCCGCCGTCCTGCCGAAGAACTGCAAGCCATCCGCGCCCTCGGATACCGCCTGACGAGCTTCGACCCCTGTGAAGCGGAACGCTACGGAATGGCATGTACAGGACAATACTTCCGTTATCCCGAACACCAGCCCGACAACATCGACTCCGATTGCTTCTTCTGCGGCCTGCCCAAAGACCGCGCCGGCACGCTGCAACGCCTCCGCACACGCCTTGAAGCCGAAGGCCTCACGTGCGATTTCGTTATCCCCCACACGCCGGCGGAGAAGCTCACCTATCCCCAGTACCTCGACCGCCTTGCCCGCACGCGCTGCGTTATTGACATCAGCCAGAAGGGACAGACCGGCCTGACGCGCCGCCCCCTCGAAGCCCTCTTCTACGGCAAAAAGCTCTTGACCGATAATCCGGAGATAGCACGCTATGACTTCTACCGTCCGCAAAACGTCTTTATCCTTGGCAAGGATCCGGAAGAACAGCTCCGCGCCTTCATCGAAAGCCCCCTTGCCGAAGTGCCCGAAACCGTCCGCGCCGCCTACGACGTGAACGAGTGGATAAGGCATTACCTGCCGTGATTTTTTACAATCATAAAAAAGAATACCGCAAACATCCCATGTAGAGGCATATTGCATACGTCCGAATGTGCCAACTTATCCACACGGATGTTTTCGGGACACGGTTTTTGGGGACCGGAAGACACTTTCCTCTGCTTCGAAGGTGGATTATCGGAAAATAAAACTAACTTTGGACGTGAATTTAAGACAACTCAATTATGACCGATTACATAGCTACTTGGTTCTACCGCGAATCGGCGGACGAGGCGAGCTTCTACCCGCAGATGGGGCAGAAGGGCGACTCAGCACTGGTGCACTCGGTGTATATGCAGATACAGGTGCCTTTCTTCCGCACCTTCCGGCACTATAACCCTGCGGCACGGCTGCTGTTCTTCACGAATCTGAAGCGTGAAGGATTGCCCCGTTTCCTGCTGGAATTGTTCGATGAATTAAGCGTGGAGACCGTCACGCTTCCTTATACACGGCGTCCGCCGAAGGGATGGTACGGAGCATGGCAGAACCAATTCTATCTATACGATATTCTTAGCGGGATGGACGGACGGATGCAGGCGGATGATACGTTGCTGGTGTGCGATGCTGATTGTTTGTGCCGTATGCCGCTTGACCCACTTTTCGATGAAATCCGCAACAATGGGAGTGCACTCTATGAGTTTATCACCGACCGTTCCGCTACAATTAACGGCATCACCCTGCCGCAAATGGAAAGGTTCTACGAAGCCTGCTACAGCAAACCTCCCCGTTTGCCACTTGCTTACTACGGAGGGGAATTCATCGGGCTGAGAGGCGACAACGTACGCCGTATCAATGAGGCATATCCTGAACTTTGGGCATTCAACCTTGCCCGAGCCGGCCTCCAAGCTCCCAAACTGAACGAAGAAGCGCACGTGCTCAGCATGCTTGCCGAGCGGCTGGACTTACGCAATGCCATAGCAAACCGTTATGTAAAGCGGATGTGGACTTCTCCGCAATTCAACAACGTCCGTCCCGGAGACGAGCATCTTGCCGTATGGCATCTGCCTTACGAGAAAAAGCGGGGGCTGTACCGCCTCTTCCGGCTCCTCGAAAAGCAAAAAGGCCTGGGCGATGAGGCCCGCTTTTGGGAAAAGGCAAAAGCGTGGACGGGCGTGCCTGCCGTGAGCCTCGTCAAGCGTCTGCGCGACCGGTGGACAACCTTGCAGATGCGATTCGATTGATTTACGATTTTACTATTTACTATTTATGCGAATCAGAAGTTAAACGTAGTTATGTTTCACAGGAGTTATCACTTCGTTCAGGAGTTAAAAGCCAATAGCTTTACTTCTGAAAGCGGTGCAAAAGGTATTGGCTTCTAACTCCCAGCCGCATTGGCGGGCGATAACTACCTATAACTCCCTTTTAACTCCTGATTGGCATTATTTACAATGCCGCATGGAGAAATAGTAAATCGTAAATTGTAAAATATAAAAATAAAACCATGAAAATACTGACTATCATTGTATCTTATAACTTCACCCGATGGATAAAACCTTGTCTGGAGAGCCTGTCCCGCTCGGATTATCCCACCGATGTGCTGGTTATCGACAACGGGTCGCAAGACGATACCGTGCAAACCATCCGGGACGCTTACCCGCATGTGCGCCTCATCGCCAACGGAGAGAACTTAGGTTTCGGACAGGCGAACAACATCGGCATGCGCCTTGCGCTGGAAGAAGGCTATGATGCCGTATTCCTGCTGAACCAAGACGCATGGGTGGCACCGGACAGCATCGGATTCCTGGCTGCCCAGGCAGAGAAGCATCCCGAATACGGCATCCTCTCGCCTGTACACTTGAACGGAACGGGCAACCGGCTGGACCATGGATTCGCCAGCTATGTGCATCAGACCGACCCTGCACGCATTCCGCACGACCGGGACGTGATAGAAGCCCCTTTCATCAACGCGGCATTCTGGTTCATCCCCGTCCGCACGCTGAAGAGACTGGGCGGATTTTCGCCCCTCTTCTACCATTATGGCGAAGACAAGGACTACGTGAACCGCCTGCACCGCCACGGATTGAAAGTGGGCTATGTGCCGGAAGCATACGGGAACCACGACCGCCAGTCGCGCCCCATGACCCGTGAGGTGTTTTTCCGCACCGAGTACGTGTATCTGCTCTCCGAGTACACCAACCTGAACCGCACCTTCGGAAACGCTTTCGCCTATAGCGTCCTTGCCTGCGTGAAGAAAAGCCTGCTCGCCTTCATGCATCATAAGTGGAAAGACGGATGCACCTATCTGCATCTCGCCTTGAAGCTAAGTGGAAAGACGCACGAAGTTATATGCATCCGCCGGCGAACCCGCATGGAAGCACCGCACTTCTTACTTGAATGAAACAACCCGCTATTAATTATTAACTATTAATTATTCATTAAAGCATGTACGCTCCGATTCTCCTTTTCGTCTACAACCGCCCCGAACATACACGCCGGGTTATCGAATCTTTGCAAACCAATGTTGAGGCAATAGAGAGCCGCCTCTTTATCTATGCCGACCAAGCCCGAAACGAGACAGACCGTCCGAATGTGGACGAAGTGCGCCGGTACATCCGGAGCATCGGAGGCTTTAAACAGGTTACACTTATCGAACGCTCCGAGAACTGGGGGCTTGCCCGCAACATCATCGATGGCGTAAGCACGCAGGTCAATGCCTACGGGCGTGTGATTGTGCTGGAAGACGACCTGGTGGTGTCGCCCTACTTCCTGCGCTTTATGAACGATGCGCTGGAGACGTACAAAGACGAAGAGCGGGTAGGACATATCCAGGCGTGCGACTTCACGAAAGACCCTTCGCTGCCCGACACCTTCCTTATCAAGTGGACCGGAAGCTGGGGCTGGGCAACGTGGGCACGTGCCTGGCGGCATTTCAATCCCGACGGGAAAGCCTTGCTCGCCCAGCTGGAAGAACGCCGCCTGACCCGCACCTTCGATTTCAACGGGAATTATCCCTTCACCCGCATGCTGCGCCGCCAGATAGCCGGCAAGAACAATTCGTGGGCAATACGCTGGAACGCCAGCCTGTTCCTCGCCGGTATCCTTTCGCTGAACGTAGGCAAATCGCTGGTGCAGAACACCGGATTCGACGGCACGGGCACGAATTGCGGAGGCGGAGGCCTCTATGCTTCCGACCTGTGGATGCATCCGCTCCCCGTCGTCCCTATTTCCCCCATCGCGGAGAACCAAGAAGCCCGCCGTGCCTTCGCCCGCTATTATCACCGCACCAACGGCTTTTGGGCGAAAGCCATCCGGCGCATCAAGCGGACGTTGCGGGGAGACTTCGGAGCTTAGTTCTCACCACAGATTACACAAAAGGCGTTACAATCATTACAATTACAATTAGCCTTCATGAATATCTGCCACGATTGAAGACTATCTAAATAAAAATGCCTCAAAACAAACAAGATTCCATTTATTTTCTTTACTTTGTAGGAAGAAAAAAAACTACCGACTATGGCTAAGAAGAAGAAAGAAAAAAAAGGCGGGAAACGCATGAAGAAAAAAGAACTCGCCGAACTGCTCATCAGTTATTTCCAACTGCGGGCAGGACAGGCCTTTGGGCTGAAACAATTGTTCAGGGGGTTGAAACTCACTACACACCCCTTGAAAATGCTCTGCACGGATATCCTGCAAGAAATGGCTGAGGACGGATTCCTCATCAAAACCGAAGACGGACAATATAAACTGAACGATAAAGGACAAGTGCTGACCGGTATCTTCCAGCGCAAAAGCAACGGTAAGAACTCGTTTACGCCCGATGACGGAGGAGAACCCATCTTCATCGCCGAACGCAACGCGGCACACGCCATGAACGGTGACAGGGTAAAAGTGAGCCTTTGTGCACGCCGCAAGCGCAAAGAACCCGAAGGGCAGGTCATCGAAATCCTGGAACACGCCAAGACCACCTTCGTAGGCACGCTGAAAGTGACCAAGAACTACGCTTTCCTGCTCACCGAATCGAGCACGCTGGCAAACGACATCTTCATCCCGAAGGAAAAGCTGAAAGGCGGAAAGAACGGCGACAAGGCGGTGGTGCGCATCACCGAGTGGCCCGACGAGGCGAAGAATCCTTTCGGCGAAGTAGTGGACGTGCTGGGCAAGGCAGGCGACAACAATACCGAGATGCATGCCATCCTGGCGGAATACGGGCTGCCCTATACCTATCCGGCATCGGTGGAAGCCGCGGCGGAGAAGCTCTCGGCGGAAATCACCCCCGAGGACTATGCCGAGCGTGAGGACTTCCGCACCGTGACCACCTTCACCATCGACCCCAAGGACGCGAAAGACTTCGACGACGCCCTCTCCATCCGCCCGCTGAAGCCGGGGCTGTGGGAAGTGGGCGTGCATATCGCCGACGTGTCGCACTACGTGAAGGAAGGCGGCGCCATCGACAAGGAGGCCGTGAAGCGCGCCACCTCGGTATACCTGGTCGACCGCACCATCCCGATGCTTCCCGAACGCCTGTGCAACTTCATCTGCTCGCTCCGCCCCAATGAAGAAAAGCTCGCCTACTCGGTCATCTTCACCCTCAACGACAACGCCGAAGTGAAGGATTACCGCATCCGCCACACGGTCATCAAGTCGGACCGCCGCTTCACCTACGAAGAGGCGCAAGCCATCATCGAGACCGGAACGGGCGACTATACCTACGAAATACTGGAACTGAACCGCCTCGCCCAGCAGCTCCGCGCACGGCGCATGGCAGCAGGCTCCATCGACTTCGACCGCGTGGAAGTGAAATTCGAAATCGACGAAAAAGGCAAGCCGCTGAGCGTGTACTTCAAACAATCGAAAGAAGCCAACAAGCTGATAGAGGAATTCATGCTGCTGGCAAACCGCACCGTGGCGGAACACATCGGCAAAGTGCCCAAAAACAAGAAGCCGAAAGTATTCCCCTACCGTATCCACGACCTGCCCGACCCGATGAAGCTGGAAAACCTGAACCAGTTCATCGCCCGCTTCGGCTACAAGATACGCACGGGGGGAAGCAAGACCGAAGTGTCGCGCTCGCTCAACCGCCTGCTCAGCGACGTGTCGGGCAAGAAAGAGCAGAACCTCATCGAGACGGTATCGCTCCGCGCCATGCAGAAAGCCCGCTACTCCATCCATAACATCGGGCACTACGGGCTGGCGTTCGACTATTACACCCACTTCACCTCGCCCATCCGCCGCTATCCCGACCTGATGGTGCACCGCCTTCTCACCCGCTACGAAGCCGGAGGGCGCACCGCCCAAGCCGACAAGTACGAGGAATTGTGCGACCACAGCTCCGCCATGGAGCAGACCGCGGCAAGCGCCGAACGCGCCTCCGTGAAGTACAAGCAAGTAGAGTTTATGGGCGAACGTATCGGCAACGTGTACGACGGTGTCATCTCGGGCGTCACCGAATGGGGCATCTACGTGGAAATCAACGAGAACAAGTGTGAAGGCATGGTGCCGATGCGCGACCTGGGCGATGATTACTACGAGTTCGACGAGAAAAACTACTGCCTCATCGGACGCCGCCATCACCGCAAGTTCAGCCTGGGCGACCCGGTGAAAATCAAGGTGGCACGCGCCAACCTGGAGAAGAAGCAGCTCGACTTCACGCTGGCGGAATAACCCTGCCTCAACTGTATCTGATACACCGATTCACCACAGAGGACACACTGAAATCATTTTACCCATGGCCTCTGTGGTGATATATGAATAGGATATTCTCCGGAAGTCCTTAAAATTTTCCACAAGCACTGCTATTGATTTCCACAAGAAGTTTGTAATTTTGCACACTAATTGAAAATAAGAATGGCGTTACAAACTGAAGTGTTATCCGAAATCCTGCGAACTTCGCCTTGCGTGGAACTGCTCCGCTTGCGCAACCGGCAACTGATTATCCTATTTCTTTTCAAAATGTTCTATCATAGGCAGACCGCCGTGCCTTTCGAATCCTTACGCATGCAACTGGCCGACTACCTGAGCGCTGTACGACTAGAACAGGACGAAGAAAGCGGCATCACAGAATTCGATTCATTCGAGGAAAAGGCAGGCAAATACATCCAACGGTGGACCGACAAAGGATTCTTGCGCAACTATCAGGAAGAAACAGGCGAAGTATTTTACGAGCTATCACTCTATACCAGCAAAACCATCGACTGGCTGCTGAGCCTGAAACGTGAGGAATTCGTGGGCACGGAATCGAAATTCATGAATCTCTTCGGACAACTGAAGGAACTGGTAGAGTTTACCAACGAAGACAAGGAAGAGCGCATACGGATGCTGGAAGAGAAAAAGCGCGAGATAGAACACCAAATTCAGTCCATCCGTGCAGGAGGTGACGCACAGATATTCGAGGAATACCAGATATTGCCTCGCTTCAAGCAAATCAGCCAGTCGGCAAAAGAATTGCTTTCCGACTTCAAAGAGGTAGAAGAAAACTTTAAAAGCATTACCAAGGACATCTACCGCCGACATGCCGACGGAGCATATTCAAAAGGTGACATCCTGGGCTTTACCTTCGATGCCTTGGCAAACCTACAACAGAGTCCGCAAGGCAAAAGCTTTTATGCCTTTTGGGATTTCCTGCTGACCCCTTCATTACAACACACATGGGATGAACTGGTGGAACACCTCTACGACACGCTGGACGACAAGCGGTTGGAGGTGAACGACACCTTCCTGAAAAATATGAAGCAATACCTCTATTCCGCCGGGAAAAAAGTATATCAGGCAAATGACAAGATGGCAGAGAAACTAAGCCGCATCATCTGCGAAAACGGAACGATACCTACCATTGCCACCCAACGGGTGATAACCGACATCCAGTCGTCCCTGTTAGCATTGGCACAAAAAGGCATCACGCCCGATGTATCGCTGGAAGTAGAAACACTACCTGACATCAATATGCCTCTGGAACGGAAACTCACTTTGGAACGAAACGTAGAAGTCATCTATCGACAAGCATTGGAAATGGCAAGTTCGGACATCAGCGAAGCCCATTCGGCAGAGAACCTGTTCGTGCAAAACCGTATAGACCGACGCACATTGAAACAACACATTCAGCATGCCTTGCGACACAAGCGTCAGACTACATTAGGCGATGTCATCCAGGAAAACGGTGGCTTGCAGCAGGGTTTGTCGGAATTATTCGGCTACATCAGTGTAATACGCGATTTCCGGCATATCATCCATGCCGAGCGGACACAGACCGTAACGTTCGACGAAACACAGCACAAAGCAATTGTTATTCCAGAAATCATTGTCGTGCGATGAAGTGCATGTTTACAGAGGACACTGAGTATTTCAATTATTTCCTCTGTGGTAAGCCCAAACTCCAAAACCCAAGAACTTAAAACTCAAAAACGAATGAACTTAGAATCTTACATCTCCCCATACGCACGGGCAGTGGTCTGCCTGTTGAAAGGTCCGGTAAATACCACCGACCGATGCTGGAACGACCTGTTACATTACCAGACAGAAATCCAGAAATATATTTCACAAATCGGGCTGGAACTGATTGTAAAACGCGACGAAGGATTCGCTTACCTGAAACAGATGACCGACGAGAGTGGCAATACCCTGGGACTGGTGCCCCGCAAGCCGCTGGGATTCGAATGTTCAGTGCTCGCCATCATCCTCCGTGAGGTGCTCGAAGAATTCGACAGCAACCTTGACGAGCTATATACCACCGCATGCTACATCACCGGCAAGGAACTGAAAGAACGCATCGAACTGTTCCTCCCCGAACGCTTCAACCGTGTCAAGCTCTTAAACGAACTTGACTCGTACATCGCCCGTATGGTGCAACTGGGATTCCTGATAGAAAGAGAGCAAGAAGGGCGTACCTTTTATCAAATCCACCGCATTATCAAAGAAAAGGTCACACTCGACCAATTGGTAGAATTTAAAAAGAAACTCGAAAGCTATGTTGAATCTGTTTAGTACATCTTCGGATACGGCGGGGTTCCGCCTCGACTATATGGAAATCTATAACTGGGGCACATTCCACGAACGCATCTTCCGACTTGCCCCACAAGGCAACAATGCCTTGCTTACCGGAGCCAATGCTTCGGGCAAAAGCACCATCATCGATGCGTTGCTCACTTTACTGGTGCCAGCTAAGAAAGACCGTTTCTATAATCAGTCTTCGGGCGTGGAAAAGAAAGGGAACCGTACCGAAGAAACCTATGTACTGGGACATTACGGTAATATACAGAAGGAAGGCGAACGGGGAGTCACCACGCAAGCCTTGCGTGACAAAAGCGCCTACTCGGTGCTGCTCGCCTCGTTTTCGAATACAGACCAGCGGGTAGTTACCATCTTCCAGGTGCGCTGGTTCTCGGGTGGAGAACTGAGACGTAGTTTCGGGCTTGCCCATGTCCCCCTGGAAATACAAAAAGACTTTCAGCCCTTCGATGGCAAAGGTGTATGGCGGCGCAGGCTGGAGGCATCCTACAAAGGAGCACGCACGCTGGTTGAGTTCTTCGACGGACCAGTAGGCTATGCCGAGCGCATCACCCAACTGTTCGGTATGCGTTCGGTCAAGGCACTGAGCCTGTTCAACCAGATTGTGGGCGTAAAAGTGCTTGACGACCTCGATGAATTTATCCGCATCAATATGCTGGAAGAACACGATGCCGAATCCCAGTACCTACAACTGAAAGATAGTTTTACTACCCTGATAGACGCCAAAGTCAACATTGAGAAAGCACGCACCCAAATAGAGATGCTCCAGCCGATAGCCAGCCTGGCATCCCAAATAGAAAGTGCCGACGAACGGCTTCACCAGCTGATGACCGACAAAGACACAGCTGTCTATTGGTTTGCCAAACAACTGATAGACCTTGCCAAGGAGAAACTCGATGTGGCAATGAAGGAAAAAGAAAAACTGGAAACCGACATCGCACACCTGCGCCAACGTGAAGAAAAGCTGAAGCAGGAAGAACGCACACTCTCGCTTGCCATCGAGAAAGACGAAGTCGGGCGTAAACTGAAAGAATTGGAAACCGACATCGAACGCCTCTCTAAAGTGCGCAACGAGCGAATGGCATCAATGGACACTTACAACGAACTTGCCAGCAAATCCGGATTCTCACCCAACCCCGACGAAAAGACCTTCAATGCCCAGCGGGCCCAGGCTGCACAACAGATTGAAGAATGGACGGAAACCAAGGAAACATGTATCCGAAAACAAGTCCAGACAGAAAATGAACAGAAAAAACTGGCACAGCAGGTAGAAGAGCTGGTACACACAGTAGAAATGCTCCAGAAAAACAAGAACAACATTCCCTTGCGCGAAACCGAAATCCGTGACGCCATTTTAGCGCATACAGGAGCTTCGAAAGAAGAAATTCCTTTCGTTGGCGAATTATGCCGGGTGGCTGAAGACGAAAAAGAATGGGAAATAGCACTGGAAAAAATCCTGCACCACTTCGCACTCCACCTTATTGTGCCCGACAAATATTACCATCAGGTCAACGAATACGTAAATACCACCAACTTGAAAGGACGGGTGATGTTCTACCGCTATACGCCCTCAGGTTCGCTTGCCGGTATGCAGACGTACCAGCTTTCCGCTGGCGAAGAAGGACAAGTCATCGACAAAATTGAAATCCGTCCCGATAGCGAATACGAAGAATGGGTGCGCGACATGATTCTGGAAAAATACAACTACACATGTGCCGATACACTGTCCGCATTCGAGCGTTACCGAGAAAAAGTAGTTACCCGCGAAGGACTGGTCAAATTTGCCGGCGAACGCCACGAGAAAGACGATCGTCCACACATCTTGCGCCGTGAGAATTTTGTTCTGGGCTGGGAGAATAAAGAAAAGATACGTCTCTTGCAACAAGAATTGCTCCAACTTCAGGAACAGGACGCCACGCTTGCACGAGAGATAGACCGCATCCGGCAAGAAGCTGCAGAAGGAGAAGCCCGGTGTGCCTTGCACCGCCGATTGGTAGACTTATTCCCTGACTTCAAGAAAATAGACTGGCAAAGCTTCGTAGGCGAAATCCAACGCAAACAGGAAGAAAAAGAAGCCTTGGAAAAAGGGAATGACCATCTGCACACCCTCCAGACACAACTGGAAAATGTACACGAAGAACAGCACCGCCTCTCGGTGACTGACATTCCGGAACACACCCGGAAAATGATTCATGCCGAATACCGCATCGAACAGTTGCAACGGGAAATAGACGAAAACCAACGGGTAATTTCGTCCATCCGGTCATTACTCTTCACTGATTTCGAAAAGAATTATGCCTACTTGTGCGAACTTTCTTACGACCAATTGAAACAAGAGCGCGGCAAGTTCCAGGCAAAGAACGAGCGTGAGCGCAAAAAACTGGAAACGGAAAAACGCGGATACGAAGACGAGGCAAAAGTGAAAATTACCGCCTTCAAGCATCCCGATGAGGATATCCTCACCCGTTTCAAAGACTGGCGTGCCGATGTAGACACTTTGCCTGATGCCACTCATATCGAACTGATAGACGCCTACCGGCAAATGCTGGAAAGGCTGGAAAAAGAAAACCTGCCCAAGTACGAAAAGCAATTCGACGGCTATCTGCAAAAGACACTCACCGATAAAGTGGGCGAGTTCCGGATGTTCTTCATCAACTGGATGCATACCATCAAGAGCAACATCGATATGCTCAATGACTCGTTGAAAGCCATCGATTACCGGATGCGTCCCGTTACCTACATCCAGCTCACCGCCCTTACACAAATCAGTGAAGAAGCCAGCGAGTTCAGACGGCTTATGGACGAAGCGGTTCCGAATGTACAGAAAATCAATGCCACATCCGACAGCAGGCGAATACACTTCTACGAACACGTAGAACCGTTTATGAGCCGTCTGGCAGACGAGGAATGGCGAGCCAAAGTTATGGACGTACGCTTCTGGTTCACCTACAAAGCAGAAGAATTCAACCGCCAGAACGGACACAAGGAAACCACCTATGAGAATATGGGACACCTTTCGGGAGGAGAAAAAGCGCAGCTGACGTATACCATCCTCGGTTCCGCCATTGCCTACCAGTTCGGACTTACCAAAAGTGGATTGCAAAATGATTCGTTCCGGTTCGTGGCAATCGACGAGGCATTCAAGGCACAGGACGAAGACAAGGCACGCTACCTCATCACCCTGTGCAAGCAACTCCATCTCCAACTCCTTGTAGTGACGCCCAACGACAACATCCATATTGTGGAAAACGATATCTCGTACGTCTATTTCGTAGAACGCAAAGAGGAGAAAACCTCCTGGCTCTATAGCATGCCGATAGAGGAATGGAAAGAAAAAAGTGTTTCAACAGACAATTAACAATTGTTCATTAATTGTTCATTGTCAATCGAACCCGGTAGTCCTTGGGCGAAAGTCCGGTGTGCTTCTTAAAGAAACGGCTTAGGTACGATTGGCCGGGGAAGTTGAAGTGGAGGGCGATTTCGGTGATGGACAACTTGGGGTCGTTCAGCAAGACCTTGATTTCGGCGGTGAGCTGTTCCTCGATAAGTTGTTTTGGGGTCTTCCCGTGGATGTGTTGCGCGATAACTTCGTTCAAGTAGCGTGGGGTGATGCAGAGCTTGTCAGCGTAAAAGGCCACTTGATGCTCTTGCGCGCTGTGTTCCCTCACCAGTTGCAGGAACTGGTAGAAGAGGACTTGCTTACGGCTGTAGGGCTTCTTCGAGGCGGTTTTCTCCTGAATGGTATTGAAGAGCCACATCAGCAGGCTTTGCAGGTAGTTGTAGGCTTGCTGCTGGCGAAACTGGGGATTGTCGTTGCCGAACAACATTTGCGCCATGTCCATCCAGAGGTTTATTTCCCTCCAGGTGCGCTGGCTCCGGGCATCGCCCGTATGGCAGTAGCACGGATGTTCGTGGGTATAATTATAATAAGGTGTGTCAATGGGGAGCACGGCCTTCAAGAACACGGCCTGGGGAAAGAGCAGGATGCGTGTCTTCAGGTCAGCGGAAGCTTCCACAAGCTGGAGCAAGCTTCCGGTCAGGAAAATCAATTCGGTCTGTTCTTCGAGGGCGTATTGCTGTACGCCGGTCGAAACGAGCGCCCTTCCCTGTGTGCAAATCAGATAGAACCCGCATTTGAAGTGCAAGGGCTTTTGGCATAAGGCGGTCAGGTTACTCTCTATGTAGGTGATGTCCGCGACATCGGATGTAAGATGCTCTGTCATATTCCGTCCCATTTTTGTGGGGCAAAGATAGCGATATTTCGAGTGCTTCGCCACGTTTGTTCTGAAAATGGAATGTTTTGTGCAAGTTATGGTACGGCGTGTGTCGTTTATCCGGGGTAATTTTGTGGCGGATTACAGAAAAAACGGTATGATAGATATGCAAAAGAACAATTCGAAACTATTTGTCTTGATATTCTTGGGCGTGCTGAGTGCTTTCGGTCCCTTCATTATGGATATGTATCTGCCCACTTTGCCGGCGATGACAGAAAGTTTCCATACTTCGCCGACGATGGTGCAGCTGGGACTGACCGCTTGCCTGACGGGGCTTGCAGTGGGTCAGCTGGTGTTTGGCATTATCAGCGACCGCTATGGGCGTCGGTGTCCCTTACTTGTTGCGATGATGCTTTTCCTTTTGTCCACGGCCGGATGTCTGCTTGTCGGAGATATCTCCCACTTTGTTGCTCTACGCTTCGTCCAGGGATTTGCCGGTGCGGGAGGCGTAGTCCTTTCACGTTCGGTAGCGACCGATTTATATCAGGGACATGAGTTAGCTTCGATGCTGGCGATGATTGGCGCCGTTAACGGGATTGCCACGGTGCTTGCGCCGGTTGGCGGAGGGCTTTTGTCGGTCAATGCGGGCTGGAAGGGCATCTTTTGTTTCCTCTTGGCACTGGGGGTTTTGTTGCTGGCGGGATGTTTACGCTTTAGGGAGTCGCTGCCCACTGAAAGGCGTTTGCGTGAGGGATGGAGACAGGTACCCCGCCATTTCGGCATCGTGTTGCATAACCGTCGGTTCGTGCTCTACATTCTCCAATACGGGCTTGCCTTGGGCGTATTGTTCGTCAATATCTCCTCGGCTCCTTTTATTATGCAGGAGCATTACGGGCTGACAGCTATGCAGTTCAGCCTGTGTTTCGGCATCAATGCGGTGGCAATGGTGCTGGCTTCCGTGTTTTCAGCGAAATTTTCTACGGCGGAGCAGGCATTGCGCTTCGGCAACAAGGGGATGCTGGCATTTGCCTATTTACTTTTCGCCTGCCTAGCTTTCGGGAGCAGTTTCTTGGTGTACGAGGTATTGGCGTTCGGTATGCTGGCGATGGTGGGGTTGAGCTTCACAGCATCGAACACGCTAGCAATGGATTGCGAACGCCGTTATGCGGGCGTGGCTTCCGCCTTACTGGGGGCAATGGGCTACGTCTTTGCCGGCATTGTGCCGATGCTGGTAGGTTTGGGTGATAATATGCTGCTTACGGCGGGCATCTTGTTTGTGGGTGGTTCGTGCTGTGCCTACGCTTGTATGCAATGGGGTGCATCGGGCTTGCATCCGGTGCGCCAATTGCTGAAGCATTTTGACTGATTATGCTTCGGCATAAGCCGCACAGAGTTTCGTTTTTTCTATTTTACTTTCTTTCTGCCTATAATATTTCATACGTTTGTAATAAAAAGATATAATATCTAGATATTTTGTGTCAAATTATCCGCACTAAAACTTTTCTTCATTTCATTTTGCTCACAATAAACACATCATTCTTTCATATTGAAATTTATTCCATCCCGATTTCTTACAATTTGAAACAGCATATGACACCACGTTTAAAAAGTACGGCTTTTACGGTTTAAACAGTGTCAAAAAGCTATACCTTTGCAATGTAATAAAACAAAAAGATGTTTATCCGGGATAACAACTGTAAATGTGTTAGTTTAAATGGTATGAATGATTAAATCAGGAAACTATGAAAGGATTACTTAAAAAAGGAGGAGCATGGATTGCAGTTGCAATACTATCTCCAGCAGTGCTGATGGCACAAGACAAAGTGGAAGCAAGTGTGGGAGCCGACCTGGTGAGCGGATATATCTGGCGCGGGCAAGATTTGGGGAATGTCAGCATCCAACCCTCGCTCTCCATCGCCTACAAAGGGTTTTCGCTCTCGGCTTGGGGGTCGGTAGGGTTCGAGAAGTCAGATACGAAAGAGTTCGACCTTACGCTGGGGTATGGCATCGGCGGGTTCAGCGTATCTGTAACGGACTATTGGTTCAACAACGGGCCGGCGTATTTCCATTACGGAGCACACGACACGAACCACACGTTCGAGGCGCAAGTGGGATATGACTTCGGCGTGCTTGCCGTAAACTGGTACACCAATTTCGCCGGCAATGTAGGGTATAATTCGGACGGCGACCGCGCGTATGCCTCATACATCGCCCTTTCGGCTCCTTTCCGTCTGGGCGGGCTTGACTGGGAAGCCACGGTAGGAGCCACACCCTGGGAGAACGATTTCTATAACGGAGGCAAGAACGGATTTGCCGTGAGCGAGGTAGGCATTAAAGCCACCAAGGAACTGAAAATCACCGATTCGTGGACCCTGCCCGTCTTTGCGCAGGCGATATGGAACCCGGCAACAGAAGGCGCCTATTTCGTGGCAGGCTTAAGTTTTTGATAGGATAAACGAGAGGTAAAAGATTGAGGGATAACATTTCTGGCAAAGTACTAACTACAAAATACAAATACAAGATGAAAAAGATTGAAGCGATTATCCGGAGAACACGGTTCGACGATGTGAAACAAGCATTGCTAGATGCCGACATCGAGTGGTTCTCCTATTACGACGTGCGGGGCGTAGGAAAGACCCGCGAAGGCCGCATTTACCGCGGCGTGGTGTACGACACAAGCTCGATAGAGCGCATCCTGCTCTCCATCGTGGTGCGCGAAAAGAATGTAGAGAAAACCATCCAGGCGATACTGAAAGCCGCCCAGACGGGCGAGATAGGCGACGGGCGCATCTTCGTCATCCCGGTAGAGGACGCCATCCGCATCCGTACCGGCGAACGGGGGGACATTGCGCTCTATAACGCCGAACAAGAGAAATAAGCCACATAAGTCATACAAATACAATATCTAAACGAGATTTTATTATGGATACATATACAAAAGGCGGCAGATGCTGGATGAGGTATGCCGCGGCGATTCTTATGCTTTTGATTTCCACGCCTTCCCTGCTGGCACAGGAGGCAAGCGGAGCGGATATGCCCGCGCTCGATTCGGGCAATACAGCGTGGATTCTGACCTCTTCCATCTTAGTGTTATTGATGAGCATTCCGGGCATTGCCCTGTTCTATGGCGGCTTGGTGCGCCAGAAGAATGTATTGAGTGTCATTATGCAAACCCTCTTCATCGTAGGCGTGGTCAGCATCTTATGGATAGCCTTCGGGTATAGCTGGGCGTTCGATACCAGCTTTGCCGAGTCTGGAAACCCGCTGGCGTGTGTGATAGGCGGATTCGACAAGGCGTTCCTCCACGGCATCACCCTGGATACGCTGACCGCGGGCAACATTCCCGAACTGGTATTCGTGATGTTCCAGTGCATGTTTGCCATCATCACCCCCGCGCTGATATTGGGTGCCTTTGCCGAACGTATCAAGTTTTCGGGCTATATCGTGTTCATCACGTTGTGGGTAATCCTTGCCTACTTCCCGATGGCACACTGGGTATGGGGCGGAGGCTTCCTGCAGCAAATGGGAGCCATCGACTTTGCCGGAGGTACGGTGGTGCACATCAATGCCGGGATTTCGGCATTAATCATGGCGATTATGCTGGGCAAGCGCATGGACTATAAGGTAGGGCATCCCATTACGCCGCATAACGTGACCTTCGTCTTTATGGGCACTTCGTTCCTGTGGCTGGGATGGTTCGGCTTCAATGCCGGAAGCGGGCTTGCCGCCGACGGGCTTGCCGCAAACGCCTTCCTCGTAACCCATGTGGCAACGGCTATGGCGGCTATCACGTGGATGGTCATCGACTGGCTCTGCAACAAGAAACCCACCACCATCGGCGCCTGTACGGGAGCCGTAGCCGGACTGGTGGCAATCACTCCGGCGGCAGGCACGGTAGACCTGCTGGGCGCGTTCTGCATCGGTATCATCACGCCGATAGTATGCTTCTTCATGGTAGCTGCGGTCAAGCCGAAATTCAAGTATGACGATGCACTCGATGCGTTCGGCGTACACGGCATAGGCGGTATCATCGGTTCTATCCTGACCGGTGTATTCGCTACCCGCTTCATCTCGGGCGAAGACGGCGTTCAAGGCGCTCTCTACGGCGACTGGCACCAGCTTTGGGTTCAGATTGTAGCAACCGTGGTATCTATCGTGTTCAGCGCGGTCATTACCTTCATCCTGTTCAAGATAGTAGACGCTACCATCGGACTCCGCGTAGACAAGCGCGTAGAAGAAGAAGGGCTTGACATCTACGAACACGGCGAGTCGGCTTACAATCATTGATAGCTGACAAGGAGAATTGGTTTTAAGGGCACACAGAATTCCAAGGCTTTGCACAAGCCTCGGAGTTCTGTGTCCTCTGCATGCTTGGGAAAGCCCGTTCCCCTCATATTGTTATAGAATGTTTTTTTATGCCAAAGGGTGTGACAAACAAGAGAGGTACACGCGACATTTTTGGTACTTTTGCAGCGGTAAAAGAAAGGATAATTTATGGCTAGACAAAACTCACGTGTATTTATTTTAATCTTTTTGGGTATGCTTACCGCCTTCGGGCCGTTTGTCACCGATATGTATCTGCCTACTTTCCCCGAGATGGCAGATTTTTTTCACACATCTTCTTCGATGGTCCAACTGGGCTTGACCGCCAGCATGATAGGCCTGGCGGCGGGGCAATTGTTCTTCGGACCGCTGAGCGACAAGTACGGGAGACGCCCGTTGCTGATTGCCGGCATGTTTCTGTTCCTGATTTCTACGCTGGGATGCGTATATTCGCAGACCGCCCTGCAGTTTGTAGGCTGGCGGCTGGTGCAGGGGATAGCCGGGGCAAGCGGGATTGTGATATCGCGCTCGATAGCCGCCGACAAATATGCCGGACGCGAACTGGCAAAGATGTTAGGCATCATAGGCGCCATCAACGGAGTGGCTCCGGTAGCTGCTCCGATGGGAGGAGGGATGCTGGCGGAAAGCATCGGCTGGCAAGGCATTTTCTGGTGCTTGTTCTGCATAGGCATCCTGCTTCTGGCAGGCAGCTTCCACCTGACCGAGTCACTTCCGGCAGCTAACCGGAGAAAAACAGACTGGGCAGATGTGTTTCGCGGTTTCGGTGCGGTCTTGCGTAACCGCCAGTACTTATGCTACATCCTGCAGTTCGGTTTTGCCCAGGGCGTGTTATTCGCCAACATATCGTCCGCCCCGTTTATCATGCAAGAACATTATGGCTTCTCGCCGATGACGTTCAGCGTATGCTTCGGTGCCAATGCGCTGGCAATTGTCTTCTCGGCGGCATTATCTGTCAGGTTCCGCCATCCGGAGCTGGTACTCTATCGCGGAAGTCAGGGCATGCTGGCCGTTTCCATCCTCCTGCTGGCAGCGATGGGTTCCTCGTGCAGCTTTTGGATTTACGAAACATTGTTGCTCTGCCTGTTGGTGATGCTGGGGCTGACATTCACATCGTCCAACACCTTAGCCATGAACGCCGAACGCCAACATGCCGGAACGGCATCCGCGGTATTGGGTGCGTTAGGCTTTGCTTTTGGCGGCATTGTTTCTCCGTTGGTGGGTATCGGCGACATCATGCTTTCTACAGGTATCGTATTTACCGCAAGCTCACTAGGGGCTTTCACATGTGCCCGTATCCCCATGCGCAGACTGATAAGACGTAAGGTTGCTGTAGCATGCGGCAAATAATGCCGAAAAAAATCGTACTGGATGACAAAAGTATCTGATTTTACGACAAAATAATAGGATAAAACGCAGAATAAAGCAAATTTGAGTATTCTCGCTGACAGTCAGAGAGTTTGACTTTGGATGGAACAAATTGGCATAAGGTCGGGAAAACGGATTTAGGCAGATTGCAGAAATAGATGCACTTCCAAATCATTACCCGACACCTGATGCACATTTAACACTAACGGTCTCTATTTCTGCGTTCTGCGTAGGTTTACATTCTGCCTTTACAACTCCCGTAAACTAATTTTGCACCAAACAAAAAGCAAGGATTATGAGGAGTACATTCAAGACCGTTTTTTATGTAAACGGAAGCAAAGAGAAGAACGGAATTGTCCCCATCATGGGACGGGTTACAATCAACGGGACTATCGCACAGTTCAGTTGCAAACAGAGCATCTCAAAAGAACTTTGGGATGCCAAAGGCAACAGGGCGAAAGGCAAGAGCCGAGAGGCGGTGGCGGTCAATTATGCCCTTGACAACATCAAGGCGCAGATAACGAAGCACTACCAGCGGCTTTCCGACCGTGAGGCGTTTGTCACGGCAGAAATGGTACGCAATGCCTATCAAGGTGTAGGCACGGAGTATGAAACATTGTTGCGTGCCTTTGATAAGGAGAACGAGGCATTCGCCAAACGGGTGGGCAAAGACCGTTCCAAACGCACATATCTGAAATATGTCATTGTCAGGAGATATGTTGCGGAGTTTATCAAGAAGAAATACAAGCGGACGGACATAGCGATGAACGAACTGACCGAGGACTTCATCCGTGACTACTGCCTGTACCTGCGCAACGAATTCGGGCTGGAACAATCATCCGTGTGTGTATACTCCATACCGTTGAAACACATCGTCACCGCAGCCCACTATAACGGGAAGATAGCGAGAAACCCGTTTGCGATGTACCATCTTGACCCTGACCACAAGGAGCGTGGCTTTCTCACGGAGGATGAAATTCAGGCGTTGAGTGCAATCAAGCTGGACAATCCCAACTTTGCATTGGCAAGAGACCTGTTCCTGTTCGGTTGTTGGACGGGAATCTCGTTCACGGACATCAAGAACCTGACCACCGACAACATCATTGAAATGAATGGTGCATCGTGGATTGTGTCGAAACGCCAAAAGACGGGCGTACCGTTCCAAATCAAGTTGATGGACATCCCGATGCAGATTATCAAGCGGCATGAAGCGTTCAGGACTGACAAGCGGCTGTTCAATATCGGCTCGCTTGACATGGTGAACAAGCGCATCAAGAAAATAGCTAAAAGATGCGGTATAGAAAAGACGGTTTCATTCCATCTGAGCCGCCATTCATTCGCTGTTTTGGCATTGAATTACGGTATGCCGATAGAGAGCGTGAGCAAGATTTTAGGACATACCAATATCACCACCACGCAAATTTACGCGAGTGCGCCCAGATTGGTCGCTTGATAAATACT
>UMFO01057129.1_pt1 | contig 61595 bp, 66 predicted proteins | sample 1965051 | NCBI WGS metagenome assembly UMFO01 (sample SAMEA4836050, study PRJEB28245) | human gut metagenome | biome: gut microbiome; material: fecal sample | place: Denmark | collected 2008
CTTCTGTATCATATAGGCGCGTAGTTGCGGATTTGAGGATAAATACATATATTTCTTTCAATACTGCAGATGGTGATGTGTTAAAGTTCAGATGTTTTGGTAATAAAGAGCATTTAAGGAAAAACGAAATTAATGAATGCATTCGTGGATTAGTCTATTTGGATGAAATTGATATTGCTAAGGGGCTATTAGTCGGTAAGACGTTCTATACTCTTACGGATAAAGGTTATGTTGATACTCCTGACGGCGAACGTGTTGTTCGAGTATTAAGATTCTCTCCTTACAAAGTGATAGCTGTAGGTGTAGGTGATACTTACTCTGGTCCACTAAAAATGATCTGTACAGATAATGATGGAAAGAAAGTCGCTTTTTATGTAATATTATCTGGCACGAATAAAGATTATGATGATGGCATAGGTAATGGATATTTTTATAATGCCTTCAGTTTTTCAAATCCAAGAAATAAATATAAAAACATTACTGACTCTGATTGGAATTTGATAAGACAAGGAAAAGTGAGAATAGGTATGACAAAAGCAGTATGTGAATTATCTTGGGGTAAACCAAAAAAAATAAATAAAACAATAGGAACTTACGGTACAACTGAGCAATGGGTATATGAAGGTAGCTATTTATATTTTAAAAATGGGAAACTAACTTCAATTCAAAATTAAATGCATATTTCTTTTGCACTCTCAAATATTACACTTATATTTGCAGTGCCAAACTTAAATGTTGTTTCTACAACACCGCTGAGCATTCGGATAGATGCTCAATACGAAATTGGGCTTTTTTTATGTCCATCGGTTTGCTCGCCTCATTTATGAGGTGACCAGATTCATATACGAAATTTACGGCTGTCTTTTCCCTACATTATATTTGCTCACGGGTAGGTACGATGTTTAAGTTTGGCGACTTCGGGAAACAGGCAGCCGTTCGTGTATCCATACGTAAACTTGCCTGTAAACAGCCAAACTTAAACATCGTATGAAAAAAGAACTGACCGCCGGAACAAAGACCTTTCCGGCAGCTCACGAAATGAATTTCGCGGGCAAACTCCGTGAACTCGTTAACCGGACGCTTCCGTCCGAATGCCAAATCCAGACAACGCAAGACGCATGGTACGTGGGCGCCATCGGCGCGCTCTGCGTCACCTTCCTATTCCCGCCAGCCGTGGCGGTAGCGGCTTATTGCGTGTACCGTGCCAAACGGGTAGGAGGTGCGAGATGAACACTCCTGAAGACAACTCCGAACTGCAATATTACTTCAACGGACTGGAGAACCTGACGCAGTTCCTGCAGGTGGTAGAAGAAATCTCCGCCGAAACCGGCATGAGCGACTGGGTGATGACCCACCGCGGCATCCGCATGGCGTACTGCTGGCAGGACGCCAAGGCGGTCATCAAAGGAGCGATGAGCGAAGAGACGTACATCGTGCGCAACCGGCTGCCGGAAGGCTGAATAAAAAGATATATTTCTTTGGTCGCCGGACACTTCCACACAAGTGTCCGGCTTTTTTTGTGTCCTTTCCGCCCGGTATGCTATCGTTTACCTTTGCCGCAAAAGGATGAACACCATGACAGACGATGAAAAAAAAGAACTGGAACTGCTCTTCATCGAAGAAGAGCTGTCGCAGCACGGCGAATGGCTGGCAGACGTACTGACTGAAGCCATCGAGAAACGCAAGCTGCGACGCACCGACGACCTGCTGCACAGCGTGAATTACAGCGCCTTCAAGGAAGGCAAGAATCCGGGGCTGCGCTTCTCTTTCCTCAGTTACGGGCGTGCGGTCGATATTGCCGCCTACAAGCAGAACAGGCACAAGGTGGACACCATGCGAGACATTTGGGGCCAGAAACAGAACACGATGAAGAAGAAAAACAACCGCTGGTATGCCCGGAGCATGTACAGCGGTTACTACAAGCTGGTGGCTCGCATCATGTACGGCCTGTCCGACCTTGAAATCGAACGGCTGAAGGGCATTCTGGAGAACCGGAAGACGGAGTAAGTTTTTCACCACAGATTACACAGATTAATAAATTTAAAATACTGAACCACAGGATACACAAAAAATTAATTGAAAAATCTGTGCAATCTGTGGTGGGAAGAAATCGTAAATAGTAAATCGCTAAATAGTAAATTGACAAATGAAGCATATCGGAAAATTCTCATTCGTAGACACCGCCGCCGGGCAGTATGCCATCCACATGGACTGGAGCGGCGCCATGAGCCAGTTTTTCGACCTTGGCGGCGAGAACTGGGACGGCGACCCCGTCAGCGTGGCGGGCGAACGGGTGGTGCCCTGGGGCAAAGACAACAACCTGCCCAACGCCATCCGCAACCTGCTGGAGCGCAACAACCTGGGCCCGGGCATCCTCGACCGCAAGACGGGGCTGCTGTACGGGCAGGGACCGGCACTGTACCGCATTGTGTTTGAAAACAACGAGCGCGTCCAGCGATGGGTGGAAGACGCGGAGATACAAGACTGGCTGGAGTCGTGGGACTACCGTGCCTTTGTGCGTGCCGCCCTGGTAGAATATACCCACCTGAACGGCGTGTTCGTCAAGTACCGCATGGGGCGCGGCGTGCGCATCGGCCGCCCGTGGGTGGCGGGGCTGGACTGCCTGCACTCGCAGGAATGCCGGCTGGTATGGCCGGCAAACGACAGCCGGAGGCTGGAAGACGTGACCCACGTGCTGACCGGTGACTTCGACGCGTTCCGCAGCCGGACGTTCCGCCGCTATCCCGTGTTCGACAAATGGAATCCCTCGCGCCACGAGACCGCCATCCGCTACCACTCGATGCGTTCGTTCGGGCGCAACCTGTACGCCATTTCCTGCTTCTACGGCTCGGTGCCCTGGCTGGAGAACGCCAACGACCTGCCCCGCATCATCCGCCACCTGAACGAGAACATGATTGCGGCGGCGTACATCGTGCACGCCCCGGGTGAGTATTGGAATGAGAAAAAAGACCTGGTGAGGGAACTGCATCCCGACTGGACCGAAGAGCAGGTGCAGCGCGAGATGTCGAAGCTGAAAGACGAACTGACGCAGACCATTGCCGACGTGATGGCAGGAAAGGCGAACGCGGGCAAGTTCTTCTCGTGTGTGGACTTCACCGACCCGCAAGGCAACCTGCAGAGCTGGAAGATAGAGCCTATCGAGATGAACATCGACAAGTACATCGACGCGCAGGCGAAGATAAGCCGTATCGCCGACAGCTCGACTACCAGCGGCTTCGGGCTATCTCCTGCCCTTGCCAACATCATCATCGACGGCAAGAGCGACAGCGGCAGCCAGATGCTCTATGCCCTGAAGATATTCTACGGTGCCGACACGCAGATAGCCGAAGACATCGCCCTCGAAGCCGTAAACGACGCCATCCGCATCAACTTCCCCGACAAAAAAGGCATCTTCCTCGGGCTGTACCGCAAGGTCATCAACAAAGAAGACAACGTGAGCGCAGGCGACCGGGCTTCGAACCAGATATAAGGTTTATTCATCACGGAGGGATAATGTGGAATTCAAGTAAATTGTAAATACTCAAATGGCAAATGAATTAAGTTTTCCCGACTGCTGGGAAGAGGTGACACCCGAAGAGTGGGTGTACCTCCTGAAGTTAAGGCACGCACTGAGGGTACGGCGGGGCGTATCGCTGCAGGATATCCGCCGTGCGTGGTGTGCCTTTGTGCTGAAGCGGCGCGGCTACAGGTTCCGCCGCAAGCACGAGACAGACGACATGAACCTGGTAGACAGGCTGGCAGGCACGCTGGGCTGGATGTGGGTGGTGGACGACGAAGAAGGCTGCGTTGCCATGGACTTCCACACCACGAAGAACCTGCTGCCGGAGTGGCAAGGGCTGCGCGGTCCGGCAAGCCACGGTGCCGACCTCACTTTCGGCGAGTTCCGCTGCGCCACTGCCGCCATGAACCTGTACACCACCGACCATTACGAGAGCGACCTGCTTGCCCTCACCGCCACCCTGTACCGCACACCCGGTACCGGCGGACGGCGCATCCCCTTCTGCCGGGACAACATGCCCGGCTACATGCGCGATGCCGTGAAGATGCCCGGATGGATGCAGTGGGGCGTATACGTGTGGTTCGCTTATTTCTGCGAATACCTGCTGTCAGGCAGCTTCGTCGTCGACGGTCAGGAAGTGACCTTTGCACCCGTTTTCGGCCGCCGTGAGCCGGATGCACCCCGTTCGTCCGCACAAGACCTGGGGCTGAACAGCATCCTCTATACCGTGGCAGAGAGCGGCGTGTTCGGCACGGCAGACGATACCGACCGCACTCCGCTGCTCCGTGTCCTCCTCAAGCTGCTCGACGACAAGCAGCGGGCAGACGAAATGATGAAGCGGATGAAGAGATGAAAAAAATCCCCGCAGCGGCTCGACTGCGGGGACGGATGTTCAAACAAGATTGTTCTTAACCGAGTTTCAACGATGTCTGGTTCAGCATCGCTCCAATGTCATCCAGTGCATGCCTGAATGTTTGGAGTTCACTTTCGGTAAAATGAGCCTTTTTCCCGTTCACGACATAACCGTTAATGCGTTGGTATAACCAGTTACGGCTTTTGCCAAAGTATTTCTTTGCAATGTAGCTGAGCGATATGGCTTCCGGCAGCTCGCCGAGCTTATCCCGTAGGATAGCTTCGTCTGCCCGGTTGATAAAATCGTTGCAGGCATCCACTGTCGCTTGGAATCCGGCTTCAGCCTTTTCCCTGTAAAGTGCTTTCTCTTCATCAGACATACGTGCGTAGTTGGCTTCCATTTCTTTTTTGAAAGCATCCCTTTCCTCCTGGGTGCGCAAGGTCTTAAAACGTTCGAACGCTGCTTTCATTTCCGGAGTAGGCAGGCAATTATCCCAATTTATCATATTTTTGTAGTTTTAAGCCCTCCCAGTGAAGGGAGGGCGGTTAATCATTCATGTTCCAATTTCTCTTTAATCTCGAGCATCCGGTCCAAGATATCGTCTATCAACTGCTTCCGCTCTTTTACGTCTTCGGGTATTCCGTAAGATTCATGAAAGGAAATCAGAAGTTTCAGGTTCTCGTACTCTTGCTCTAACTGTTTTTTTTCTTCTTCTTTCATCGATTTAAACATTAAATTAAGAACTCTTGTTTGACACTACAAAGATAATACGCTTTTGCTTATTATGCAAATGATTATTGGTTTATTTACTTGCATCCTCTCTTTTTTTATGTCCTTTCCTTTGTTTCCTCCATGGTTTACATTTGCCTGAAATAATCATTGGTAAATCGTTAATTGCTAAATCGTAAATGACATGTTGCTAATCGAACGAACCGAACAACTCCGGGTACTGACCGGCAACTACTACGCCAACAACGACTTCACGAAGGTGGTAGGCGACATTGAGCAGGCCACCGAAGAACTGGCACGGCTGGTGGGCGAAGGGGTCATTGCCCTGGCAGAAAAAGCAGACGACAGCAACCCGCTGCGACGGCTGGTGCAGCGTCCCATCGCCATCCTTGCCACGCTGCGCATGTACCAGAAAAACGACTTGAGCCACGAAGACGACGGGCGCAAGTTCAAGGTGTCGACCGACGGCGGCGACAAGCTGCCGTGGGAGTGGCAGCTGGATCGCGACGATGCCCTGCAGATGGAAGCGTACTACCGTGCCGTAGATTCGCTCATCACCTACCTGAACAAGACCAAGCCCGAAGAGTGGACCTCTACAAGCCTGTACCGTGCCACCCGGCAGCTTATCGTGCGCAGCGGGGCGCAATTCGACATGTATTTCCCCATCAACCGCAGCGAGCGGACATACCTGCTGCTGGTGCCTTTCATCCGCGAAGCGCAGCTGATGACCGTGGCGGATGCCTACGGAGCAGACTGGCAGAAACTCTTAGACGAAGACTTGGACACGGACGCGTCCAAGTCCGAGAGTGCGGCACACTATGCCGCCGCCATGGCGGTGTGCCTGCTGGCAATGGGCACCGCCCTCTGCCGGTTGCCGCTCAAACTGCTGCCCTGTGGCGTGGTGCGCGGTTACCTTGCCGAGAGCGGGATGCGCGACAGCGAACCGGCAAGCCTCGATGACGTGCGCCGTGCCTCCGACTGGATGCGTGCCGACGCCGCACGCTGGATAGACAAGATGAAGCGTGCCCGCGACGGCAGCGAACCCGATTACGAACTGTTGCCAAAGAACCACCCGCTCAACAAGTATTGCCGGTTATAGACCCTCCATTATTAACTATTCACTATTAACTAAAAATGACTGTTACCCAACGCCCCAGAACCCGAGAGTTCTGCGCCACCATGCAGGACTACATCATCGATACCGACTCGACCATCACCTTCAGCATCTACTACGGAGGCAAGAAGATACTGGACGAAGAATACGTGCCCGACGCGCAGAACCAAGTGCGCATCCGCCGCCTTGGCAAGTTCTGCGAACTGGCATTGTGGGGAGAATGGTGCGAAGATGCGCTGTGTTGGCAAACAAGTGCCTCCGGTACGTTTTCTTTCTACATCAACAATACGAAAGATGCCGATTCGCTGGTCATCTATTCCTGCCTTCAGACCCGGAAGTCTGCCGGTTCGCCGGGAGCCTTGAGCGAGGTGGCGCAAAAAGTGACCCGTCCCGGTGTGCCCGAATACGTGAGCGGTTTCCCCCATGCGAACAGCTGTATCGTGCACGGCATCCTGCCGGACGGTACGGAGAAAAGCTACTCCTTGCCTCTGCCTAATGCGCAGACGATTGTCACCCTGAAGGCGGATTACGAATACGCCTGTTCCCTGCTCGGAGCGGAAAGCCTGCAGAGCTATTCATTCAGCCTGAGCGGCGGAAGCCTGGAATTTGTGGTAGACACCACGCCCTACGCCGAGCGGTGGGTGTTCCGCTTCAAAAACGCATACGACATGCCCGAAACCCTGTGCTGCACGGGTGGGCTTTCCGTAGCCGGGAGCAGCGAAGACGACACGGCATCGATGTACGGGGTGGAACGCAAGTTCGGGCTGAAGGTGACCGACGAATACACGGCACGAAGCGGCATCATCCACCTGCGATCGGAATACAAGCTGTGGCACAACCTGCTGAACGCCCGTGAGGCGGAGGTTTGGAACGGGTCGGAGTGGCTGCCCATCATCATCACCAAGCAGAAGCTGGAGCGTGACTTCCGCCGCTCTGTACTGTCCACCGTAGAGTTCTCGTTCCGCATGGCAGACCCGACACAGAACAACTTGATAGAGTGAATAATTAATAATGAACAATTAATAATTAATAATGCCATGCGTGCGAAGCGATTCTTCATTCTTCATTCTTAATTCTTAATTAAAAAATTATGGTTGACATCAAACGATTCAGAGAATGGCTTATTGAATTAAAGGAGAACGTTAACGGAAAAGCTAAAGACGTTCAGATAGAAGGCATTGCGCTCGCCGTGCGCGAAGGGCACATCATCCGCAAGCTGCGTGACCGGCGCGGCGTTATCCTGTGTGCCAAATATCCCGATGCCACAGTGGATGGGGATACCGATAACTTCAGCAGCGACAACGACATGGTGCTGTTCCTCTTGGAGAAAGTGCCGTCGGGCAGTCAGAGTGACGAAGACGAACTGGCGCATTATGCCGCCCTGCAGCAGCTGATGCTGGCTCTTCGCAACCGCCTGATGGCCTCCCCTTTTGTTTGCGACAACGAAATGCAGGTTGTGTCAGGACTTACCATCGAGTGGGAATACGACATCTTCGGAGGCTGGAACGGGCTGAGCATCGGATTCAAGCTGCAAGACTATGCGTGATAACTATTGGCTTCTAACTCCCTCTAACTCCTTTAACTCCTTTAACTCCTTAACTTCTTAACTCCTGACAAAAAATGACCGAACTCTACATCGACGGCGTTTCCGCCGTATTGCCAAAAGACTTCAGCGTGCAGGTGAAGCGTGAGAATCCGCTTTTCACCAAAAACGGCGAATATACCTACGACATCACCCTGCCGCTCGGCAACCCGACCAACGCGGCACTTTATGAGCACCTGAACCGCCTGAACTCGGTAACAGAAGTGGCAAGCAAACGAACTGCCATTCTGATAGCCGACAACCGGGTGTACTGTGACGGCACCGAAATCATCACAGGATGGACAGATGAGAGCGTGAGCATACAGATAGCCAGCGGAAACTCGGAACTGAACTATATCATCGGCAACGACCTGCAGATTTCTTCGCTTTCCGGCATGCCGGTGACAGCGGCCATTACCAAGGAGGCAGCGGTTGAACATATCGAGAAGCGTTATCCGGATGTAGACTATTGCCTGACCATGGTGTACGACCGCGACGGAGAAGAGATTCTTAATCCATGGGTCAATCTCTCTACGGGATCTCCGGATCTGACCCCTGGGAATGTAAGCTCTTTGGGGTCCGTATCTCCCGACCTTGACCGTTTCATCCCGCAGCCTTACCTGTGTGTTTATATCAACAGCCTGTTCGAAGCACTTGGATACAAACTGACCGACAACCTGCTGGCCGGCACCGCCTACGAAGACCTGTTTATCTGCCATGCGGTACGTACGATGAAATGGTGCGAGATGCTGCCCGGCTGGAGCGTGGGAGACTTTCTGGAACAGCTGGAACTGATGTTCGACGGTGTGTTTGTAGTAGACAACCGGAGCCGGAACGTGCGTTTCCTTGCCAAACAAAAATATTACCACGCTTCCACCACAAGCCATGTCCGCTGGGTAGAAGATGTGTACGAAGTGGAGACTGCCGATGAAGATGATGAGCCCGAAACCGTAAACATCCTGCAGAGCGATGTGCGGTATGCGTTTCCGGACAATGCGTATTGGCGTGGGAGGTGTCTGCCCGATACGGTGAAGGCTGCAGCCCGTAAAAGCACCATCGACATAGGGGCTATCCCGCCGCAGCAAGGCAGTTTTGTCGGGCGGATGGATTACTGGTTCGGCTCTTCCCAGCACCAGCAGACAGACACGGTATGGACTGACGGGGAGACCCGGCGGAAAGCATACTACGGAACGATGTCGGGCGAAGACCATGCAGGTGACAGAGACCGATGGATTCTGACAGACGAGTTTGCCGCCATTGAGCGTGCAGACCCCGAACAGGAGGTAGAACTGGAGATAATGCCGGCGGAAATCAGGCAGACAGGCAAAGATTTCTTCCGGGGTGACGGAGCAGGTCTGACTGTTCCTATATATATTCCTATGCCTGTCGTTGACGGAGGTTCGGGAAGTAGCGGTGACGAAGACGATGGCTCCGAAGGGCGTACCCCTGTGTCCGACTTGATCAACAACAGCAGTACGGGAGAAAGTGACGGGACTCCTTCAAAGAACAACATCTTCGTGGCATTTTACGGAGGGGCAGCCTTGCCTGTGGTAAACACCGAGCACTACGTGGTTTTAGACATTCCTTTCGCTTATACAGACGAATATCTCTATGTGTGGGACAGCAATACCTATATACAGACCAACACCGAGGGCAAGACGCTCCGGCTGACGGACCTGCAAACCTGCTTTTGGGAAGGCACATTAGACGTAGACCAGCGCAACGAAATCAAGCTGACCAGCCACGACCCCAACCTGTACGACCCGCGAGGCGTTTTCGAAATCCGCAACAAACGCTACGTGTGCAAGGAGATAGAGTACACCCTCGACGCCAACGGACGCAAAGGGGCATGGACCGGAACGTTCTATCCCGCCAAGATAAGCGACACCGAAGCCGACGCACGCTGGATTCTGGCAGACGGCAAGTGGCGGGACGGCGGCGTGTGGCTTGATAACGGGCGCTGGCTGGACAGTTAAACCGTAAATGGCTAAATAGTAAATAGTAAATTGCTAAATAGTAAATAACAAGATGAGCTTAAAAATAGACAGGGTACAACTCGAAATCGTCGTGCAGCAGGACAGCGCACGGCAACAGATGATAGAGCTGGAAGGTAGCATACGCAACGCAAACCGCGAACTCAATAAAATCAGGAAGCAGTTTGGCGAGAACAGCCAGCAATACCAGACACAGGCTCAGGTGGTACGCAACCTGAAGCAGCAATACGATGACCTGTTCGACCAGATAGGCATCGGGCACCTGAGCATGAAAGAACTCGCCAACCGCCAGCGTGAACTGAACGCCATCCTGCGCAACCTCGACCCGAGCCTGCCCGAATGGAAGCAATACAACCAGCAGTTGAAGGAGGTCAATGCGCGCATCAAGGAGCTGAAGGGCACCGCTACCGAAACCGGACTCTCCATCAGCAAGCTGGCAGACGGTTTCAACCGCTATGCGGGCATGGCAGCCGGTGCCATCGCCACCCTGACCGGCATGACCCTCACCATGCGCCAGTGTGTGGATGAATATGCCAAGATGGAAGAAGCCGAGAGCCAGGCCATCAAGTACACCGGCATGACACGGGAGGAAGTGAAGCAGCTGAACGAACAGTTCAAGCAGCTGGACACCCGTACCCCACGCGAGGAGCTGAACCGGCTGGCTGGCGAGGCAGGCAAGCTGGGCATTACGGGGGTGGACAACGTGCGGGAGTTCGTCGAAGCGGCGAACCAGATAAACGTGGCGCTGGGAGAAGACTTGGGCGAGGAAGCCGTGAACCAGATAGGCAAGCTCAGCCAGATGTTCGGCGACGAGAGCCGGAGCCTGCGCGACAACATGCTTGCCATCGGTTCGGCGGTGAACCAGGTGGCACAGAGCACCAGCGCGTCCGAACCTTACTTGGTGGAGTTCACGGCACGCATGGGCGGCGTGGGCAAGCAGGCAGGCATGTCCGTCACCGACATCATGGGTTTCGCTTCGGCACTCGACCAGAACATGCTCCGCTCGGAGATGGCAAGCACGGCGCTGTCCGGTCTCATCCTACGCATCTACCAGGAACCGGCAAAGTATGCCCGGCTGGCACAGATGGATGTGGAGGAGTTCACCCGGCTGATGCAGACCGATGTCAACGCAGCGGTCATCTCGTTCCTGGAGGCCCTCAACAAGATGGGCGGCATGGCGCAAATCGCCCCGGTGCTGAAAGAAATGCAGCTGAGCGGAGCCGAAGCGGCAAGCGTCATCAGCACCTTGGCAGGCAATGTAGACCTGGTGCGCCGTGAGCAGGAGAACGCCAACAAGGCTTTTGCCGAAGGCACGAGCATCACCAACGAATACAACGTGCAGAACAACACCGTGCAAGCCGGGCTGGAGAAGGCACGCAAAAGCTTCCAGGAAGTGCGGATAGAGCTGGGCGAACGGCTGGAGCCGGTGATGAAGAACCTCATCAGCTTCGGCAGCCTGACCGTAAAGGGGCTGCTTTCGCTCATCAAGGCTTTCGACGACTACCGGGGTGTCATCGTCACGACCACTACGGCGGTGGGGCTGTACACGGCAGCGGTAAACGTTTCCGTCATTGCCGACAAGGCGAAAGCGCTGTGGACGGGACGCATCGTCACGGGCATGAAGTCGCTCTTCACCCTTCTGCGTGCCAACCCGTGGGGCATCGCCGCTGCGGCGGTAGGAGTGCTGGTAGGAGCACTGATTGACTGGAACCGCAACCAGATTGCCGTCAGCGATTCAATGAAGAAGATGAACGGCGAACTGGCGAACGAACAAAAAGCCGTCGGCCGTTTGTTCACTTCTTTGCAACAAGCCGGCGATGGTACCGAACGGCGTAAAGAACTAATCGATGAAATCAACAAACGCTACGGAACTTACTTGCCTAACCTGCTGACCGAAAAGAGCAGTTTGGACGAAATAAAGGCGGCATACGACCGTATCAATACTTCGCTGACACAACAGATTGCCCTGAAATATAAAAACGAAGAAGCAAGCCAAGTGACCGAAAAGGCCGCTTCCAAGCAAATGGACTATTTAGAAAGCCTGCGCCAATCGGTGACCAAACTGACAGGCAGCGACCAAGAGGCAGCCAGTTTCATCCAAGACCTGCGCAGCATGGCGGATGCAGCCGTACAGGGCGGAGACTACCGGAAAGGAGTGGGCAACACCCTGGCAACGCTTGAAAAAGAATACCTTGCCGGACGAAAGCTGACCGCCAGCATGAAAGATGACATCATGGACTACATGAACAGCGTCTATCAACTGGATATTGCCATTGATGACATCAACAAGAAGTACGAAGGTTGGATGCCGAAGCAAACCAATGAAGTGCCGTTGGGCGAATTGCCGGAAGTTACCGTAACAGGAACGAAACCGATAACCACAGGTACGACCGGAACGCCTGCCGCTTCCGCTTCCGGAAACGATGCACTGGAAGCCGCCTACCGCGAGCGGCTGAACATCATCAAGCAGAACTACCTGGACCAGAAGATTACCGAAGAGAAGTACCGCCAAGAAATGTACAACGAAGAAATGGGCTACCTCGCCGCACGCCGGGACCTGCTGGAGAAAAACGGCGAAGACACCTCCCAGATACAGGGGCAGATATACGACAAGCTGATAGCCGAAGCCAACCGCGCATACGAAGCGCAGAAAAGTGCCGACTTCGGCAAGGCAGAAGCGGATGCCGAAAAAGAAAGGCAAGCCGCCAAACAGGCCTTTATCAATGGCGACATCGCCGACGAAGAAGCCTACCGCCAACGGTTGCTCGACATCGAGCGTACATACCTTGAAGAGCGGAAGAAGCTATTGGAGAAGTACGGCATGGACACCACTGAAGTAGAAGGGCAACTGCTGGATATGGGCGTGGAACAAAAACAAAGCAATAACCGCCAGCAGGAACGCGACCGACGCACGCAGCGGGAAGAAGGATTCAGAGCCATAGACAGCACAGACGACTTCGGACAGAAGAACGACATCTTGGAGCAAATGTATACGAACGACCTGATCACTTATGAAGAGTATCAGGAAGAGAAATCCCGCATCGCTGAAGAACAGGAAGAGCTGCGCACCGAGATAGCCCAAGCGGCAATGCAAGTGGTCGGTCAGGCGGCTTCATCCGCCAGCCAGCTGATAAGTGCCTTGCAAGACCGTGAGCTGAGCCAGGTGGAAGCCAAGTATGACAAGGAGATTGCCGCCGCCCGGAAGGCAGGCAAAGACACCACCAAGCTGGAAGAAGAAAAAGAGGCGGCAATGAAAGAGGTCAAGAAGAAATACGCCGACACACAATTCGCCATGAGCGTATTGCAGGTGACGGCAAGCACCGCCGTAGCAGCCATGGAGGCATACAAGGCAATGGCAGGGATTCCTGTTGTCGGTCCTGCTTTGGGTGCTGCCGCTGCGGCAGCAGCTGTTGTTGCCGGAGCCGCCCAAATCGCCGTCGCCAAACAGCAGCGCGATGAAGCCAAGGGTCTGTACTCGGGCGGTTACTCTAATGACTACATCGAAGGCTACACCGCCCCAGGCAACCCGCACGATACCGCCGGAGTCATCCCCGTACACAAAAACGAGTTCGTGGCGAACCACGAGGCAGTGGCAAACCCCGCCGTCAAACAGTTCCTCGATGTGTTCGACGTGGCGCAGAAGCGGGGCACCATCCGGATGCTCAACACCACGCAGATCCTGGAGCAGGTGCGCACCCGTGGCGGACGCTACGAAGGCGGATACACCGATACCGGCACGGGTGATGCCCGCTCATCAGCGTCACCCTTTGCCGGAATGACGGCAGAACAACGCTCGCAGGTGGTGGTACTGCTACAGGAAAACAACCGCCTGCTGACCATCCTGACAGAAAAAGAACTGGTGGTAGACCCCCGCAAAGTGCGTGACGCCATCAACCGGGTGAACCGCCTGGAGAAGAACGTGAGCCGCTGATCGCTGTCCTTTTCCCAACATATTTGCCCTCTTACCTTTGCCGTAAATAGTAAATCGCTAAATAGTAAATAGAAGTGGACGTATACGAAGCTATAGACCGGATGCGGGAATTAAGCCGCTTGCGCATTCCTTTCTCTTTCTCCTTCATGAGCTACAGCATAGCGCGCAGGAAAAGCGAAGGCATCATCTGCATACGCCGTGCCCGGCTTTGCAAACAGAACCGCAAGGAGCGCAACCGCTACTCCAGCTATATGCTGAACTACATCGACCTCGATACAGGCAAACAGGCATCGTGCTGGCAACCCTTATTGCTAACATTTAACGACAACGAACTGCAACTGAAGTAATGGATACCAATTATGAACAGATAATCCCATGGAACGGAGCACAAGACACCGGACGTGACGTGCGCCTGAAGTGGAAGCGCAATTTCGACAAGATTGCTGCAGCCTTTGCCGAACTGTTAGAAGCAACTGCGGGATTGGACGAAAAGTTCCTCCGCAAAGACAAGGAGGATTCTACGAAATACCTTATCAAGTTTTTGGGCGGCGCGGAGTTCGGCGGGTTTGTTTCCGGAACAGACGCAGAGAGCGGACGGGGAGGAAGCATACGTGCAGACGGCACAGCAGAACTACTGTCACTGCTGCTACGAGATGGGCTTGACATCGGGGCGTTCGTCCCTGGCCTGTTGGGTACGGGCATCCGGCTGAAGGACGGCAAAATGGAAGCCGACGAGCTGTCGCTGCGCAAACGACTCACCGTGCCCGAACTGGTGTACAACCGCGTGCGTGTGGTAGGCAACGAGATGTGGGTGACAGAAGGAGGGGATATCGGTGAAATAGTACCGGACAGCGACAGCACGGACAACCTGTACTGGATAAAGCTGAAGGACACCGACGAGCATACCGTATGCCCGTTCTGGGAAGATGACATCCTGCGGGGAATCGTCCATCTCAAGAACGATAATGGAGGGTTCGCCGGATTCTATACCGTGATGCTTCGTGTCGTAGCCATAGCCGCCGACCAGACGTTCTCCGTCGTGCCGCAAAGTGCGGACATGGTGCCGGTGGAGGGGCTCACGCTTGCAAGGCAGGGCAACTTCACCAACAAGGAACGCCAGCGCAGCATCTACCTCTCTTCCGAACTGGGATGCATCCGTTTCCTGGAGAACGTGGACGGGTGGGACATCGAGCCGCGGATGATCTACATGCAACTCGGCACCACCACTGGTGCCGTGATACCCGGTCTGGAGGACATGCCCGGATACAACGCCCTGCTTAACAACGTAGTGGCACGCGGCTCATTCATACAAATATCGAACGACCAGACCACAGAGGGGCCAATCCCGTTCTACAAAGGGGCGTGGAAAGAAGGGGAGACCTATTATTATTACGACGAGGTAACTTTCAACGGAAACCGCTACCTGTGCATCGCCAAGACCACCACGGAACAGCCGGCATACGACTCCACGGACTGGCTGATGACGGAAGGGAACAGCCGCTTCACCATGTCGATAGACAGCAGCATGGGGTTCGAATTCTACCACGGCACGCTCGACACCGTGCTGACGGCACGCGTATATGCCGGCAACGAGGAAATAACGGGGAGCGTGGCAAGCTCGTACGTGAAGTGGACGCGAGAGACCGGAGATGAAGCCTCGGACACGGCTTGGAACACCGCCCACGAGGCATACGGCACAAGCCTTCCGTTGACCATGGCGGACATACCGTCCCCGAGGCCGGATTATGCAGTGTTCACCTGTGAGGCGACTGTATTTACCCCTGACAAGCAACTGAAACTGACAGAAAAAATCATAATATGACATGAAAAGGATACAACTCAACTACAAGCCGCTCGACAAGAGCGTATCGCTCCGCATCGTGAGCGGAAGCACCATGCAGCAGTACAACGCCACCACCGGCGAATACGTGCCCGACCACACGCTGGTCCCGCTGGTCATCCAGCCGGACGTGTACATTTCCGACCCGGACGGGGTCATCACCGCGGGGCTGAAAAACGCCCAGCTGACGGATGTAACCTGGTATGAGAACAGCATATCGGACGGCAATTCACTTACCGGGAAGTCCTCGTATGCGATCGACACAAGCGCGTCCGCCACCCGAGGACGGCTGACAGTGAAAAAGAACATCCCCGAAGGCGAACAACTGCTGCTCATCTTCACGGCAAAGTTCCTCGACACACGCACAGGTTACGGCATACCGCTCACGGGAAGCATCCAGCTGGGCGTGTCGCAGGCGGTGGAAGAGGCAATCCCGGTGCTGGTGTCGAGTTATCCCGTAGGGGCAAGGCTCTACCCCACGACCGGGCAGCAGGGGCTGAAAATATCCTGCAAGCTTGTGGCGGGCGGCACGGAACTGTCCCCCACGTTCAAATGGGAAGGCTACGCTTCCGGGGCATGGGGGACGCTCTCCACGGCAGACGGGTACGAAGGGACAACCGCAGGCACGCTATGGATACCAAAGGCGCAGCTGTCACGGCAAAGCCGGTTCCGCTGCACCGCCACATACCGCGGGAAGGCGTATACGGCAGAACACACGGTGGGCATAGCCTACGAAAACTACTGGGCGGAAATCATCGTGCCGGGGGACGGCGAGGTGTCACCCGAAAGCGCATCCGTGCAGGTGCGCGCCGAGGTGAAGAACAACGCCGGAACCATACAGAACCCCTCACGCTATTTCTTAATTGAATGGTTCGACCAAAACGGCACGAAGCTGGGCACCGGGGAGACACTGACCATCCAGAAAAACAAGTACGCATCATCGGATTTCCTCATCGACCTGAAGGTATCGGAAATCTACGGAGACACCAGCAGCACGCCGGGACCAGACCCCGAACCAGGACCAGAACCGGAAGGAGGGTATTGGGTGCTGAATGATGGAAATGTCGTATTGAAGGCGAATGAGTCTCCCGGCGCTTCATTCGCCTTAATGGCATTGTCCGGGTGTAAAGCTAAGTCTTACGGTTTAGTCGTCTTCTTTTATGCCATAAGAAAAAACGATAACGGTTATTTATACGGCCTGTACGGTAACAATGCTTACTTTTACGTTAGACAATCAGGCGTATGGTCCGGATCCATTACAGGATTTGACAGTAGCTTTTTTATAGAAGGAACTGAAAACGAAATTGCGTTTACTGATTACGCGACTAGTAAACCCAAATTATCCGTCAACGGCAACATTGTTGAACTTGCCGAGAAGACTGAAGGCGATCCGCCTATATTCAACGACATAGAAGATAACACGATTAAATTATCAGGATCGGGTCTGGCTGAGCTGAAAGCCTATTATACCCTGACTTTCGAGAACTACAACCTGACCATGAAGAATGCGGATGGGGACCCCGTGGGCATCACCTTCGTGCCGGAGGGCGGGGAATCACCGCAGGAATTCATTGATCACATTACCGAATAAACATATACAGACATGAGGACAAGGTACGCATTCATCAGAAAAGAACAAGCGGAAGAGGCAGGAATGGACACCTCGCTCTACCGCGAAGTGAACGGAAGCCTGGTCATCCCCGAATCAAAGGCAGGAGGGCTGGACGGCGTCACATTGTATACGAACAAGGAAATAAAGGAACTTATAAACAAAGAAGAAAATGGCACAGACAACAGTATCAGGACAGGCGCACATTAAATTCATACGCCAGGGGGACAGCATCTCCACCATCCTTATCGCCACCAAGGCACTCATGCAGTTCGTCAACAACGACACCGGAGCGGTGAACCCGGACTGGACGGTGGAATCTAACCAGCCTACCGTCTATCCGCGCATCGTCTCGCAGCTGACGGGGACGGTGGTCACCTCCGTATCCAACCCCGTGTGGAAGGTGGACGGCACGACACTCTCCTTCGGAAGCAATAACAAGACCACGGACGGCAGCTACGAATCAACCTCATACAGCATCGGGGGCGGAAGCGTTCCCGCACTGAAGATATGCAAGAACGTGATGAAGGACGCCACGCAGAACAAGCTCATCTCCTTCTCCTGCGCGGTGGCCACGGGAGGCATCACATCAAACATCACCGCCGACATCACCATCACGCGCGGCGAATCGGCCGGAGAAGTGTACACCGGCTACATCTCCGCCACGAACGGGGGTGTGGTGGATGACACGAACCCGTCGACCACCCTGACGGCAACCCTGCTGAAGGGAGGCGAGACGGTGTCAACGGGCGTAAGCTACGCCTGGTATTACAACACCCCGTCGGACACCGACGCGGAAAGGGACAACTGGCAACCGGTGTCGGGAACCAGCAAGTCGCTCACCGTATCGCGCGATGACATCGACACGGTGAAGACCTACAAGTGCGACTTCACCGTGTCGGGCTCGGTGGTGACTTCGGCATTCTTCGACGTGCGCGACGACAGCGACCCGCTCTACATCATCCCGAACCCCAACCAGAGGGAAGAAGTGCTCTCGTCCTACCAGCAGTCCATCACCTATACGCCGCTGGTAAGGCGCAGGGGGCAGTCTTCCAACGAGAGCGGCTGGAGCTTCCAGTACGTGCTGAGCAACGTCAAAGGCTCCACCGTACGTACGGCAAGCGGCAACTCCATCACCGTCCAGTATTCCGAAATCCTGGAAGAGGGGTGCGACCTCGACCTGTTCATAACCGCCACCAAATGACAAGCCTATGGGATTCTTGACAGCACATGCCACCATACGCTTCTCACGCCCAGGGGTGATGCCGTATCCGCGCGGTGAGTATTCGCCGTCGGTTACGGACTACCGCTGGGACGGAGACCGGCGCGACGTGGTGCACTACAACGGGATATGGTATGCCGTAAAGAAATTCGACCCGACTGGGTACGTGCCTGCCGGGCAATACCCTTCCGCGTCCTCGGCATACTGGACGGTCACCTCCCAGTTCGAAATCGTCATCACCTCGATGATGATGGCGGACGCCATACGCACCAATGCGCTGAACGTGAACGACAAGTTCAAGGTGTATACCGACGGGTCGGTAAGCATGCAAGGGGAGTTCTCGAATGAGAACAGCTTTTCTAAATTAGTAATGTCAAACGGATTCATCAGGATAATGTCAGACATTGAAAGTTCTATCAGTGGCGATGGATTCGAATCCGTCCGGTTGTCTGTCAATGACGAAGGAATTCCGGAATTAATGATGAGGACTGGTACACCAGTAACAAAAAGCGTTACAATATCCCCTAGTGGGATTACTTTTTATAGAGCGGGCGATGGGGTACATGGAGAAATAAATCTTACAATAGACCCCTTAGTGATTGGTGATGGGGTTATTAAAAAAACAAGTGACGGAATGTTGTATCTCTCCGAAGATTCAATAACCAAATACAAGTTAACGATAAAAACGTCAGGAGGAGGAAGCACTTATCCTTCTACAGGCGTAAATTATGTTAATCAAGGGGAAACTATTTTCGTGAATGCCTATCCGGATTCCGGATATGAATTTGATAGATGGAGCGATGGAGGTGCTAAATCACATTCTGTAACAATCAACAGAGACAATTATGAGTTGACTGCTTATTTCCGTGAAATTGAAGAAACATCGGTCAACTACACCGTCACGCTCTCCGCCTCCCCCTCGGCAGGAGGAACCGTGTCCGGCGGAGGGACATACGCCAAGGGGACGGTGCGTACCGTCACCGCCACTCCCAACCCGGGATACATCTTCACCCGCTGGAGTGACGGAGGAGCACAATCGCATTCAGTCGCCTGGGACAGCACGAAGTCCCTTGTGGCGTATTTCGAAAAATACACGGTTACTACCGGAGAGCTGTTTTCCGGCACGGAACTGACAAGCGGCACGTATTGGAGCAAATCTGGAAGCAGCGTTATAATTTCCGTTGCAAACGGGACGGCGAATTCAACGTTCCACAATGGAGACCTGACAAGCTACGTCGCTTTCAACAAGGGTTACCTTAGCGGCAAGATAAAGCAAGGGCATAAGTACCGCCTGACCATGAATGTCCAGTCATCCGTTGCCGAAACGGCTTTTGTAGGTGTGTTGGGTGAAGGGTTGGATGTAAGCAAAACGGTCAATGGGGAAGCGTTGTTTTACGGCAACCTCATGAATGACGGGGTGATTTCCACGTCGCCCAAGACGCTGACAGCCGATTTCACGGCCACCGAACGTGGAAGCACGGCGAACGACGCGTTCATTTTTACGGTAATCCAAGCCTGTGTTATATCAATCAACAGCATATCTTTAAAAGAAATATCGACATGAAAAAAGCATTGGCATTGATATGGATGCTCCTGCCGTCATGCACGGCGGACATCCCCCTCCAGACATCCACGCGCTCAGGCGAACGAGATGAAGGGATATTTGTAGAGATGGAGGTGGACACCACCACTACAGGATATGAGTTTGAAATCGAAGTGGAATACCTGAAAGGAGGTGCGGAATGAACGAGTTCCAAACCGTGGTGACCATTATCAGCTCGCTGGTGTCTTCCGTAGCGCTTCCGGTACTTGGGGTGTTCCTATTCTATGACAGCAAAAAACGAAAGGCGAACGCCGAGGCACGCCGGGCAGAACTGGACAACCTGACCGTGTATGCCGATGAATGGAAAGCACTTTACGAGCAGCGTGACAAGCGGGTGGACGAACTGAATGCCAAGATAGACCAACTCTATAAGGAGAAGGAGGATGACCGGCAACGCATACGTGAGCTACAGGAGAAGAACACAACGCTTGCCCTCGAGAACACTTCGCTCCGCATCAAGGAGTGTCAGGTGAAAGGCTGCAAAAGCCGTGTTCCACCAAGTGATTATTAATTAAAGATTTACCAATATGAGAAAGATTGAACGCATATTCGTACATTGCACGGCAAGCCATCAGACCGCCAGTGTGAATGACATCAAGAATGAGTTTAAGAGAAAGGGCTGGAAGAACCCCGGATACCATTACATCGTAGACCCGGGCGGAGCCATCCACCAGCTGCTCGATGACGAAAAGGTGAGCAACGGCGTGAGGGGCTACAACCAGACCGCCATCAACGTGGCGTACATCGGCGGTATTGATGCGGAGGGCAAAGCCATGGACAACCGCACCGATCCGCAGAAAAAAGCATTGGCTAAACTCTTGCGGCTGCTCCGTTCCCGATATCCGGACGCAGTGATTCTCGGACACCGCGACATCAGCCCCGACACGAACGGAAACGGCACAGTCGACCCGTGGGAGCGCATCAAGGAGTGCCCGTGTTTCGATGCCAAAACCGAATACGCTGGTTTATGAAAGCCTTACCTTATATAATAATAGGTATAGCCTGCTTCGCCTTAGGCTGGCTGGTCCGTCCGGATGGCAGGCACCCGGCGGTGAAGACCGATACGGTACAGGCACCGCCCATTGTGGTGACGAAGACAAAGGTCGATACGCTGCTGATGCTTTCGCCCATGCCTTACATTGCATGGCTGACGGGTGACACGGTAGAGGTCGACGGGTGCAGGCATGCGAAGGAGCAGAAGATGTACACCGACGATTCCACCTACACGGCATGGGTGAGCGGCGTGCGTCCTTCGCTCGACAGCATCCGCATGTACCGGCAGACGCAATACGTTGATCGCTACATCTACCGTGATATTGTCCGTCAGCCGAAGCACAAGCGGTTCGGCATCGGTCTGAGTGCCGGATATGGTGTGGGCAAGGGCGGTTTGTCGCCTGTGGTGGCGGTTACGTTGAACTGGAATCTGTGGCAGTGGTAAAAAATCCCCGAAGCGTTCCGGCTCCGGGGATTGGATTGTCAGTCTATATCGGGGAATTCATTCTTCAGCTTGTCACTTTTCACGGCGAAATTCCGTTGGATATAGTGTTCGGTCGTGTCGATACTCTTGTGACGCATGTGCCGCTGCAGTTCCCATGTGTCGATACCGGCATTGACCAGAGCCGAAGCACCGGTATACTTGAAACTGTACAGCTTGTATTCCGGCGGCAGCCCCAGCTTGTTGCGGATGCGGTCGAACCGGTAGCGGAGCGTGTTCTTCCCTAACATGGCAGGTCCCGGCTTCCCTCCGGTAGAGAAAAGGTAATCGGTGTATTCATACTTGTCCAGTTCCATCGACTTCAACAGCCGGTGCAGCTGGTTCGGGATGTTCACCAGTTCCGTCTTCCCGTTCTTGCTGATGGTACAAGGTATCCGGACTACCCCGTTTTCAAGGTCCAGATGGCCGATGCGCAGCTGGCGCAGTTCGTTCGGTCGGATGGCGCAGTAATACTCCATCAGGCACACCAGCCAAAGCTGCGGGTCATTCCGCTTCATGAAATCGAGCAGCCGCTTCCGTTCCTTGTCCGGTATGGGGCGTGCGGCTTCGTCCGTCTTTCTTCCCATCCGCGGCACGTCACACACCGGATTTTCCGTTATCAGCTTCCGGCTGATAAGATAATCGAAGAAGCCGTGCAGGATTTGCTTGTACTTCTTCACCGAACGGACGCTCAGGTCGTTCACCTTCACAATGTAGCGGAAGAACTCCAGGATGCGCTCCTGCGTAAAGCAGCCCACGTGCACCTTGTCCAACCCTTCGTGTTCCGCCCATTCGTTGAAAATCCGAAGCTTCGAGCGGTACGTCTGGTACGAATGCGGGATTACCGTCTCTTTCTTCAGTTGCAAGAATCCCGACAGGTACATCCGGAGCGAAGGCACGCTTTCCTTCATCTTGCCCCACCGTTCCGCATACTTCTGCATGGCAAGCTCGTCCTCATACGAAACCCTCCTCCTTTCAAACGGCGTCCAGCCCGATACCAGCTTGTTCCGGATTTCGGCTATCAGCTTGTCCGCATGGGCGTACCGCTCCTTAGCCGTCTTAAGCTTCGCAAATCCGCCGTATTCCCGGAACCGTTTCATCTGGTCCGTGTTCGGGTTCCGGCAGGAGTATTCCACATACCATTGCTTTTCCAAGTCACCGCCTGCATCTACCAGATGCGGCGGTATAAGAAATGTCTTTTTCCTTCCCATGAATCTCTTGTTTTTACGGTTAATACTTTGACGATTTACCAACCGACAAAAACAGACATTTATGAACACTTTACCAGACATTTATTTAAACATAAAGCCTTGATTCTCAGCAGAATCAAGGCTTAAGTCGGGGTAGCGGGATTCGAACCCACGACCCCCTGCTCCCAAAGCAGGTGCGCTAACCGGACTGCGCTACACCCCGAATGGTCATTTTTTCAAAACCGATGCAAAGGTAATGGTTTATTTTGTAACCTGCAAATTTTTGGCAATCTTTTTTTTCCAAAGCAAACACATCTATTTTTTAAGGCATCTAACTTTTGATGGACTTTATCTGCCTTTCCGCTTCTGTTATTTGCCCAACAATCCGCTATCTTCCTCATCACAGCCTCTCCCAGCCTCCTCATAAAGGAAGGTCGGGAGAGACTCTCAAAAGTCAACCCAAATCAGCGTACGATAAATCCAAAACAGTTCCTTTAATCTTCACCCCCGTACATTCTTGCCCGCATCGCCTTAATATGGTCGGACGCAATATATTCGTCATACTCCATCATCTTGTCAATGATACCGTTTGGCGTAAGTTCAATGATACGGTTCGCCACGGTCTCGATAAACTCATGGTCGTGCGAGGCAAAGAGGATATTTCCTTTATAAATCTTCAGGTTATTGTTAAATGCCTGAATCGACTCCAAGTCAAGATGGTTAGTAGGCGTATCTAATATCAGGCAATTGGCGTTGCGAAGTTGCATACGCGCAATCATGCAACGCATTTTCTCGCCTCCCGAAAGTACATTGACTTTTTTCAACACTTCTTCTCCAGAAAAGAGCATGCGGCCTAAGAAACTTTTCATATACACTTCGTTTCCTTCGCCATATTGGCTTAACCAATCCACCAGATTCAGATCGCTATTAAAATAACTGGTATTATCCAATGGAAGATAGGCTGTGGTAATCGTCACCCCCCAGTTATAATGTCCTGCCTGAGGCTTGCGATTGCCGTTGATAATTTCGAATAAAGCCGTCATTGCACGTGGGTCCCGGCTCAAAAACACAATCTTGTCCCCCTTCTCCACCGTAAAGTTTACGTCGTTAAACAACACTGTGCCGTCTTCAGTGGTAGCACGCAACCCTGACACTTCCAGTATCTGGTTTCCCGGTTCACGATCCATAGTAAAGATGATGCCCGGATATTTACGCGAAGAAGGCTTGATTTCGTCCACATTCAGTTTTTCCAGCATTTTCTTACGGCTGGTGGTCTGTTTTGATTTTGCCACATTGGCAGAAAAACGGCGTATAAATTCCTCCAGTTCCTTACGTTTCTCTTCCGCTTTTGCCTTCTGATTCTGCTGTTGGCGTAAAGCAAGCTGACTGGATTCATACCAAAAACTGTAGTTCCCTGCAAAAAGGTTCACTTTCCCGAAATCAATATCTACCGTATGTGTACATACCGAATCAAGAAAGTGGCGGTCGTGACTCACCACCAAAACCGTATGCTCGAAATCGGCCAAATAATTCTCCAGCCATGTCACTGTATCCATATCCAAATCGTTGGTCGGCTCATCAAGCAATAAGTTATCCGGATTACCGAACAAAGCCTGTGCCAGCATCACACGTACCTTTTCTTTTCCACTCAAGTCACCCATCAGAACATAATGCTTGTCTTCCTTAATGCCCAATCCGCTCAATAAAATCGCCGCATCGCTTTCAGCATTCCATCCTTCCAACTCTGCAAATTTCTCCTCCAGTTCAGCTGCCTTCAGCCCATCTTCGTCCGAAAAATCAGCCTTGGCATATAATGCTTCACGCTGCTTCATGATATCCCACAATACCGTATGCCCCATCAGTACCGTGTCGAGTACGGTATGCGTGTCATACTTAAAATGGTCTTGGCTCAATACTGAAAGACGCTCGCCAGGCCCTAAAGTTACACTTCCCTTCGTAGGGTCCAGTTCTCCTGAAATGACTTTCAAAAATGTGGATTTTCCAGCGCCATTGGCACCAATGACACCATAAATATTTCCATTGGTAAACTTGATATTCACATCGTTGTACAACACTCTTTTACCAAATTGAACGGCTACGTTTGAAACTGTTATCATCTTTTTACTATACCTATATTAAACTTATGTGGGCACAAAGATAAGAAAAAAAGGCAAATGAAATACAGAAAGCCTGCCAGTATGGCAAAAATTCATTACTTTTGCACCTGTTTTTCGCATGCCAGCCATTCAGGCACGGATTTTGTAGCGCCATTTTTCAGAACAAACAAAACATTATATAATTATGAGTACAAATAATCATAACGAAGAAGAAATCAAACAAGGCCAGGCCGAACAGCCTTCAGGCGAACAAACTGAGACAACATCTGAAAACAAGCAAGAACCCAATAAGAAAGAAGACGAACAAGAATTGACCGGTGAAGCAAAATTGCAAAAAGAACTGGAAACAGCCACAAAAACCATCGAGGAGCAAAAAGACAAATACTTGCGTCTGTCTGCCGAATTCGACAACTATCGGAAACGCACGATGAAAGAGAAAGCTGAATTAATCAAGAATGGAGGAGAAAAAACCATCAGTGCCATACTCCCGATTCTTGATGACATGGAGCGTGCCTTGCAAAATGCAGCAAAGACAGAAGATTTGGATGCCATCCGCCAAGGTATCGAATTGATTTCGCAAAAGTTCCACAAAGTACTGGAGCAAGAAGGACTTCAGAAAATGGAACCAATAGGCGAAGCTTTTGACACAGACTATCACGAGGCTGTCGCATTGGTCCCTGCCCCCAATGAAGAGCAGAAAGGAAAAGTGCTGGACTGTGTACAAACCGGATATAAACTGAACGACAAAGTAATCCGCCACGCGAAAGTTGTTGTTGCACAATAATATAAAAAAGATTTGTTGATATGGCAAAAAGAGACTACTATGAAGTATTAGGGGTCGACAAGTCGGCCTCGGCAGATGAAATAAAGAAAGCCTACCGGAAGAAAGCAATCCAATATCATCCGGACAGAAACCCCGGCGACAAGGAAGCCGAAGAAAAATTTAAAGAAGCAGCAGAAGCGTATGAAGTCCTAAGCAATCCGGACAAACGTGCACGCTATGACCAATACGGCTTTGCAGGCGTAGACGGAGCTGCCGGCGGAGGAGGATTCGGAGGATTCGGCGCAGGCGGAATGTCAATGGATGATATATTCTCTATGTTCGGTGATATCTTCGGCGGACGAGGAGGATTCGGAGGATTCGGTGGTGGAAGTGCCCAGCCACGCCAACGCCGATACAGAGGTTCCGACTTGCGAGTAAAAGTAAAACTCAGTTTGAAAGAAATTTCTACAGGAGTAGAAAAAAAATTCAAACTGAAAAAATACGTTCAATGTAGTCATTGCCACGGAACTGGAGCTGAAGGCACAGGAGGCGTGGAAACTTGTCCTACCTGTCGCGGAACAGGCAGTGTCACCCGTACCCAGCAAAGCATTTTCGGCATGATGCAGACCCAGTCTGTGTGCCCACAATGTGGAGGTGAAGGCAAAATTATCAAGAACAAATGCAAAGAATGTGACGGAGAAGGCATTGTCTACGGCGAAGAAATCGTAACGGTAAAGATACCGGCAGGCGTAGCCGAAGGTATGCAGGTCACTATCAACGGTAAAGGAAATGCCGGGAAACATAACGGTGTACCGGGTGATTTGCTGGTCTTGATCGAAGAAGAAAAACATCCCGAACTAATCCGTGATGAAAGCGACCTCATCTACAACCTCTTGCTAAGCGTGCCTACAGCGGCATTGGGAGGCACGGTAGAAATCCCCACTATCGATGGCAAGGCAAAAATCAAAATAGAGCCAGGCACTCAACCGGGTAAAGTTTTACGCCTGCGAGGCAAAGGGCTCCCTACAATTAACAGTTACGGATACAATACAGGTACGGGAGACTTACTGGTAAATGTCAGTGTATATATTCCTGAAAAGCTGAACAAAGAAGAACGCCAAGCGTTGGAAAAATGGCAGGAATCGGAAAGTTTCAAGCCCAACATGACCTTGAAAGAAAAAATATTCAAGAAATTCAGAAGCTTATTCGAATAAATACGCTTTTGCTGATACCATCACAGCACCCACAGACGACACAGTCTTTTCAATTGAGAAACTGTTTTGAATTTATCGTGCGATGATTTGGGATGAGTTTTTGAGGCATTTCTGCTTCTATATGAGGAAGATTGCGGTCTGTCTGACGAAGAAAGAAGCGGAAAAGACAAAAAACGCCCAAAGCACACACGAAGACGAATACATCAAGCCAAAAAACTTTTTGTAGAATTCCCGAACAGTTTCTGAAAATTATTTTCTGTGTAGCCTGTGTGGCTTGCGTTCAAAATACCGTTATTAATCCTCATCTCATATGAAACCAAAAGAAATTCCGGTGCTGCTCCTTACCGGCTATCTGGGCAGCGGAAAAACCACTTTAGTAAACCGAATCCTTTCCAACAAACGGGGTATCAAATTTGCCGTCATTGTAAATGATTTAGGCGAAATAAACATTGATGCTGACCTGATTCAAAAAGGAGGTGTCGTAAATCAAAAAGATGACAGCCTGGTATCCTTGCAAAACGGATGTATCTGTTGCACACTAAAGACCAATCTGATAGAACAGTTGTTTGAGCTGATGAAAAGCCAGCGATTCGACTATATCGTCATTGAGGCTAGTGGCATTTGTGAGCCGGAACCAATCGCACAAACCATCTGTTCCATACCTTCACTAGGTGGTGCCTATGCAAAATATGGCATTTGCCGGCTGGATTGCATCGTAACGGTAGTAGATGCCATGCGTATGCAAGACGAATTTGCCTGTGGAGATAACCTGACACGCAAAAACATTGACGAAGAAGATATTGAAAACCTGATTATCCAACAAATCGAATTTTGCAATATCATCCTGCTCAACAAAGCTTCTGAAGTAAAACCCGAAGAATTAAACCGTATCAAACAAATAATCCGTACTATTCAGCCCGCTGCCGAAATCATCGAATGCGACTATGGGAATGCAGACCTCGATAAGTTGCTAAATACACAGATGTTTAATTTCGAACGTGTGGCAACATCTGCCGGATGGATTCGGGGCATTGAAAAAGCTGCGACCGAAGAAGAAGAACGCGAAGCTCACCTACAAGCTGCCGAAGGACATCACCACGATGAAGACGGACTTCACGAAGAAGAAAATCATCACCATCACGAGCATCACCACCACGATGAGGGTGAAGCAGAAGAATACGGTATCGGCACATTCGTGTATTACCGTCGCCCTGCCTTCGACATTCATAAGTTAGACCGCTACATCGCTACCAAATGGCCGAAAAACATCATCCGTGCGAAAGGGGTATGCTACTTCAGCCATAACCGCGACATGTCTTATCTTTTCGAACAGGCAGGAAGACAAAAGCAACTGCACGAAGCAGGCTTATGGTATGCCACCGCACCCGAAGAAGACTTGGTCAAACTGATGGTGCAAGAGCCTGGGTTAATGCGTGACTGGGATGAAAAGTATGGAGACCGCATGATAAAACTCGTTTTCATCGGGCAACATCTCGATAAAGCACAAATCACACATGATTTGGATGAGTGTCTGGAATATTAACATCTAACACAACCAATAAAAACAATATGGAAATAACAAGTGCCAAATTCGTTGTCAGTAATTCGCGGGCGGATATGTGTCCGGACGGAAATCTGCCCGAGTATGCTTTTATCGGACGCTCCAACGTAGGCAAGTCCAGCCTCATCAATATGCTGACCAATCACTCTAAGTTGGCTATGACTTCGTCTACTCCCGGAAAGACATTACTCATTAATCATTTTCTCATCAACAATTCGTGGTACCTGGTTGATTTGCCTGGGTATGGCTATGCACAGCGAGGGAAGAAGGTAATGGAAAATATCAAGAACCTCATCCAACATTACGTATTGGAACGAATACAGATGACATGCCTGTTTGTACTGGTTGACAGCCGGCTTGAACCTCAAAAGATAGACTTACAATTCATTGAGTGGCTGGGTGAGAACAGCGTGCCTTTTGCGCTTGTATTTACCAAATCCGACAAACAAAGTGCCGGAAAGACTAAGCAAAATGTAGAACGTTTTCTTGATACCTTGAAAGAGCAATGGGAAGAACTCCCCCCCTATTTCATTACTTCATCCGAAAAAAAGACAGGAAGACAAGAATTGCTGGATTACATCGAATCAGTCAATCGCACATTACAATAAGTCCCAAGTCATGTCATTTTGTCAGGAATCAATTAAACACATAAAAGGTCATCCCTAAAAATTTTGAGATGACCCTTTATGTGAAATCAAGACCTTTTAAAAGGACCTTTTAAAAAATCACACCCAACCGGAAACCGGCATTATTCTGTCCATCAATATCTTCACTGGCTAAGGTTTCCGCTTTATTGGTCATATAACTATAATAACCTGCTATGTGAAAACCTAAACGATGACCTTTAAATGGGAAAATGCGCAAACCGATTTCAGGCGAAGCATAAAATCCCCATGGATTATCATACACTCCTCCTGTACCATAATAGGTGGTATAACGCGTATATGCTGCTCCCAGTTTCACACCTACATAAGGCTTAACTACCTTACCATTATATATACTATACGAAGTTGTAAGTCCAAAAGGTAACTGATAAGCCGAACGTTGCTGGTCAGTCGTCAGCGATTCAGTAGGGGAAAGTTGTAAAGTTTGCCTGCCTACATACCTATGATTGGTGTGGAAATTTATAAAGCCTCCTATCGCCCAACGTGGAGCCACATTATAAGTAGCCTCAAAATTCATCCCCCACCCGCTGATTTTATCTGCAAAATCAGTAGAATATGGAGCATTTACCTGCCAGTCGATAGTAAAATGCATTTTACGGGCATCCCATTGAGCATATCCCTTTGCGACTCCACACAGCATTACACAACAAGCTATTGCAAAACTTCTGAATATCATTGTTTTCATAATTTAATCCTCCTTTATTATTTATTGGTACTCAAATAAGCGGACTGACTGAAAGCCTGGTCCACACCATCCAACAACAACTGCATATTCACACGGTTGCTCCCGAACTGGAACCCCGAAGCACTGGCATACCATACTACAGGAATCTGACGCTGATTGTTGTCTGCATCCTGTCCTGTCAAATCCACCATCTCTAAAATCAAGGCTTGCGTGTCATAACTATAACTTACCGGATAAGGATAATACCATCCGCCCCAGCCGGCTCCCCAGTAAAAAGGATCCCACCAGCCTCCCCAATAACCGCCGGAAATGACAGTATTGGTCTGTGACACATACGATAATTGTACACCTACATCAGCATTACCTTTTTGAGTCGGATCAGTAATACGCTGGTAACCCAAACGGTTCATCTGATTTTCTACTTCACCGACTATAGCCAGTGCATTGTTGTCGGTCCAATACGAAGCATGTATATCACCTGCCTCCAAAATACTATCAGGCAAATAATATGTAACATACTTGCTGAAATCAACGCTATTGTCATGATCGGTATATACTACCAAATCACTGTCCAACTGCCCCATATCCGGGTCTTTCTCGCATGCGGCCAAGCTCATTAAAGCAATTATACCGAATGCCATAAACAAATTCTTTTTCATATCTGTCTTTCCATTTAATTAGTCAAATCATAAAAAATGTCACGCCAGTTTCCTGGCCAATCCATCACATTCCATCAAAACGAACGTCCTTTAAATACTGTACTCTTATGCAAAGGTAACAAAACACCATTCAAAGTCAAACGGTTCGAATTAAAATTAGGGAAGATTTCAACCGATGCTTGATTGGAACCTTTCATCATGCCAATTTCCACTCTTGCCGAAATTCCCGCTCCCATTACATTCATGGTCAAACGCAAATTGCCTTTCTTGTCTTCTTTCACTTCATAAGAAGATACCGAACCGTCTACCGTTACACCTCCCAGCCCGTTCGGTCCACTGACTGGAATGTTAAAAGCGACCTGTACAACCGCCTTTTCACCATCTACAGATACAAAATTTGTATTCGAATTGACATATGCCATCTGTCCATACTTGAAGACAACTTTGTCGGCTTCTAAAGTAAATGCCTTGTCATTCAAGGCTTGTTTCGCTTCTTCGAAAAGCAAGCTGTCCAATTTGGCTTGCATTTCTTTCTTTTCTTCACGAGTCAATTCACGTTCTGTTTCTTGGGCTTGAAGCACACCAGTGCTTAAAAATGCCACACAAATGACTAAAGTTGATAAAATCTTTTTCATAATCAATCTCTCCTTTTTTGTTTAATGTTTGTCTATAAAACAAACTCAAAGTCCTTTTACTGCGGAATATTAGATTAAAAAAATATAAAAGGAAGCAGAAGCTTAATCTATATCAAGATTATTCGTATCTTTAAGTGTATAAATCTTAAAACTCCATCATTATGAACAACATTTCAGATATCACCATACTGGTAGCCGTCATTGCCCTTGCCCTTTGGCCAATTGTATTGTTCTTGATTCGCATCATACACGAACGAAAAAAACGGCTGGAACATCTGGAACAAATGACCAAGGACGAACTAGATGAAATCAGTACAAAACAATTGGTAGTCAGCACCTTGAAAAAGATAGGATGCCAACCCGAGGAAAACGAGGAAGGACACATCGCCTTCAAGTATCAGGGAGACGATTTCTACATTGCCGCCGAAGAAGAAAACCGTTTCATCATGATATGGAATCCATGGTGGGGCTCTATCAATACCGACAACGAAGCCTTCCCCGTATTGAAAGAAATAATCAACCTGGTCAATGTCAATTCGCTGGTCACTACCGTTTACATGGCAGATGAGGACGGGAAAACCGTAGGACTGCATTCGCGTTGCCATACATACTTTTCACCCAACGAAGGAGAACTGGAAGAACACCTGAAAATGTTGCTCGACTTTTTCTTCGACACACACAACGCCATCAAAGAAAACCTGAACCAACTGGGTAATGCTACCGTAGCTGAAGAAGAGAAAAAGGAACGGGTTAAAGTAAAAGGATTCGCCGCATACAAGGAAAACACAATGCCCATCGAGACGAAAGCGGAACAAAATGCATAAAAAGCATTTGAAACTGTTTTGAATTTAGAAGCTGTTTTGAATTTATCGTGCGATGATTGGGGATGAGTTTGTTAGGCATTTTCGCTTCTGTGATGAGGAAGATAGCGGGCTATCTGACGAAGAACAGGAGCGAAAAGGACCAAAAAATCGCCCAAAGCACACACGAAAACGGATACATCAAGCCAAGAAAAACTTTTTGGAGAAATTCAAAACAGCTTCTTATCATGAATCAGGGATGATTTCTTGCAAAGACGCAAAATTTTACGTCTCTACTACGAGGAAGATAGCGGTCTATCTCAAAATAGTTTCTTAACTTTGCGCCACTTAACGAAAAATGATTTCCTTGACATGAAACAAACATTGGAAGAGAACAAAGGCTTACCCGCCTCACTGCTGTGGACACTAGCCATCATTGCGGGCATCTCGGTAGCCAACCTTTATTACAACCAACCATTGTTGAATCGTATCAGCGATGAGTTGGATATTTCTGAATTTACCGCCAATCTCATTCCCATGACCACCCAGATAGGTTATGCAGCAGGACTGCTGTTCATCATTCCACTTGGCGACCTCTATAACCGGCGAAACATTATCGTTGTCAATTTTCTGCTGCTTTCAGCATCACTGTTCGGCATAGCGGTAGCGACAAACATCCATTTTATTTTGCTTGCCTCGCTCATCACGGGTATCTGTTCGGTCATGCCTCAAATCTTCATCCCAATAGCTGCCCAGTTTTCACGCCCCGAAAAGAAAGCCCAAAATGTAGGACTACTCATCAGCGGACTGCTGACCGGTATACTAGGGTCACGCGTGATAAGTGGCATTGTAGGCGAATACTGGGGATGGCGGACCATTTTCTACATTGCGGCAGGCATGATGCTGGCTTGCATTTTCATCATCATACGCACATTACCCGACATGCCTTCCAATTTTAAAGGAAGCTATTGGGGATTGATGAAATCGGTCTTTACACTCATCCGGCAGAATGCCACACTCCGCCTGGTATCTTTCCGTGCCGGACTTTGTTTCGGGTGTTTTCTTACCTTGTGGGCTTGTCTTGCATTCAAGATGAGCCAAGCTCCCTTTTATGCAGGAAACAACATCATTGGAATGCTGGGACTATGCGGCATGGCAGGAGCCTTGACGGCATCTTTCGTCGGGAGATATGTACACCGCTACGGAGTAAGGCGTTTCAATTTCATCGGTTGTGGCATTATGATCGCATCGTGGTGTCTCCTCTACCTTTTCCAGAATAGTTACGCAGGCATCATTGCCGGCATCATCCTGATAGACATTGGCATGCAATGCATACAAATCAGCAATCAGACCTGTGCCCTTTCGCTGGCTCCACGTGCCGCAAACCGTGTCAACACTATTTTCATGACTACTTATTTCATCGGAGGTGCTTTTGGGACTTTTCTCGCCGGAACCTTTTGGCACCATGCCGGATGGACAGGCGTCACCCTGACCGGTGTCTGCCTTGCCGGAACCTCCTTACTTATTACCCTCTTTGCCAAACACTAAAACATAGCACTCTCATGAAGCAAAAAAACATTTACGCAAACGACTGGCTGCAAATTCATCCTTATACAACCCTACAGCCTTCCGACATTTATTTCGTGGAACTTGCCAACCGCCTGTTCCATGCATGCACTACGACAGGACTGCCCGAAGCTCTCCGCAAAAAGCTGGCGCTCTATGCTTCGGCATATCTTGAAGATCAAATATCCGGCCTGCAACTCTGGCAAAGCTTTACCGGCGAGCACCAAAGACTATACGGTACCATGCTTCCATTTTATACTATCGATGCTTCCTATTATCCCGATGAAATCAACGAGGAAGATTTGCGTTTCCTGATTTGGAACACCTGGCAGAAGGCCGGAATAACTTCCAGCTACCTTAATCCCGAAGATACCCGTATCACCAACCTGGCACAAAGCTTTTACTCCATCCTGGACAAAGCATACGAAGAAGCACCTGAAAATCCTGTACTGAAAAATTATTTTGCTTCTTTCGATAGTGAAACCGATGCCGACCGCAAATTGACCTGGCTTTTCGGGCACACGTACCTGACCGAACCTTCAATGTATCCTTATATCAACCACGTAGCACCTAACGACCGGTTCATCATGCCAACAGGTCCCTTGGCACTGTTTCTCCACGAATGGATAAGCATACTTTCGGACAACACCGACTGGAAAGCAATAAAAGGATTGTTCACAGAAGAACCTGTATTACCTCCACACATAGCCGCGGCTAATGAGAAAATCTACCGGGACTTCACCGAAGGAACCGACGGAACTTCCATTGTTTACCTGAACGGATACGGTGAACTTCGACGCTTCCTGGTCGATACATTACACTGGCAAGATGACGACAACCACACTTTGCCGCAAATGAAAGCACACCGCAATTTCATTCTGATGACGAATCCCGCCAAAGGAATCCTTCTGGCAAAAGACATCTGCGAATACATAGCCGACAAAAACAATCCGATGTATGACCATAGCCTGGCGCAAGCCAACGCTTTCCGGTTGCTGACAGAAGAAAGCCTCTGCCCTCCCGACCTGCTCACCTACTGCATCCGCAACGGCTTACTTCCCGATGCATCACTTCCAGAAGGGAAAAACACAGACCTGGTACAAAAGAATCTGGATTTCATCGCCCGTCACGCTTTACTATACTATTACCGGGGTGACTAAAGACAGGAAATCTGTCTCCTAGAGTATAAGGAATTTACGGACAACACTGAGAAGCTGTTTTGAATTTCTCCAAAAAGTTTTTCTTGGCTTGATGTATACGTTTTCGTGTGTGCTTTGGGCGATTTTTTGGTCTTTTTCGCTCCTGTTCTTCGTCAGATAGCCCGCTATCTTCCTCATCACAGAAGCGAAAATGCCTCAAAAACTCATCCCAAATCATCGCACGATAAATTCAAAACAGCTTCTGAGAAAAAACGAACATAAGTGATAAGGCTGACTTACTTATGTGAAACGCCTGGGTTACTTATGTGAAACAGCCAACTCACTTATGTTCATCAAAAGGCCTACTTGAGCTTTGAATGAATTCCGCAAGCAACCCATGTAGGGTAATCGGTCAGAATGCGGACATTCATTTTTATGATTGCACATACCTTACAGACTGCTCAATTCCTGATACAAGCGTTGCACTGGTAACCCCATTACATTATAAAATGACCCTTGAATGCTGGCCACAGCAACATAACCTATCCATTCCTGCACACCGTATGCACCTGCCTTATCGAAAGGGCGATAACGGGAAACATAATAATGTATCTCCTCCTCGCTCAACGAAGCAAAAGTCACTTCTGTCACTGATGCAAATGTCTTCTGAAACTCTGCCGTAGTCAGGCATACTCCTGTAATAACCTGATGAGTCCGTCCCGACAACTTCTTCAACATCCGACAAGCATCTGCTTCATCTTCCGGCTTTCCCAACACTTCACCATCAACATACACTATGGTATCTGCCGTGATAATCAATTCGTCCGCATCCATATCCTTACGGTAAGCATCGGCTTTCTCACGTGCAATATATACCGGTATTTCTTCACTTCTCAACGATTCAGGATATGTTTCGTTAATGCCTGGCAACACCTTCACTTCATAATCGATGCCCAAGCCTGAAAGCAATTCCCTGCGCCGGGGTGAATTGGAAGCAAGCTTCACTTTGTATTTCTGTAAATTCTCCAATATCATATCACTCTTCTATTTTTAATATTCATGCATTTACCATCCGAAAGCATCCGCGTGCGACATCCATTTGCCCTGTGCACGCAATACCTGTTCTACCACATCCCTTCCGCATCCGTATCCTCCTTTGCGATGGGAAATATACTTGCATATCGCCTTGATTTCGGGGGCGGCATCGGCAGGACAACAAGGCAAACCCACCATACGCAACACATCATAGTCGGGAATGTCATCACCCATATACAATACTTCCTCCGGCATCAACTCATATTTTGCCAACAGATCGGCATATTCGTTGGTTTTTACCGACGCACCCATATAGATATCTTTCACCCCCAGCCCTTCGTAGCGTTTCCGTATCGCTTCCGAACGGCCTCCTGTAATTATTGCCACATGCAACCCACATTTCACGGCAAGCTGCAAAGCATATCCGTCCTTGATGTTCACCGTCCGCATCGGCTCACCTTCCATGCTCATCGGAATGGTTTCGGCACTCAACACTCCGTCCACATCAAATACCAGTGCCCGTATTTTTGTCAAATCATAATTAATCATATCTGAGTTTGTGTTTTTTTAGTTTGTGAGTCTGTAAGTTCATTAGTTCAATTATTCTTATGCAAAAACTAAAAAGTTCATAAACTCAAGAACTTAAAAACTTATGAATGTTCTTGCTTATCAACTCGTATAGCTCGGCAAGTTCAGGTTCATCAGCAAGCATACTCAGATGACGGTTGATTACATTTTCGTCATACCGCCTTGCCGGTCCGGTCTGTGCCTCCAAGGGAGAAAGCTCGTGTACTTTGCGTGCCGTTTCGTCTATCAAAGGCAACATCGCCCCGAAAGGCAATCCGTGTAATGCCAACAAATGCTCTGCCACAGCATACATGTGATTGGCAAAATTGCAAGCAAACACTGCAGCAACATGTAAATAGCGGCGTTGCTCGGACGTAGCCTCGTATGCCTTTCCTCCCAACTGCCCTGCCAATATTTTCAAGGTTTCCATTTCTTCCTTTCCCGACCCTTCGACAAAAAAAGGCACCGTTGAAAAGTCTACCCCCCTACCCTTGCTGAATGTCTGCATCGGATAAAGCACTCCATAATGCCACGCCAGCCCTTTCCATACATTCATCGGCATACTTCCAGCCGTATGTACAAAAAAAGCATCCGGATGACGACTTACCAAAGGAGGTATCACTTTTTCCAAAGCCGAGTCCTTGACAGATACAATATACATGTCAGCTTCCGGATTCACCATGTCAAGCCTTGTCGTATAGGGACAGTGCAACTTACCGGCCAATGCCGAAGCCGAGGCTTCGGTACGGCTGAACACTTGTACAACCTCATAACCGGCATCGCACAATGCCGGTCCCAGATGGGTAGCCACATTTCCGGCACCCACCAATACGACCTTTTTCAAGGACACAGGCTGTCCGTCTATCAATTCTTTATTCATCATTTTCTCATTCTTCATTTATCGGGATGAAAGCCAATACAACAAGATACCTATCAGGAGCAATGCTACAGGAAGCAGATAGCCCGACATCTGTCCTAACAAAGAAACTACCAGTCCGATGTTCTGTATCAACCAGATACCTGCCAGGACAATTCCTACCGACTTGTCCGCCTTAAACCATAAAAAGATAACCGCCGCATAGAGCAACATCGTATCTTTCTGCATCACCCAAGGCAAACCATGGGCAGCGAAACCAATCAGACGGTCGAGCAAATAAAGAAGTCCCATTATTCCCAAGAACACTGCCGTAGCACGATACGTGTCTTTATGATTCGAAGCCTTTGCAGTCATCGTTCACCATATTTATTAAGGTGTATCTTTTCCCATTGCAGCTTGTCTTCATCGAAAGGTTTCCGCTCCATGCCTTTATGCCCAACCGCAATAATGGAAAGTACCTGAAGCTGCAAAGGGATATCCAACACCCCGTGCACAAACTCATCGGCCGACATACCTGTAGCTGTATATCTTTCGCGTACCTGAATCCAGCAACTGCCCAGCCCCAGGTCTTCTGCCTGAAGCTGAATCATGATGGAAGCTACCGATGCATCTTCTATCCACACATCGCTTGCCAACGGGTCGCCAAGCACCACGATGCCCACTGCGGCATCCTTCAGGAACGAAGCCCCCGCTTCTTTGCACTTCGACAGCAATTCCAGCGTAGACTTGTCGTCCACGACCACAAATTGCCAACTGTTGCTCCGTTTCGATGTGGGTGACATCAATGCTGCTTTCAGCAATGATACCACTTCATCCTGAGTCAATTCTTCGCCGGTAAATTTACGCATGCTGCGCCGTCTCTTGATTAATTCACTGAAGTTTTCCATAAAGCTTGATTTTAGCGATGACAAAGATACAGGTAAAAACCGGAATGCTCAAATAAAATGCCGCCTAACTTATAGCTATTTGCCAATCTGACCACATAAAGAATGCAGTATATATTTATTTTTCAGGAGGGGCGTATTGGCTGTCATTGAATATCCATTTATTCTTTTTAAGTAAGTGTGCAAAATTAAATGATATTACCAGAAACACAGATTTTCACGGATTAGCGCAGATTATTGTAATTTACGATTTGACAATTTACTATCTACTATTTGAGCTTTAAATCGTACTTCGTAAATCGAAAAATAGTAAATTAAAAGAATCCGCGAAAATCTGCGTTAATCTGCGTTTCTGAGCCGACCACATTATATAAACTAATTCTCAACATCTACTTACTACCTTTGTCAGCCGGCATTACGGTATTCCTCTTCAACTGGGTGATGATGAAGAACTGGGGAGAAGTGGGAGTAGCTGCATTTACGGCCATCAATTATATATTGAATTTGGGAGTCCAGATGTTCGTGGGACTGTCGGACGGCATAGTGCCTATCCTCTCGTTCAACTACGGAGCCGGTCATCTGAACCGGGTGAAAGAGACCTTGTTTCTGGGTTTCAAGACAAATGAAATTGTCGTCCACAAGGATGAGGTCGACAGCAACGTGTACATCATCACCAAAGGCATCTGGAGGGCTTACCACTTCAAGAACGGAGAGGAAGCTACTGCCTGGTTTGCCACACCGGGCGAACTGGTGTTTTCCGTCTGGGGCTATATTTCCGACGAGCCTTCGCGCCTGTCGTTCGAGTCCATGACGGAGAGCGAGGCCATTTGCCTTTCCAAAGAAGAACTACACAGGCATTTCAACTCCTCCATTGCCATGGCAAATTTAGGGCGCAGGATGCTGGAGAACTTCATCCTGCTCTACGAGAACTGGCTCATGGACTTATGGAAAAAGAATGCTTTCGAACGCTACCTGACGCTTTTGGACGAATATCCGGAGGTCATCCAGCAAATCCCCATGAAGTACATCGCGTCTTACCTGGGTGTCACGGTGCAGTCCTCTTCTTCTGTAATCTCACGAATCACCCGGCAGGGATTTCCCGCGGCCAGTACCCGTGGCGGAATATCCCGGTTCACCACGCTGCCCGCACCGATAACCGCACCTTGACCTATCGTCACGCCCGGCAGCACACTGACACCGGCTCCTATCCATACGTCATCGCCTACCGTGATGGGGCGTGCATATTCCAGTCCCTGGTTCCTGCGTTCTGCATCCAGCGGATGCCCTGCCGTATAAAAGCCGCAGTTGGGAGCCACGAACACATTGTCGCCGAACTTCACCGGAGCTTCGTCGAGGATGACACAGTTCATGTTGGCAAAGAAATTCTCACCCACTTCGATGTGATACCCGTAATCGCAGAAGAAAGGAGAGACAATTGTGCAGTTGCCCTTCACTTTACCCAATATGCGCCTTACCAGCGCATCCCGTTCTTCCGCTTTGGAGGGGCGTAGCTGATTCAGTTCGTAAGTCAGATCGGCACATGCCGCACGCTCCGCCAACAGTTCTTTGTCATAGTTGGCATCGTACAACTTGCCGGCCTTCATTTTCATTTTTTCTGTTTCCATGTTTGCTTGGTTTATATCCGGGACAAAGATAACTTTTTCGTGTTACAATTGTATATAAAAACTATTCTGCCATTCCCGTTTTTTCCAATATCCGCACCATCTTCGGGCGGAAATCATTTCCCCATTGTTCCTGCATCCGGATAATGGGCATAAGGCTCCGTCCGTCGTCCGTAATGGAATATTCCACGTGGGGCGGAAGTTCGGGATAGATAGTCTTCTCTACCATGCCGTGCATCTCCAGCTCTTTCAACTGTTGGTTGATGACACGGGGGCTGGTATCCTCAAAATGCCGGTGCAGTTCACTGGGACGTTTGCAGCCTTTCTCCAGTTCGTAGAGGATGCACGATTTCCACTTGCCACCCATGACTTCCATGGCTATGGCCACACCGCAATCCAGGTCTAAGGGTATTTTCTTCTTATACATATACATTCGATGTTGTCAATTCGCAGGACAAAAATACACATTTTATGACTGGAAACGGATATAGGGACAAATTTATCCGTATATGAATAATTTGCCCGTACTTGCGTCCGTGCTTATAGAATGCTATCTTCGCACCCAAAAAGGAAAAATGGACAGACACAGATTCCTAAAGCAAATGCTATTATTCACCGCCTTGTTGTGTGGGACATCGTTTCCTGCCAAGGCACAAAATAATGTATTAACAATGGATAATCAACGTACAAAAACCATCCGACTGGTTTATCCGCAGTGGCAAGGTGGCGACATCGCCCACTGGATAACGGAAGTGAAAGACCCGGAACAGGCTTCGAGGGGATATTACCTTGGAGCGCAGTTGCTGAATTTCCTTGCGCCGGACAACGGGCAAGAAACCTACACGGTTCCTGTGGCAACCGACAAGATAGAGCGTAAAGTAACCGACGGCGTTTTGGACAAAGAGGCGCTCATCGCGCAGACCCGAGCAGCTTTGGATATTTTGAAGATAACCCATCCCGATAAAATCGTAACATTGGGAGGTGAATGTTCGGCAAGCGTCGTTCCGTTTACCTACCTTGCGGACAAATACAAGGATGACGTGGCAATGGTCTGGATTGACGCACATCCGGACATCACCTTGCCCGGCGATGTTTATGCGGGCTATCACGCCATGGCGGTAACAGCCTGCATGGGCTTGGGCGACAAGCAGCTTGTTTCTGAACTGCCGATGAAGATAGCCCCTTCCAAAATCCTTTTTGTCGGATTGCGCGATTGGGAGCGTGACGAAATCAAGGAGCGGCAGAAGCAATACGGCATCCAACACCTGACACCGGAAGATGTACGCGAGAACAGTGATGCGGTTCGGCAATGGTTGCAATCGTGCGGAGCATCCAAGGTTGTCATTCACTTTGATATGGACGTACTCGACCCGGCGGAAATCATCGCGGCGGTCGGTGTGATCCCGGATGGAATGAAAATCGCAGAAGTGGTGCGTGTGATAAACGATATCGGGCAGGAAAAGGATATTGTCGGGCTGACCGTAGCCGAACCTATGCCCCGCACAGCCATCCGCATTAAGAACATGCTGGAGCAGCTTCCGCTATTGAAATAAGGATTTGTATTTATTGTGTAAGCATTGCAGGGAGCTTGGCATAAGACGTCCACGCAATAAATATTCGGATGTGGCGGAAACCTATCTGTCCTACTGCAAGAAAAGCCTTTGCCTCCTGTTTGAAACAGAAATGCAAAGGCTTTTTATTTCTCTTGTCTGACCGCTACACAGCCAAGCAAGCATTATGCAACCTTATTGTTTTCTCAGATTCACCGTCTTGATTTTCCCTGGTATTATTGTCAGCCGGACCGTTCCGTTTTCGTTTATCTCCACATCCGTGTAGCGCGTTTCTATCACCACTTTCCCATCCACCATGATGATGCCCCATTGGTTGGGGTTGCCCTCCACGGCGCAATAACAGCCCACGGGGCTTTTGATGTTTCTGTAAATTGGCGGTACGACAACACGCCCGTCCAACTGCAATCCCCATTTCAGACCAGACCTGAACGGCACGGCGGCTTTCAGCTCGTCAAGCCGCGCCCTGTGCTTCCGTTCATCGTTTTGCCGCTCTTCCATCTTTCGTTCCGTCAAGCGTTTCATGGCTTCGGACTTCAGCCGTTGAATGACACCATCGAAGTCCTCTTCCGCTGTTTGGGGATGCTCGCAGGCTATGTATCGCTTAGCCTTGCTTGCATTCTCCACAAGGTAATACTTCCCGGCATTGTCGACAATTACGATGTCTCCACCAGTCAACATCCCGCAATAATGATAATATGTGTCGTGGTCTCCGGCAAGCAGGCACACGCAATCATACCCCCACGTGGCATCGTCCTCGTTGACCTGCCTGCATCGGGGAGGTGAAAAATAATCTACGATGCGCACATAATGCCCGCAGGTGAGGATGTTTGTTCCACTTGTACTCCTCCTGCTTTTGTACAGTTCCCGTGTGCGGCTGTAATAGATGCCGTCCACCTCCAACAGCTGCACGTCTCCCAACCTAACAACTTTAGGTTTCCCCGTGTACAAGTGTCCGCTGTATAGGTCGATGTACATTTCATTGTTCCTCTTGTCTGTAACAGCGATAATATGGTTTTCCTGAATCCTTACGCTTTTGTAACCGGCAAGGCTGTGCTTCACTTTTCCGCTATCGTCTACCACGGCCATGCTCAAGTTCACCAGCCTTACGATGGCAAAGTCTTCTTGAATATCAAACACCCTCACAAACTGCGGTTTGCAGGTAATCATATTTCCGCGACTCAGTCCGTACAGTCCACTCGCCACGTCCTTACAGACTTTCAGGCAAGCCGTATTGTTTGGACGGGACAATTCTTTGTTAAGATACGTCATAAGGTTGTCGTGCGACACTATAAGTTCAAGCCCGTTGTCCGCGACTGTAGGAATGGATATAGAACTGTCACGGACTGCCAAGCCAATATGGTTGGCATAGCCTTTTCCTGCCATACACCCTTCGAACATCGCTTGCCAGTCCCGATAAGCGGTCGGCAACCCGAATATGTGGTATAGTCCCACGTTGTCAATCAGCACACACGTTTCCTTGCCATCCACTTTCCTAAGTCCGCGTCCTACTTGCTGCAGGTATTTGGCAAGAGAGAGTGTCGGCCTTGCCATCTGGATATGGCGACGGCATTCATCCCATGTTCCTTGTAATATTCAGCAATGTTCCGTGCGTGGCTGATGTTTATCGCATACACGATGCCTTTCTTTCCGTCGGCATACAGCAGCACGCTTTCATATAGCCTTTCTATGCTCGGTCTGCGGTTCAGCACAGCATCCATTTCCTTGACCTGATAATCGCCGTCGGCACCACGTTTCGACAGGCCGTCTATGAGCCTTTGATCGTAACTGCCCGACCTTATAGACACATAGTCGAAAGCGGACAACCATCCCTGCCTGATAAAGTCCGCGATGCTGTCCGAAGTGATGAGCGTGTCAAATAAGTCTGTGAATCCCTTACGGTTCAACCGGCAAGGCGTGGCGGTCATGCCCAGCTTCCTTGCCTTCGGATAGCGCAACCACAGTTCCTATTCGTGCAGAAAAATGTAGGGAACACTTGTTTATTCATGCAAAAAAATGTAACTTTGTGCCAGTTATTCGTGCAAATAAATGCGATATGGAACGTAATATATTAGCTCAACTCATTGATTGGCAGAACAAAACCAACCGTAAGCCACTTATCCTCAATGGTGCGCGGCAAGTGGGAAAGACATATATCTTGAAAGAATTTGGCAGGACGCAATACAAAAACATTGCATACGTCAACTGCGACAACAACGATGTGGTTACGAAGATATTTTCGCGGGACTATGACATCCGCCGCATAATCTTGTCCTTGTCTGCCGTTACCCATGTCAGTATCAAGCCTGGCGAAACGCTGATTATCCTCGACGAGATACAAGAAAATCCCTTGGCGTTAAACTCCTTGAAATATTTTTGCGAGAACGCCCCCGAGTATCATGTCGCCGTGGCAGGGTCATTGTTGGGCATATCGTTGCATGGCGACACCTCCTTTCCTGTGGATAAGGTAGACGTGATCAAGATGTTCCCCATGACGTTCGATGAGTTCTTAATGGCCATTGGTGAGAAACAATTGGCAGACATATTGCGTACACGGGATTTTAACGTGATAGACACTTTTGCCAGCAAGTTAACCGATTGTCTACGTCAATATTACTTCACAGGTGGTATGTCGGCGGTGGTAAGCGAGTACACCAGGAGTCATGACATCAGTGAGGTGAGAAACCTTCAAAAGCAAATATTGTTCGGCTACCGCCGCGACTTCTCCAAGCATGCCCCTTCAAGTCAAGTGCCGCGCATCAACCAGGTGTGGGACACCATTCCCTCACAACTAGCCAAGGACAACAAGAAATTTATCTATGGTGCCATCAAGAAGGGTGCCCGAGCTTCCGAGTTCGAGCTGGCCATACAGTGGCTCATCGACGCAGGGCTGGTCTACCGTGTCAACCGCGTCACCACACCGTCGCTTCCGCTGAAGTTTTACGAGGACTTTTCCGCTTTCAAGTTGTTCACCCTCGATGTCGGCTTGATGGGCGCGATGGTAGACACGCCCCCAGAGACCATTCTGGTCGGCGAAAGCTGTTTCAGTGAGTACAAAGGCGCATTCACCGAGCTATTTGCGCTTACCCAGATGGTGTCCAAGGGCATCCCTGCCTATTATTACAGTGCGAATGACTCGCGAGTAGAAATAGACTTTATCATCCAAAAGGATGAAAAGGTCATCCCTATCGAAGTGAAAGCAGAGGTAAATGTCCGTTCGAAATCACTACGTACCTATATTGACAAACATCCCCAGTTGAAAGGAATGCGCCTGTCGATGTTGCCTTACAAGGACCAAGGATGGATGGAAAACAAGCCGCTCTATGCGGTAAACTTTTGCTTGTAAATAACCCTCGCGCTCCCAGCAACAACGTTCCATGGTACATCGTATGCCAGCTATGTTTACCATAGCCAAAAACAGCCGTTAAGTATAATATGGGACAAAAGGGACGGCATTGCCCTTGAGTTGGCAAAAAAAACGTTTACCGTTCCTTATACATTTCCTCGTAATACTTCTGATAGTCACCGCTCGTCACGTTGTCCATCCATGCCTGATTATCCAGATACCAGCGGACAGTCTTTTCGATACCTTCCTCGAACTGCAGGCTCGGTTCCCAGCCAAGTTCGCGTTGCAGTTTGCGTGAGTCAATGGCGTAACGCATATCGTGACCCTTGCGGTCTGTGACGTAGGTTATCAAGTCCATGTCCTCACCTTCTTTTCTCCCCAACAGACGGTCAACGGTCTTGATGACAACCTTGATTATGTCGATGTTCTTCCACTCGTTGAAGCCGCCGATGTTGTATGTGTCGGCTATCTTGCCTTTATGGAAGATGAGGTCAATCGCCCTTGCATGGTCCTCTACGTACAGCCAGTCACGCACGTTTTCGCCCTTTCCGTAGACGGGCAGCGGCTTCCTGTGGCGGATGTTGTTGATGAACAAGGGTATCAGCTTTTCAGGGAACTGGTAAGGTCCGTAGTTGTTGGAACAGTTGGTCACGATGGTCGGCATTTCGTAGGTGTCGTGGAAAGCACGTACAAAATGGTCTGAACTTGCCTTTGAAGCCGAATAAGGAGAATGCGGATTATACTTCGTTTCCTCGGTAAAGAACTCGGTTCCATAGGCATGGTGGTGCTCCGAACTTGCTTTTGTAGTGAACGGAGATTCAATTCCCTCCGGATTGGTCAGTTCTAATGCTCCGTAAACTTCATCCGTAGAGATATGGTAAAAGCGTTTCCCCTCATATCCTTCGGGTAGGCTCTCCCAATATTCCTTTGCGGCTTGGAGCAGCGTCAAAGTTCCTATTACGTTTGTATGGGCGAAGGTGAACGGGTCTTTTATGCTTCGGTCAACGTGGCTCTCTGCCGCAAGGTGTATTATTCCGTCAACGTTGTACTTCTCCATCAATTCCTTCACCGTCCCGTAGTCACAGATGTCTGCCTTTACAAAGATGTAATTCTCCTTGTCCTCCACATCCTTCAGGTTGGCAAGATTACCGGCATACGTCAGTTTGTCAAGGTTGATGATGCGGTATCCGGGGTATTTGTTCACAAAAAGGCGTACCACGTGGCTTCCGATAAAGCCCGCGCCGCCTGTTATGATGATGTTTCTCTTGTATTCCATGTCGTTTATGTTTTGTTGTCGTTATCATTTTAAGACATTCATGTTCTTCATGCAGACCTTTAGCGAATCCGTCCAATAAGGTATCTTCAACCCGAATGTCTCCTTTATTTTCGTCTTGTCCAATACCGAATAGGCGGGACGTTTCACCGGGCTGGGGAATTCATCGCTGTGGCAAGGCTCTATGTCGCAGGTCGTGTTCCCTGCAAGTTCGGCTATCTTCTTCGTAAAGTCAAACCAGGAGCAAACACCCTCGTTGCTGAAATGGTAGATGCCACGCTTTGAATATCCATCCTTAGGATTTTCCTTTTCATAATCTGCAAGCACTGTCTTTATTGCAACCGCAAGGTCGTATGCGTATGTAGGCGTTCCTGCCTGGTCGAAAACAACATTCAGCTTTGGCTTGGTCCCTGTCAGGTTCAGCATTGTCTTGACGAAGTTTCTGCCAAACTCGGAATAGAGCCATGCCGTCCTTATGATGACGTAATCACAGTCTACGGTCTCTATGTTCTTCTCGCCCTCGAGCTTTGTCTTGCCGTAGACACCCGTCGGCGTTCCTTTTTGGTCTTCCCTGCAAGGAGTGTTATACGGGTCGCCGCCGAAAACATAGTCTGTCGAGATTTGCACAAGAAGTCCTCCCACTTCCTTCATCGCCTCTGCCAATAGCTTCGGTGCATCAGCATTGAGCTTCCTGCATAATGTCTCGTCACTCTCTGCCTTGTCCACATTAGTATAAGCGGCGCAATTGACTATGCACCGTATATCCTTTTCTTTCACTATTTTTCGTATGGCTTCGGCATTAGTTATATCCAAGATTGTCGTTTCAACGCCCTCAACCTCTACGACATCCGTAAAAGTATAGTTGTCGTTCGTTTCTTTGCTGATTATGCGCATCTCGTTGCCGAGCTGGCCGTTCGCGCCTGTTACAAGTATGTTCATTGTTTTTTGTTAGTTTAGTTGACAAGTTGACAAGGTTTTAGATACCATTAGCAAAACTATTCAGAACCTTGTGTCCCCGTCAACTTATCACCTATATATTAAGAAGCTGTTTTGAATTTCTCCAAAAAGTTTTTCTTGGCTTGATGTATCCGTTTTCGTGTGTGCTTTGGGCGATTTTTTGGTCCTTTTCGCTCCTGTTCTTCGTCAGATAGCCCGCTATCTTCCTCATCACAGAAGCGAAAATGCCTCAAAAACTCATCCCAAATCATCACACGATAAATCCAAAACAGCTTCTAAAAGGAGATTCAAAATCCTTTAATAAGGGATGCTTCGTGTCCTTTTCGCTCAGTATTGCGTGTTCGGTCGGTATTTGCCAGTCAATACCCAAGCTACCGTCAAGAATGCTTATGCCGCCGTCCGCTTCTGGATGATAGAACTCGTCGCATTTGTACTGGAACACCGCCGTTTCGCTCAACACGGCAAAACCGTGTGCAAACCCTTTCGGGATGAAAAACTGCCGATGGTTATCCTCGGTCAACTCCACAGCCACGTGCTTGCCGTAAGTGGGCGAGCCTTTCCTGATGTCAACAGCAACGTCAAGCACACGGCCACGAACGCACCTTACAAGTTTTGCCTGTGTATAAGGCGGACGCTGGAAATGCAGCCCACGCATGACACCATACGATGACATGCTCTCGTTGTCCTGAACGAACTTCACATGACCGACTTTCTCCTCAAACTCCCTTTGCGAGAAACTCTCGAAGAAATATCCCCGTGTGTCCTTGAAGATGCGTGGCTCGATAATTACCACACCTTCTATTTCTGTCTTTATTACTTCCATATTCCTTTAATATTCCAAATTCTTCTCCAACGAATCTTCCTTTTCTTCAAGAATCGACATGAGGTACTTGCCATAACCGTTTTTCAGCATCGGCTGTGCCACTTCACGAAGTTTCTCTGCCGTAATCCAACCTTTCCGATAAGCGATTCCCTCCAGACAGGCCACTTTCAAGCCTTGACGTTTCTCCAGAACCTCAATGAAAGTCGAAGCTTCCGACAAGGAATCATGAGTTCCCGTATCCAACCATGCAAAGCCCCTTGCCATCGTCTGTACTTTTAGTTCATTGTCATGCAGAAACTCCTGGTTCACCGTTGTGATCTCCAGCTCCCCACGTGCCGACGGCTTGATATTCTTCGCAATATTGACAACCTTGTTCGGATAAAAATACAGACCCACAACGGCATAATTGCTTTTCGGATGTTCCGGCTTCTCCTCAATGCTCAGACAGTTACCATCCTTGTCAAACTCCGCCACACCGTAACGTTCCGGGTCGCTCACCCAATAGCCAAATACCGTAGCCTTACCGTTCTCCTCGGCATCCTTGACTGCTTGTTTCAACATGCTGTTCAGTCCGGCACCGTAGAAAATGTTGTCACCCAGCACCAGGCAGGCACTATCATCCCCGATGAACTCCGCACCGATAATGAACGCCTGTGCCAGTCCGTCGGGCGAGGGCTGCTCAGCATATTCAAATTTCACTCCGAAGTTGCTCCCGTCTCCCAACAGCCTTTTAAAACCCGGCAGGTCGTAAGGAGTGGAGATAATCAGTATCTCCCTGATGCCGGCAAGCATCAGCACCGAGATGGGATAATAAATCATCGGTTTGTCGAATATAGGAATCAACTGCTTGCTGATTCCCTTGGTGATAGGATACAGACGGGTACCGCTGCCACCGGCTAAGACTATTCCTTTCATAGTTAAACTTATGATTTTGTTGATATGCTATATTTATCGTGTTTTATAAATGGTTTCTAAATACGGAATCCGGTTTTGTATCAGGAAATCTTTTTCAAAAAGCAAGCGGGAATTCTTTCCGTAAGCTTCCGTCAAATTAGGATGTCCGATAAGTTCAATGATTTTCTTTGCGAACAGACTTTCTTGTAAAGGAAGCAGATATCCGTTATATCCGTCTTTTACACAATCTTTATTCCCTAATACATCCGATGCTACGATACATTTCCCTAAAGACATTGCTTCTATCACCGCCAACGGAAGACCTTCATATCGTGATGTCGTCAGATAGAATATGGCGTTTTTTACATATCTCATGGTTTCATCATGGCTTAACCAAGGGAATAATTCTACGGTGTTTCCCAATTGGTATTGAGCTATCATCTGTTTCATCCGTTCCAAATCAGGTGAATAATACCCGACACCTAAAATATAGAACCGGATATTAGGGCAAGCTTTATGCACTTCATGGATAACATTCACTAAAAAGAATGGATTCTTTTGGTATGACGGTCTGCCGACATAACAGATATAAGGAGAGCTTTCATTTAGGCCTGATGACCGTACGGTTTGCGCATCCGGGACAGAATTGCTCCAGACGTATGCCCTTTTTTCTTTATAATGCACTTGTCTCATCCCCAATTCCCTTTCAGATTCAGAACAAGCGAGCAAAAAGGAATTCAACTTTGCCATTTTCTCTAAAACGAGATAGATTTGCTTTTTTATTTTATTTTGAGTGGATAAAAAAGAAAATGCATGAGGGGTATAAAATGTTTTTGTCTGGGTCAGGAATCCGACCATTCTCCCGATAAAACCTCCTTTTGCGCTATGGCAATGGATGATGTCGGGCTTTTCCTTGCGTATGATTCTGATAACTTGGATGAGTCCTTTTAAGTCTTTTAAGGGATTTAATTCCCGGTAAAGGCTGATTGTATATTCCTTTACAGCCTTTCCGTCCTTTATTACCGGTTTGCTATTGTCCGCTTCTCCATGAACGATGACAAATTCGAATTCATCACTGATATAAGTCACGGTATTCCGGATATAAATTCCGAGTCCTCCTATCATTTGCCCTACATGAAGTACTTTCATGCCGCCCTCCTTTCTTCGTTGTGGAAGGCATCATAAGCAGAAAATATGAACCTACATTTTACCCCCCCCCGTTTACAAATCTTAACAAACAAGTCAGCGTGTTGCTCCACCACACGGCTGATGTCATAATTCCGGATTACTTTATTCAACGCTTTCTCTTTCATGATTTTTGCTTCTTTAGGATGATTATATAACCAAAGTACTTTGTCTCTTACATCTTCCGGATTATCCACCTCTACCAACAGCCCGTCTGTCCCGTCTTCAATCAATGTGGGGATTGCATCAACTCTTGACGCCACTACATTCTTTTCGGCTGCCATGTATTCCACGACGGCAAGCCCAAAACCTTCCCATCGGGATAATAACAAAGCCACATCAAAGACTTTCAAATAAGCGTAAGGCGTATCCGTCCAGCCAGTGATGTACAGATTCAAATGATTTGCTTCCGCAAAGCTCTCTACGGATTCCCGTTCTTCACCGTCACCTACGATGATAAAAGCCGAGCGAGGAATCGATTCGTGGATAAGTTGGGCCGCACGGATAAACACATCCGGTGCTTTCTGAGGGGACAACCTGCCTATCATGCCTACCACAAAAGCTTCATCCGGTATGCCCAATTCACGTCTTTGCCTGGGGATTGCGTTCCTGACCGCGGAAATGTCTATGCCGTTGGGTATCAGTTCTAATTTATCCCTTTTGACGATGTGGTTTCTTTCCGCCGATTCCTTTTCTGCTTCCGATATGCAGACGATTTTGTCCGTCAATGGCGAAAGGCATTTCTCCATCAACAAGTAAACAAGACTTTTCAGTTTCATAAGTTTATCTGATATTGAACGCCCACCCATGCGGGTTATAAACAATCTTGCAAGGAAGTCCCCATGCGGCCAGACGTCCTAATCCGCCCGCAAAGCTGCTATGGCAATACACGATGTCCGGGCAGCGTTTTTTGATGTACTTCCGGATGGAAAGAACCTTCCGGATAACTTGCAAAGGCGAGAACGTCTGCTGTAAGTCCATCTGCTCTACTCCGTCCACCATATCTTGATAGCTTGCCTTGTTATAATTGCAGGAACAGATAAAGAACTGGCAGAATCCTTTTGCCTCCAGACGCGGCAACAGCATTTGGAGATAACGTTCCACCCCTCCCGCACATTCGGCGATGTGCAGGACAGTAATTCGTTGGTCCATAAAAAATAAAGAGTTTATTAGTTTGTGAGTCCTTTAGTTTTTAAGTTGAAGCATGGAAAGACATTTATAGGCTTTGTAACCTAAGAACTAAAGAACTGGATATTTCGAAATGTATTTTATATGCGACAGGGCATGAAGCTAAGTCCGTAGACCTGCGGACATAGCTTCGGAGGCTTACGGATATAGGTGTATTAAAAATGTTTTTGAAGGTTTTATTTCGAGAATGGCAAGAATTGCACTAAGAATTCATCGGGAGAAGATACTGTAATCTCGCTGAATTTGAAGTCATTCTTATTGCGAGTGACAATTACTTCACAATCAGCCTGCAAGGCACTGTAATATTGTAACGCATCTTCAAAGTCGGAAGCTTCTAACAATAAAGCTCTTTCAAAGGATTCTTGCGTCATCGGAGAAATGTTCAAGCGATTGGATAGTTTGTTCAATGCTTGATACAATGCTTTGCCTTTCAATGTTTTCCGCAAGATGTATGCCAAGTTTGCTATTGAGAGGACAGACGTGTAAAGGGCACATTGAGGATTATCGCTTAAAGCCAAAATATGCCCTGCCTGTTCGTAACCTTCACGCTCGCATAGAAGGTCAATCAACACATTCGTATCAATAAAGATTCTCATCTTACTTATTTAACAGATACGATAATCTTTCGTCCGATTCTATCTCTTGCGAATCGATACCCGAAGCGATACCGATTAAACTGCGAATGTCTTCGGGCAATTCATTCGTAGAAGAATCTTTCGTTTTAGCATTCTCTTTCCGTACGGATACTTTAGTTACCCCCTTTAAAAGACCAATCGCCTTTTCCAACATAGGGAGCAATGAATTGTCGCTGACCGTTACAATTATCTCTGCCATATTTGTCCAATTTTAGTTACTTAGTACAAAGTAACGGTTTTATTTCGAGAATGGCAAAGATTGTGCTAAAAATTCATAAGGGAAGTTTTCCAGTATAGCGAATGTCATTAGGCTTGAAATATCTGTTTATGAATCAGGTTTATGAAAGAACAGACTTTCGGATACATTTCTTCCACGTCATTTAATTCATAGTTCTTAAAATCTTCGTAATCAGCAGCCGAACGATTGTTGAAAATGATAGTATAAAAATGCCCCCATTCTTTGGGTATAATTCCAGTCAAGATAAAATGCTTGCCAAACATTTGCCTGACCCCTTCATGAGTTTTTACGCCATCTATTTCTGAATGCAAAAGCAAAGCGCTGACGGCATAAAAACACGCATAATACATCCGGTTCATGGCTGTATTGTAATATCCATGACCTATATGGTCTTTGATTTCAACAAGCAAATCTTCAGCAGATTTCATTCTATATACTACTATGTCAAACCGTTGTTCTGGAGTCATAACAATATCCCTTCTTTGATGACATTTTCATAAAATGGAGTAAATCTTTTTCCCCATTTACGTAACGATTCCACTATCGGATTAATTTGAATTCCGGTTTCCAACTCAATATCATACAAAGGAGCGGTCAAAGCCATTTTATCCGCTAATGTAACCGGTTCTTTATCCACTAAAAGCAATAAGTCTATATCGCTGTCTGCCCGTGCGTCTCCACGCGCTTCGCTGCCGAACAGAACGATTTGCAATCCCGGTTCATTCCGATGCAACGCTTCTTTAATTCGCGATATGATTTGCGGTCGTTTCATGTCTTTATGCCATTTAGTATTACTTATACAAAGTAACGGTTTTATTTCGAGAATGGCAAGAATTGCGTCTTTATTTTCTTTCATCCCTCCGTGTATACACCAACATAAACATCCGTTTGGCAAATGTATAGATGCCCAGCCGATGACAGGTCAGACGGACAAAAGCGTTCAGGCGCACTTTCCATGTAACCGGAAACCATTTGCGAAAGAAATCTACAGGCAACATGGTGTTACAATCCGTGAAGAACTGTTCCCTTTGCGGATTCATCGGTACAGAATGGAACATTTCCCGGACATCTTTCACCAGTTTATCCGGTTCTACACGCACTGTCCGTAATTCATCTCTGATGGCATTCATTATCATTTCTCCCTTGTCGGATTGCACCAATACCCGTGTCGTCCCTTTCCCGTCCATTTGTTTGGTGAATTTCTCTATCGGGAAACAATCCCATAGCGTTAAGTCACTTTTACGATACCGCTTCTTGAAACGGCAGTCGTAGCACGAGGGACGGTCGCTCAGGTTATTGAAGAACGCCCGCAGATAGGCGTTGCTGTCCACTCCTTTGTGATAGTCTTTGTCTCTTTCCTTATTATATATAGAAAACGAGCTGTAATGATAGCCGTAGAACTTGTCGCGGAACAGTACATTGGTAAACTCTCCGCCGATAAGGGTCTGTTGGGCCTCAATATAGCGGGTTAGTATGCGTGGACTTGGTATGCCACGGCATACCAAGTCCACGCATACTAACTTTTCATATTCACGATTGCGCAAGAAATTTCTGAATCCTTCTATCTGGCAAGGCGTACCGCTGAAGCAGACCCAACGTCCAGCCTTCAGTTGCTCCAATGCTTGCCTGAAAGTATCCCCGACGTTGCTCTGCACATATTTGCTGTTACGGAATATAGACAAATCCTGTTCTGTTTCCACCCCTTGATGCTCCACAATGAAAGTCTCTTTGCGGTATCCTGTCCCATACACGATTCCCCCTTGCCGGATAATCCAGGAAGCGATGGCGGTAAAAGCTCCGCCCGATGTGCTTTCTTTCCTGATTTCTTCATCCTTATGCTGCACTAAGAAACCTTGTTGCTTATGAGGGGCATCTGTCTTGTCGGCGTGAATGACCGGACACACCTTTTCACACAGTCCGCAATCGATGCACAGCGATGTTTCCACCACCGGATACCGGAAGCCTTCCTCGTCTTCTTTCATGCCGATGCAGTGCCTGGGGCAAACGTTGTAGCAAGCCCAGCATCCGCAACACTCTTTCTTATCTTCTATATGAATCATAAGCTATTCCTGATTTTGTCAATGCGTTTTCAACGAATTGCTTGGTAAAATCCCTTAATTCAGCCAATTTTTTGTGTACCACCTCATAATCTATGCCACGAGCCATAAACTGCCGCACATCCTCATCGCCTTTTAATAACCGGTCTTCTTGCCCTACCAGCGACAACAACGAATACAACCTGCCGTTCGTGGAAACGATACTATCGTTTTGATAACGTCGGAACGTAAAAAAACGTTTCCTGTGGAGCAGGGAGAATACCGATGCATGGAAAGAATCCGTGAATACATATTCCGCATCCCGGATTAATTGGACAAACTGGACAGGACCGACATTGTAAGGGGCATAATCAGGAAAACCGACATCACTCTTGATGTATTCATCGCAATGCTGAAGTTGCACGATTTTATATCCAGTAGCTTCCTTGAACCGTCTGACAAACTCACGTTGCACGGGATTATTGCCTAAAAAATAGCAGAACAGATAAGGTTCTTGCATGAAGCGTTCGGAAGGAACCGTTTCCGCCCACTCTTCTGCTGTAAATAGAATGGTGGGGTCACAAACTACGGGAACTTCCCTGCCCGTCAAGTCCTTTATGATATTTTGTCCGCTCTTTTCGCGCACCGAGCAAAAGTCTATCCGTTTCAGAAAAGCAGACGCCTTATGCGCCTGTCGGTTGGGCAACTTCGATATACCGAAGCTGGTGGACAAGGCGATTTTAGGTATTCCGTCGGGAACGAAATTCAAGGTATAATAATCCGCTTCGATATTCGAGGGCAGCCACAACTGGTCGCTTCCTACTACGAATGCGGAATAATTGTGCGCTTCTTCGTTTAGTTCCGCTTTCGAATGGTAGACTTCGGACAAATGAAACTTGTTTTGTGCAAAGTCGTGAAACATGGCGTTTCTTATAGCCATGTCCCGTTTTAGCTCTTCTCCTTTCGTCTTTAACGCCCACATTTTCTTTATGGTGGCAAACTTGTCCTTTATTGTATGGATATCCCATATTCGACTTAAAAAATACCTATACTTTGCCGTATTGATTTCCCTTCTCAACCCGTCTATGCAGATGGTCTCATTCGGCACGTTCATCTTGTCAAAGAGCAACTGTGTAGCATAAGCCTGAAGCTGGCTGCCATAGTTGGGTTGGAAGTAGCAGGTTACGAGGGCTAACTTCTTCTTGTTCATAAATCAGTTCAATAATTATATTTGCCCTTTTTCAGCATCATTTGCTTGGCTCTTGATATGAAATGCAGCATGAAGTACATCTTCGCACGGATGAAGAACAAAGTAATTTTCCGCTGTTTGTCCATTCCGTCAGTGTTGCATTTGTAGACAGAAGCCTTGAAAAGGGCATTATTGTTTATAACATCAGAGTATTTGCGAATCTTTGTTGCAAGATTATCCTTGTTTGCCGGATGAAAATAAGTGCTCATCGCAATAGCGATAATGACATATACCACACGCTGATAAAGCGCCTTTGTGAAAGCCTGTATATTGTCGAATTTATCAATATCCTCTTGAATTACGTTAAAACAGTCAATAAGATATTGCGTGTTACGCTCGTCGATTTTCTTGGATATTGAGTTCGGATTAAATAAATAATGATAAGAATATGCATTTACAAACAACGCTTTACGAGCATAATAAAACGCGCGAAGCGAAAACTCCAAACCCTCGGCTCCTTGTTTCAGTCTGTCGTCATGCCGTATCTTAAATTGTCTTGCATAATCAGCGCGTATCATTTTGCAATAAGCCGTGGCTATGCCAGCTTTATAAACAAGCGTATTCCTTGCAAGTTCCTTGCAGTCGTCATCTTTATAAAGTTTCTCCGCATCACGACAAGCCCATTCCCATTTTCCCTTTATAGATTTGTCACCCAATTCAACACTGCATTTCCAGAATACTATGTCAACGTCATGATATTTAATCATCGCGTTCATCATTCTTTCACAAGTGTCGGCATCAATCCAGTCATCGCCGTCAACGTACATTATCCAATCGCCTGTCGCGGCATCATATCCGGCATTACGCGCTGAGACAAGGCCGCCGTTCTTCTTGTGGATAACCTTTATCCGCCTGTCTTTGGCAGCATATCCGTCACATATTGCCCCACTTGAGTCAGGAGAGCCGTCGTCAACGAGTATTATTTCAATATTCTTGTAAGTCTGGGCAGTCAAGCTTTCAACGCATTTGTGCAGGTATTCCTCGACGTTGTAACAGGGGACGATTATTGAGATAAGTGAATTTATCATTATTATTGTATTTGGCGTACAACAGTTATTCTTTGTTTCAATAATCCAATATTACCTTTACACTCAATCCAAAGTAACCATGATTTTCCATTATATTTATCTTTCTGCTGAGTGTTGACTATAGGCTGATTTTTATAGATTAATGCTGATTCAACATCAGCAAGTCTTCTGTCATTAAAAATTGCATATACATAAACAAATGTTTCCTGAGATGAAAGTCCGCATACTGTAGCCCACTGTTTATGATCATTTTCAAAATGTTCATTTATGCGTTTGCGTAAATTATTCGTTCCTTCCGCCTTACCGATATATGCAATCCGAGAACAATTATAATTTCCATTTCTATCTACCAATTTATTGCAAACAAATGCAACATAAATACCTGATGATTGAGGTGTATTATCAATATTGTGTTCTGTTATGCATCCCTCAAAATTTAAATTAACAAAAATGTCAGAATTTGGTAATAATTCATTTGCCATAGTTTCATTACTTTAAATATTAATATTTATACCATTTTTCTACATACGGCATTTGCAATAGCAGTACGTAATAGTTGACAACAGGCTTCTTCACTGTAATGTTGCTCCATATAAGTTTTTAGTTCCGGTTGTGCAAATCCTTCATTGTTCATTGCTTGCATAACGCCTCTTCCAATGTCATCAACTGATTTTGGATTAACCAATATTGCTCGTCCTTCGTAATATTCTTTTGGTGCACCATGATTAGTTAAGACTATTTCACAGCCATAAGCAGCAGCTTCCAAAGCGACCATACCCACACCTTCTTGCAATGAAGGTAGTGCAAACACCTTGGCACGTCTATAAAGACTTTGTAGTTCTTCCTCGCTTACTTCGCCAACATATTCTATGTTTTTTGCATCTCCAATAAGATTATTTAGCCAATCGTGTTCTACTTGTCCCATCAGGTGTCCGGCTAATTTTAAGTTAAAGCCATATTTTTTTGCAGCTTCAATTAATCGTGGTACGTTTTTATTGGGTGAAGCTAATCGGCTGGCATGAAAACAAAAGTTTTCTTTAGTAGGCATATCTGTTATTGGTGGTATTCGGTAATGCAAAGGCACTTTAACAATACGTTCCTGTGGAATTTCAAAACAATAATTAACGTAATGCTGTTCTTCCTCAGAACGCACGAGCCATAATTTAGGATATTTACGAGCTAACCACAAATCATGGAAACGGCTTGATAGACCAAAGTGATGTTGAAATCCCCAATATTTACAGAAAAATTTATATAAATAATCAGGCTTATTGGGATCTATTATCGGTGCTATGACGATGTTGGGATTTTCTTTGGCAAAATCGGGTATAATGTTTCGACATCCTGGTGTATAACCAAAAATGACGATGGCATCGAAATCTTGCCATATTTCATAGTCCCAAGGATTAACCAAAGTAACACTTTCTCCCAACTTTTCCAATCCTGCTTTCCACATCTCTGCCTGTACTTTTACACCTCCTTTGGGTGAAATGGCAAAATTGGGATTTATAAAAGCTATCTTCATACTAAATCTATCTTATATTCTACACAAATTTTCTTTTTATTTTCGGTATCAATGATTATTCCCGAATGAAAATCATCAAAACTTTTATTGAAATTAGGAACAAGAACCAGCTGAAATCTTCTTTCGTCGTGATTCTCTATTATTTGTCTGATTGTTGTCAAATTTTGACATTGTTGATTCGACGGTAATCTGAGAGAATCCAAGTCTATTCTCCATTTATGCCAATCTATCCGGTTGTCTCGTGGAATGCCTATTCTGTTGATATGAAGAATAGAACTATTATGGCGAGAGGGAGCGTCTATTTCATAGACCGCTTTTATAACTAACTTTGTGTCAACTGTTTCCCGTTTGAAAGTAATATTCAATTCCTGTCCATCCAATTTTTTGCTGACTGTAAGCAAAGCCTCGCATCCTTGGAATAATCGGGAAGCAATGGCAGAAGAAAAACGGTAATTCAATCCTTCATATCCGTCTACACTATCCGCTTCCAATACGTTTCCGATTCCTTCCGCTTGTCCGAATGTGTCAGGACGCAAATTATTGCGCATGATATTCAAGTACTTTCCTGCGGTAGAATCAGCAGCAATACCTTCACTACAAATAGCTGTGCAAACCGAGAAGTTATCTTCATTATGAACTTTTCCCCATTTGCTGATGTAAACATTCTTATCGCTTCCATTCTCTATTTCCTTGAAAGCAATAAAGGGAGTTGTCGAAGTATATAGCACTTGTTCTCCGTCTCGATTATAACGGAACATCCTGATGCTTTCTGTATTCTGTATATAGCTGTATTGCGAACAATTTTCTTTATCTATCCAATTGTCACTATCATAACGGGCACGGTATAAAGGTAAGTTCAATGGCAAATCGTATCCTAGCATGACGTTTGAGTGTTCGGTTACATATTGTTGTATGTCAGCGTCTGTTAATTGATTTTCTAGCAGATGGGTTCTTAGTTCCCCGTCAGCGTTTAATGAATTGATGTATTCATTGAGATTCATATCAGATAAAAATTAAAGCAAATAATATAGGTTAAGAAATAGCAAAATTGGAGTTTAAAAACGCTTTTCAACTATATCCTTCGCACTTGCTTCTCTTACAGAAATATATTGATACCTTGAAAGTAAAGCTTTCGTCTCCTCAACTTCCCAATCATCAAGTCTAGCCTTACCAATACTTGCTGCATAAGAAATCTTCTTCACTTGATCAGGAACAAACTTTAAGAACAGCTCAGGCAATATACCATTATTCCATCCAGAATTCCAAGTCTGGTCACTTCCTGTACAATAGATATCACTTGTGATAGGAAAGTCTTTAAAATCTTCTATACAACAATATTCCTTCTCTTGCTGGTTTAGATGAGTTCTGATAAACTTTTTAAACACTATATCCTCCTTTATAAAAGAAGGTATCAAGATAAAGGGATAAATGATTTTGGCAAGAGTACCCTTCCCCTTGGTATAAGAAAATGCCCTGCTCAAATAGGAATCTTTACCATTCCTATTGTAATTTATAAAATCAATCTCACAACCTAATTGCTTGAATACTTGTTGAGTAGCCAATGCCTGAAGTACAGAACCATAATTTCGAACATTCTGCAATGTTATCACCGTGACTTTTTTACCCATATCAATTTAATTATTAAGAGTTTTTAAAGCCTCTACTATCTTTTCAGAACAACTCTTTATACTATAATTGCTCTTGATAAAACTCAACAATTCTGGTTGCATCTTATGTTCACCATTCAAGCATTTCATCACAGCTTGTCCTATCTCGTCCACACTTAATGGATCCACTAAACAAGCTTTTCCGTTCCAATACTCCTTAGGAGCACCGACATTTGTCAGAACAATCTCAGCACCATATCCAGCAGCTTCCAATGCCACCATACCAACTCCCTCAGATAAACTAGGAAGAGCAAACACCTTTGCTCGCTTGTACCATTCTTTCAACTCATCATCACTAACAAGACCGATATAATGAATATTGTCATATCCATCAATCTGCTCATGCAGCCAATCTTCTTCATTCTTCCCGTTTAAAATTCCACCTAAATAAAGTGGAAATTTATATTTGATAGCAGCTTGTATTAATCGAGCAACATTTTTATTTGCAGCATATAATCTACTGGTATGGAAACAGAATTTCTCCTTTTGGGGCATTTCATCCAATGGTTGAAAACGAACTGACAACGGTATTTGGTAAATCTGTTCTTTTGGCACATCACAAGAATAAGATAGAAACTCTGTTTCCTCCTTACTCCTTGTAAAGAAGACTTTAATATTTCTCGTGCCCAAATATAAGTCATGGAATCGAGAAGTCAAACCGAGATATTTTTGCGAACCCCAATATTTTACCAAGAACTTATATAAGTATTTATTAACTGTAGGATCAATGATTGGAGCCACTGCTAGTTTTGGGTCTTCTGGAATTTGGAGTGATGGGTATTGCGAATGGTATATTGACAATCTATACGCCCGATGTGTAACAATCTGTATTTTATCTTGTTCTTACGCTTCTACACATTTAAACACAATTGAGCCATTTGTAGGGGCGAATTATAGCTTTTAGATATCAGTCTTATTGATTATCAGCAATATACAAAATTGTATATGTTCCATATACGCTGATATTCAGTCATATAGGGTTATCACTCCAAATGTCGGATGAACCCTAGTTTTTTGGTTCGCCAAGAAAGGTATTTCGTCCATAGTCGGAAAGACCCTCCAAATCCCATAATGATAATAGCATCATACGACTCCCAATCTTGATTTTCCCAAGCATTTACGAGCACACCTTCATGCCCTAACATATTAAATCCATCACGCCACATTTCTGCCTGAATCTTCACACCTCCAGTTGGAGACAAAATGTTGGTGATGGGATGATTATTCCGATTTTCATTGTAATCTATTCCTCCATAAAAAACTATGATATTCCTTATCGCCAGCAAGTGTAAAGAGTCTTATCAGCATAGCATATCGCTCTGCGCCCAAAACCCTCAATGCGAGTCTCAACATTGGCTTAACGACCTTGTCCTCCAACTTCTTACCTTTATTTTTCTCTTCCTTTGTATAAGAAGCAAAACCAGTCTGCTTGGTACTTGCCTTCAAAAGCAAGCGACTATTCTTCAATATTTTATAGAAAGGTGTGTTTATCTCAAAAGGATTAAATTCTACCTTATGATCATTGAGATAAACTCTAAACATTCTTCTCTGCAAAGGAGTTATTACAGAGCCATCAAAATAATGATTGAAACCATAGGTCATCTTGCTAAATCTATCATAACCATTCGCATAAACTCGCTCTCTGTATTCCTCAATAATTGGCTTAAACGAAGGATATGTCGTTACATTGAACTGTGGATGACGACGGTTGATGATAGTTGTCTCGAATGGATCAAATCCAGAGAAATGGAAGAACAACAGCGGAAATTCATCTCCTGTTTTCTTTCTGCGAATCATGTACCCTTGCTTTTCATCGATGAAAAGCTCACGTTCATGCAGATTCCAAATAGCGACATTCATACCATGGTGAGATGACACACAAGTTGCCTGTGAGAAGAATGCAGGAATATAATCCATCCACTTTTGATCAACAAAAAGCCCTTCAGAACTTTGCGAATAACATTTATACTGTAAACGATTCTGCCACCACTTTGCAATTTCCTGACCTACTTTATCATTCTTTAAAGCACAAAAACCTAAGTTGTATATGCCTACCTTATTAAACGTCTCTTCTGATACCGCACCATCAAAATGCTCTTCAATATCACAATAATGAGGAGTCAGAACCACAGACTTATTATTTAAGCATTCATATATATAATCCAAAGGACGAGTTACGTAAATATCAGGATCGAGATAGATAACCTTCTCATAACCCTCCTTAAACAGCTTACCAAAACAGAATGGTTTAATGGAAGTATTGAACTCTATGACATCATATTTGAATGCCATATTCACCCAATCAGGTATCCAACTTTTATCCAAAGCAACTACACCATCTACATCTTCCACTCCATCTATCTTGTCAGCCAAGAAGATAAAGAAATTCAAACTCGGATTATACTTCAAGAACGATTCTCTCAAAGTCAACGCTTGTGCCAAATAATTTTTGGCGCATATTGTAAATGCACAATTCATATTATTATTTTCTATTTCATTAGTGTCCCGTTAAAATGGGACGAGTTAAACAATT
>UMFO01013506.1_pt1 | contig 57160 bp, 82 predicted proteins | sample 1965051 | NCBI WGS metagenome assembly UMFO01 (sample SAMEA4836050, study PRJEB28245) | human gut metagenome | biome: gut microbiome; material: fecal sample | place: Denmark | collected 2008
TTATCAGTCAACGTACAAAAGAGGCATTAGCGAGAAAAAAATCAGAAGGTGTAATGCTCGGGCATTGTCGTGGTTTTCGCTGTAGACTTAATCCAAAATGTGCCGACAAGCATGATTATATTGTCAAGGAATTGGCTAAAGGAACAGAAAAAGCTGTTATCTCTAAAAGGTTGAAAGTTTCAAAAACAACATTATATCGTTATCTTGTTTATACGGGGCTTCATTTGCCTATAAACTGCAAACAAGAAGGGTGGGAAGAGTATGGCATCTATCATTGACAGCGCTAAATAAAAAAAAGAGATTGATATATGATTTTTTTTGGAAAAATAAACAACAAGTCATGCGTATTTGTTCCAACACTTGATTCTGCAAAAGAGTATATTAAAGATTTTACAAAATCAACCATTGCAGAAGTGCCTATTGCGATGGTTAATGAGTATAACAGATATTTTATTACTTCTTCTTGCCGATTGTTTTTTACACGTCATGTTTCAAAACGTTTTTCTATAAATGAAAAAAAAATAGAACAATCAAAAAACGGAAAATATCCAATTGTAAGACTATCTATTGGGCATAAAAAGGAAATATCTCGTAAGCTTTCCCTTGTGATGTACAACGCATTTGTTAGAAAGAAATGGAGCGAGGTAGAGCCTAAACACATAGATAAAAATCCTTTTAATTGTTCTATTTCAAACCTTATCGACGAAAGGGTGTTGGAAAACCACGAAATTAAAGATATGGAGTTACAATCCTTTCCGGAACGCTTTATGAAAATATCTGACATATTATTATACCTTTATGGATATAAAATAAGCAGGGAAGACGCTGAAGATATTGCTGCAAACGCTTATATAGAGACTTACTGCAATAACTCTCTTCAAGCCAAACATGCAAATAACAAATGGTTAAAGACGGCAAAGCATAGGGCACTGGATTTCATTGAGCATAATAAACATGTCAGATATATTGAGCCCGTAGATTTATGCAAATGGAGATGCGAATGCCACCAATACTACGGAGAAAAAATAGATATAATATCCTTAGTTGAGGGGAATAGGGCAAAGACATATTTACGATATTATTTACAAGGATATACTCCAACCGAAATAGCACATGAATTTAACACAACAAGGTCTAATGTGGCTTCAATAATTACAAAGCAAATTAAAAGAATAAAAATTAAATTGAAAATATGATATAAGGATGTATTGGAACAGATTAAAGAGAAAGGAGATTGATCTATGAAATTAAGACAAGCAAGAAAAATAATGAAGAACATCCGTTCGAATCCTCGTATGGAATCATTATATGGAATTGGACGTGCAATGAAAGCAAATGCTATTTGTATTCATCACTATGCGCGAGTTGACAGACGTGTTAAAGACATTAATATCATTGCGAACAAAGACCCGTTATTGGCACTTAAATTGATAGTAGCAAAAGATAAACGGGCTAAGGAGAAAGGAATGATAAATGAAATATCCTAAAGTAAAGAAAAAGCAAAAGATTGAAAGGGTTTGTTACAACTGTAAGCATTATTATAAATGCACTGACAGATTTAACAGAGATACTATAAACTGTGATAAATTCAAATTTAATGCTTTATGCAAAAGCGTTTAAAAAGGAGATTAGATATGAAATCAAAACAAGTACTCCCCACAACAAGGGAAAGAAATGGGATGATTACAACGTCCCCTTGCATAAGAGGGAAAGGATATTTAAAGGATTAGCATCAGGAAGAACGGGAAACCCTAATATAGCGGGCTGCAGAGCAAAGGAAGTAGTAGCCATAAGGAACGGACAGTTACAGTGTGTTTTCCAATCCTCTAACGATGCGGAACGAAAGACTGGCATTTGCGCCCGTAATATCAGACATTGTTGCTCCGGAAAGCGTAAACACGCTGGCGGCTATCAATGGTTTTGGGAGAACGATAATAGTTGGTGTGAATTAGTTAACAAAATGCATGAGTAAACTTTATAAATTAACCCTCTTTGGGAATACGGTCTTTGTCGGATGGTTTTCCCATTCTTCCCATTGGTATAATAAATTAGGCATAATAAGATGAGAAAAACAGAAAGAGAACTTAAGCGCAGGAAACAAGCATTACCAAAGGATAAATTAAAAGTAGACCCGACCCTAAACGGTGATGCGGATCTGCTTGTAGAACAACACAAAGAAGTGGAAAGAAAGCTGTTCCCGCTGCGGCTTAGTAAGAATACTGTTATCTATGTCACAAAAGACAAACAGAATGAAGCATACGCGGAAAGGGCACGCAGAAGAATGGACATAACAGAACCAAAGAAACCGTTTGTTGACCCTCTTTCGCAGGAGAACATTACAAAGATGTACAAGGAGGACGGCATAGCTCCCCGTAGAATGGCCGAAATATTGAATGTAAGCGTCAGGACGGTGTATCTAAGATTAGCCAAATACGGGCTTACAAAAGTGAAATGCAGATAATTAAAACTTGTAATTATGAAAGATATTAAAAGGAAATACAGTTTCTCTGATATAGAGTTTAAGCCTTACTTTACAGAGGAAGAGGTAAATTTTATCAAAAAGCTGAAATTGATGAAAGATGTTGATAAGTACATGCAAGGAGTGGTTGAGTTTGAGAATGGTTATGGCGTCAGTGTGCTTTTAGGACAGCTGTTTCATTCAGACGGGGAAGATACATACGAGGTGGCCGTTACCTATGACGGCCATATAATCAACCGATATAACGAGCAGTGGGTAGAATGCTTCTTGAACCGCGATGAAGTTGAGAAGCTGATGAACAATGTTGCCGGGCTTAACCCTATTGTTGTTGATTCGTTCGACAAAGGCGATTACTTGGTGTATAATTTTGATAAATATCATACATATATAGCCAGTTCGGGAAGAGAAAACATTTCTTTGTTTGGTTCTTTTTACGAAACAAGAAAAGCCACATACGAAGAAAGAGAGAAGATATTCGAGAGATTGAGAGAATCATTAATTTTTTTAACAAAAGCAATGGAAGATAATACATTAGACCAAAACCTTTATACCACCGCTATGAAAGAAGCATTAAAGGTAGAGTTCTTGGAAAGCAACGAAGAGATTAAACTATATGCCGCCTCGCTGTATAATGCGATGATATGGGGTAGAAATCATACAGTTAAAGTAAAATATTAAGTTTTTTATTTGGCGTTATAGAAAAAGGGCGTATATTTGCAGCGTTCAACTTTTATCCAAAGGCAAGCGGAAGCCTGCCATATGCAGGCGTTTTTTATGCTTGCGAGTTTGACGCTACAATATAGTGGCTGCCACCCCCATAGGTATAGTTAATGCTATATCTGCCTTTGGATAGGTTGAACAATGGGACAGGGCAGCCTTTTTCTTTGCCCTTCCGAAAAGCCGGATATGGGCAGGCTACCAGCCCTATAATGCCAATAAAGTTCAATAAATCTATGGCAGAAATTAACAATTTGGGAGAACTGCTCCCTATCAGTGAAAACAACGGGAAAAAAGCCGTTAACGCACGTTACTTACATTCTTTTCTTGAAAGTAAACAAGAATTTGCTAATTGGATAAAAGGGCGTATTAATAAATACGACTTTGTAGAAGGAAAAGATTTTGAAACGCTCTATTTTGACTATCAAGGTAACTTATTGAATATCAGACATGATAATTTTATCAAGTCTGAAAATCAGCAAGTTAGCAAAATAGAATATGCACTATCTATCGGCATGGCAAAAGAGCTTTCAATGCTCGAGAATAATGAACGAGGCAAACAAGCCCGAAAGTATTTTATAGCATGCGAGGAAAACAAGCGTGAACTTTCCCGTAAGGAACTTCTTTTAATGGCTCTTCAAGCGGAAGAAGACAAGGAACGTTTAGCTTTGGAGAATGAAAAACAGCAGAAACAGATAGAAAGACTTAAACCTAAAGCTGATTTTGCTGAAAAAGCTTTTGCTATGGAAGGTAAGGTAGACATAGGCCAAGCCGCCAAAATTCTTAATCTTGGATATGGTAGAAACACCCTTTTCAAGAAGCTAAGGGAAGTTGGCGTATTCTTTGCAAATCGTAATGAACCTAAGCAGAAATACATTGATGCAGGCTACTTTGAAATGACAGAAAAGCCTATATCAAGAAAAAATCATCCTGGATTTATTGTAATGGTTGTGACATGTACTCAAAAGGGATCAGCATACATCAATCACCTGTTTGGCGGCAATCCCTCAGACGGGAAATTAGCAAGAATAAGATAAACTAATATTATTTTGGGTAGGCGTAATCAGTCTGCCCGCTTAAAACCTAAAACAAATATTCATCATGGAAAGAAATACAATACCTGCTAAAAAGCAATATGACGTCAGCGCAATGGGCGAATTTTTTAGAGACATTATAGCTCCTGAAGAGCTTAGAAAGGAACTTGTAGAACTGGCGTTTGATTACGCGCAATATGTAGATGAAGGGAGCACAGATTTGTTTAAAAACAATATGAGTACCATATACATACTGTATAGGGCACTGGAGGATGTGAAAGAATTAGAGACACAGGGTTAACAGCATAGCCAGTTTTACCGCAACAATAAGCGGTATAGCATTGCAAATAACATCCTCGGCTATCTTTAGAGCACGTTCCATTGCATCATAACAAGCAGTCGGCAGAACATCCAGTGCGGTAAGTCTTCCGACTGCTTAATCAATATGTCTAATTGTTCATTCATAGCTATATTTTAGGCACATGTAAGACCAAATTTTATTATCTCCCGGCATCCAATCTTCATCAGCAAAGAAAAATAGATAGCCGATTTTTAGAATATCAGCATCTTCAAACTTCTTACAAAAATCGGAGTAGGCTAAATTGAATGCCACAAACCTGTCCCAAATCGTCGTACCGCTCGGGAATGTCATTTCTTTGGTAGCTTCCTCTATCTGATCTACCGTCCAATATCCACCCTTGTGTTCGTTGCCTTCCTTGTCTGTGTACTCCATATCGGCAACATCGTGCATGGCAAACTCCTCGTTGTAATGGCATCCGCTCATGGCACCGTACAGCTTCCTTAACGCCAGCCAATACTTTTTAGGCTCTTTCTCTTTCATCGGCTCCAGCACATCCGAAAGGATGCGGGTGCTCTCTATCATTACAGCTTCACCCTTGCCTTTGCCGTACTTTTCTATCAATTCATAAATAGTCATAATCTTTTCCCTTTCTTTTAATTAGTAGTATGTTTCTTATCTGAATATCCTGCTTGCACCTCTTAGCAACACCTCAAAAATGGCGTCTCCGGTAAGGTTTGCCCCTACCTCCCGCCAAAAATTGGGCTTGCTTTGCTTTCTGATTATTTGAAGCAGCAAGTCCTGCTGGCGAAGGTGATGTTCGTTGTTCTTTTCAATGTCTTTTTGTAATAATAAAAGAGCCTTGACACCGTCATCCTTGCAGTTACCTATACACTCGTTGAGGTATTTGTCCATGCAATACTTCATAATCTTCTTGTTGCCCATATTGTTATTTCTTTCCGCATGACGGGCATTTAACCGTCTTTGCGGGCTTTGGTTTTACAATTACAAATCTTCCCATAACCGATCGTATTTTTTGTTTATATAAGCCAAAAGCAAATCAATCCATAGTGCGGCCAAAGCGCACAGAAAAGAAACAAGGATGCAACGAATAACCGGACCTCCGCATGCAATGCTGTAAGCCAGCGTGAGCCAAAAGCTGATACACTTGCTGCATTTCAGCTTCCCTGATAAGCGTCCTATCTTCTCCGGGTTTACCGGAACAAGTCTTTTCAAAATGCCTGCTATGGCATTGAAAAGTCCCAAATAGATGAACAGGCATACGGAAACGGTTATTATCATTGCATCCCCAATCATACACTACTTGTTTTTGGATGATTTGGTTTCGTTTGCTAAGCTTTCATCTTCACCAAGCAATGCAGCTACGGCAGGCGCAGGAGCAGGGCTTGTGACAGTCAGGCCGAACTCTATTTCCACCGCATTTGTTTTCGTGCAGCAGTCTTGTACGTTGGTAGGACTTACCAGCACATTAGGCGTAACGGTAAGTGTTGCGGATGTGGGTACTGTGGTTGAATAGAACGGTACGGTAATTGAAGTGAACACTGTATCCGTCTGCGGGCATACGTCACAATTGTTGCATCCGCATACGTATGGCAGATAACTTACCGAACCTACCAATTGGATAGACAGCGAATAAAGGTTTCCGCCTAAAGAATCAATAGACTTTAAAACGGCCCTCATGGTCCCGCTCAAAGGATATTGGGCGGTGATACAGATGTTCCGGTTACGACACAGATAATGAATCAGGTCAATGTAATACATTATTGGGGATGGTGTCGTAGTCCCTGTGGCTACGGGGACAAGCTCCAATACGGAGGTTTGTCCCGATTTGTTTTTACAACAGCTCATAATGAATCGTTTTTTTATTAATATTATTCAGCAACGGGTTCCTCTGCTGATTGAGGGTATTTCTTTGGAGCCGGCACCCGGCTCTTCATCTCTTTTACAGAATCAGGCGTTCCTACACCCAGCAGCACATCGAGTTTTGCTTCAATGTTTATCAGCCGTTGTTCCGTAGCTATCAGGAACTTATTGTTTGATACTGCTATCTCGTAAATGGCTTGTATGTATTCGTTCATATTGTTTTGTTATTTAAAATATTTGATGATTTGATTTTTTACAAACAGGTTGTCTTTCCATTTAAGAACGCACTCTGTCAGCTTTTGTGCTGTTACCGCTCTTCCCTCGGCAGCATGTTCGTTTACAAAGTTCTGCAATGCCTTTGAGGCTGCATCCGCTTCTTCCTGCGTATCGGCATATACTTTAAAATTTATTTCAAATCCTTTCATAGTGCATTTGTTTTAATTACAACGGAGGCAGAGGCGGTGATACTGGAGCAGCACCCGAAGGCGGCATTCCACCTCCTTTTTTCAGGCTTTTCAAGAACTCTATGCCTTGCATGATGTCGTTTTGATTTTCTTTCACCCAGCCGAATATCGTTCCGGCGGTATCCCTTACCTGTTGCATGGTTGTGGGAGGAACAACATCAAACGTAGGCAGTTCTTCCATGTCCTTAGCGAGAAAATCATACAGCTTCTCCGCTTCCTCTACGTTTCCTTTGGCTATCATCAGAGTTTGCATTTTCAGTGCAACCTTACTGGTAGGCTTTATCATTTTCATCATTTCCATATTGTATTTTTTCTTTCTCCAAAACATAAGTAGCAATGTTTTTTGTAAAAAGGGAAAGGCTTAGTGCGCCCTTCCCCGATACCGAAATGCAATTAGCCGTTGCAAGGACATCCGCAAGGCTGCGGTGCGCTGTACAATGCTACGGGCTGCGGACACATCTGTGAGCGACCAGTCAAACGGTCAGCCACGATCTGTGCTTCTGCCTGTGCGTATGCGCTTGCTCCTGCTCCCGCCAAAGCGTTAGCCGTAGCGCCTGTCTGAACATTTACGTAGTCAATCATGCGAGGTTGCTGATTTACACGTTCTGCGCGCTCTGCAATAGCCAGTTGAGCCAGTCGGTCAATGTCTCTTTGATTAGCCTTGCTTCCCTGTGCGGCATAAACGCCACCGAAAATCCAAGCGCCGATACCAGTCAACAAGGCTGCACTACCGATAGTGATAGCTGCAATTGATGTTCCGCTGGGTCTCTTCGCTGTTTTTTCAGCCACCATGAAGTGCTCGTAGGAACTCATGTCGGTTCCGTCGGACATGGCTTTCATTGCCATTAAATCTTCTGCTGTCATAGTCATAAAATATTTATTGTTTCAAGGCAGCCCGATGTAGGCTGCATGACAAAGGACGACAGAATCAATGTGCTATTATAGAAGAAACGAGCGGGTTATGGGCAAGTTCGGAGCTAATTTCGTGCAGGCAGTTTTTTACGCTCCACTTGTTTATCTTTACATCAAAATGGTTGCGTATCCTGTTTACCGACTGGCGGGGTATCTTTGTTTGACGGGATATTTCCTCGTCCGTTAAAAACTGCGATAGGAAGTACACCAAAAGATAGCGCGCGTCTACGCATTCTTCTTTTTTACTGTCTATCAGTTCCAATTCTCCAACCCCTGTATGCCTGCATACCGTAGACATCATAATCTGATACAAATCTCCTGTTTTCATATTATTCTGCTTTAAAACATGTAATTATTAAAAACAAAAATCACAACCCGGCGTTATTAAACTCGAAAGCCTCGTAACAACTCGGATTGTGATTGTTGTCTCTTGTGTTCGTTTCGCAGACAGAGGACAAGAGATAGGGGCTTTCTTTCTACTCTAAGCCCCGAAAGAGCGTCAGCTAAAGCCAACTTCTACACTTATTTCTTCTTTATCCTTATGGCAAGCCAAAGAATAATAGTCCAAATGAATATTGCTGATAAGGTAATTGCGAATCCGCCGATGTTCATTTTTAGCTTTTGCCATTTCGTCAATTTAGGAGTTTCTACAATGTTCTCTTTAGACAATACATCTATCTTCCGGCTCAATTCCTCTATAAATAGCAGCATGCGTTGAATCTCTACCTTAAAACTCTCATCAACCTGTTCCTTTTCACGTATCTTATTGCGAGCGGTGGTTTCAGTGGTTTCAGTCGGGAATTGCCTACCTGTTGAATCAGGAGCAGACCATTTTGTTTTTTTGCTCTCAATCTCCAAATCGCTTACTTTGTCGTATAGCCGTTTTACATCTCTGCTGATTGATGCGGTAAAGCTGTCTGTGCTTACTTTAGAAACTTGCTCTTCGGTGTTATCCTTAACTTCTCTATTAACAGACAAGGTAGGCTGCGGAGACTTACACGAAGCAAACACGAACACCAGCAGCATAGCCAGCAATCCAACAGACGCCCAAAACAATAGCTTTCTTAGTTCTTTCATAATTTTTCCCAGTTTTCTTTTAACCATGTTATTTCATCATCGGTAAGTGTACGATTAAAGAGAAGAATATCGCCATGACAACCGACAAACTTATATGTCGACATGCTGTTGCTTGTCTTGCTATACCGTCCTCCTACAATAAAGACATCATCATCTGCGCTATTTCCACTAACAATATCATTATTGTTATATTTATTTTTGGTTTGATATGTAATATCACCGGTTTCTAAACTTATTGTGCTATAACTACCAAAGGATTGCGCTTTGCATAATTCACCGTTATTAGAAACTTCTTCTAATAAAAAGCTTATTTTTGAATCGGATCCTTTTGTAATAAAATTAGTAGGATTAGACTTATCAAACCACGTCCTATCAGCAATAATAGTATAATCACTCAAGATAGGAAGTCCATAAGCAACCCCATAAGAACTACCATTATAACATAACTGGTTGGGGTAGTCGGGAATTTGGGTAACAGTAACTTTAGAGTCGTCTTTTAATGAGCAACTAATGCGTGATAGCAAGCCTGATGTTTCCAATTCCGATCCGGGGATTGTATATATTCCATCTTTAAATACACCAATTTCCTTAAAAACGCCATTCTCATTATAGCCCAACCTTAAATATCTGACTTTATCACTGAAACCCTTAACTTGTATATTAATAGAGTTAGTTTTGGTACCGCGTAAGGTAATTCCTTTTTCGCCAACGGTAGTAAACACGACTTGCTCAGGAGAAACCTCATCTGAATTATTATTAGCCCATTCCGTAAAATCAGCATGATATAACCCTATCCCGCTATCCAGTTTCCCTTTAAACTTATAGAGAAACAAATCATGTCCATTGGCACTGAAATCTTTAGCTTTAGAAGTCGGAAGTTGAGTAATTTTGATATTGCATTCGCCGACAGCATTCGTCTTAAAACCAAAATAACGGGCATTATTCTTAAAGGTATATATGCCGTCTTTTTTAATTTCCCCTTTTCTTCCTGTATTATCTGAAACAATCAGAAATAAATCATCAGATACTCCAGTGACATTAATAGTTAAATCAGAAAAAGGTTCTTGTTTATCTTCAATAACATTATAAAGTTCTTTACTTTCAGTAATAATAATCGTATTTTGAGTAACAGTTACCGTACCCCTATTAGGAAACTTATCCCATGTAATAAAGTCCTCCGCATAGCTTTCAATCACATCATATTCAGTCAGTCCTTGCTTGCGAGGAGAATACCAACAAACAATACTGTCTTTGAGACCGGACGGCCATGCAAGCCTATTACCGGAACGATCAGCAGGCAGCCCGATAGTAGAAAGGCCCAAAGAGGGCATCCTAAATTCAGGGATTCGGATAGGAGGAATATTGATTTGTTTCATTGTTACCCCTCCTTAACAACCTTAGCCTCCAACACTTCCGTAAACGATTCAACCGACACATTAACCCCTGCCGGGACATCTACATTGAAAATCAAGTTGGCACTACCGTTGTACGGGCCATAGCCGCCTACGTAGATTGCATCCATGCCGTCAATGTTGGCATAGATATTTAGCGCACCTGCTTCTTGTCTCTTCACCTGTATGGTAACAGGCCCTTCGGATGCGAAAGATGCTACGTACTTGTTTTTCTCGTTTTTGCTGAATGATAAATCTGTTGCTGCCATAATGCTTTTATTTAATTGTTAATAATTATCCTTTGAAATACACGACTTTACCCTTTGTCCCGTCATTACGCATATCAAGATGCACCCACGTAACATCCTGCTCCAGTCTTATGGGATACGGAAGAAGTATTTGGTTTGCCTTAATCCAGTTGCGGACCTCAAGATCCGTCATGTCCTTTACATCGAAATCAATGCCCGTACCTTGTATGTGTGCCGATACGTACACTTTTTCAAGCCTTGTCTTTTCTGCAACAAGCTGGCAGACATTGCATCTTAACCCTCGTTGTGTCAGATTACCGCCTACCTGCCAATTATTCACATAGATAGGCTTGCCAAGTTTCTCCCTGATAACAAGCAGTGTTTCCAACAGGCGGTTATCGAAGAACTGCCAAGCGTTATCGCCGAACTTCTCGTACACATGCCGGCATACAAGTTCCTGAATGTCGAAGTAGTCTTTAATATTCATTTCTTTTCCTCCTTATCTTTCGTTATTATCTCGCTAACATCTTCCTTATCAACATTAAAAACCTTTTTGCAGAATATGCCCAAAGCCTTTAATACATTGAAATCATACCCTTTAGGCTTTAATATGTTGCTTATAATAGAGCAAAACTCTATGAAGCACACAAAGAGACAGGAATATATATCAATGTTCCACTTGTCTCCGGAAGCAATGTTTATCATCACAACCATGCAGACAAAGGCAAAGTAAGTTACCATTTTACCCATAGTACGGCGTATGGCTCCGGAGAAACGTACTTCCTCATTCATTAATAAACTCTTCCTAACTCCAAACGCAAAATCGCAGATAATAACTGAAAATGATACTATCAGCCAAGGTATCATGTGCTCCAATGACTGTATAATAAAGCTGCTTGCTATCACCGCGAATCCACCCGGTATGCTTTGGGTAATAATGTTTTCTTTCATTTTATCGTTATGTTTAAATTTCTTCCTATCTTTGTGTCACGTACAAACTGTAAGCGTAAATTTGATTAATCAGGCAGACTTAAGTATCAAGATTACTGTTCGTATTGCTCGTCTGCCTTGCCCGCCTTATTCGTGAGAACATGGCGGGTTTTTATCCATATACTTTTTCGTTAATCTGCTCCATTTCTTTTTCTTGTTTGAAATTATTTATATATTTGTATCATTCATAGTATCAGAACTAACTACTGCATCCCCGTTTAGCTCGTGAGAGTGGAGCGGGGGTTATTATTTTGTTTATCATCTCTCTTGATACGGTTTACCAACATTATATTATTCCCATGATTGAGTGTAAAAATTGAAATCCCTTGAAAATATTGTCTGTCTATCCGTATCTCCCTGAACTTCTGCGTATATTGTTATATTCACGAAATCGGTATTATCGCTACCTACACCTCCGCTTGAATCGGTTGGACGAGATATATTCGTCTGTTTAGAACCCGCGTATATGGTAGTAGTCGACCCTCCGAAGTCAAATATGTAGCCGCTTGCTTCTGAATCGTCTACCTCTACAAAAAACTCTACCCGAAGAGTGCCGCTGGTCTCGTTTTTAGGAGAATATCTTATATAATCAATAACATAAGCGTAAGAGTGTCCGTAATTAGGATCAGTTCCGTATCTTTTTTCAAAAACAACAGTAACGTCTGACGGAGAAAGCGTTATGCCCTTGGTTATTATAGAAAGGAACTCCAGTGTAAACTCTTTATATCCAATATTTGATGTAGGACATAAATAGAAAGATTCGGGAAACGTAGGAGTGTCATTCGGTTCGCCTGTAAATCCCTCTGAACACAGCAAGGCAACAACGGCTACTCTCTCGCCTTTTTCCCAATTATTATGTACGGGGACTGTTATTTCAAATTCATTAGAACCGGAACTTTCAAGAGGCTGTGAAACCGTTTTCCATAAAAGATGGTTCCTTGTCAGGTTTTTAATGCCAACGCCTATATACCAATGCTGCCTTGTAGGAAACAGCTCCCTTACTAACACATTATAAGACGGTTGATGCATCCCCTCTGCGGAGCTATCTATATCTATATAAACCACGCGACTATTGTCGTTGTTGACATAAATATTAGACGGAAAGGAGACCGTAACAGGAGGAATAGCATCAGTGTAATAGCTCTTAAAATCCGAAAGTCTAAAAGGCTGATATTCTCCGCCTGCGGGTAGTTCATACGTCCATATCCTGTTTCCTCCAAAATTAGAGTTTCCTGCTTGAGGTATGTTCAAGCCATACCTTGCGTCTTGAAATTCTCCGTCTGTAAGGTCGAATTTTTTTGTATGGCGAACGGGTTTGTACTTAGCCCACATGTTGATATTGGCCCTCGTTTGGAAGAATGTTATCACATCATTAGTGACACTTCCCCCCGCAGCGTTCAGTACGTCACGTATGTTACCTGCAAGGTTGACATCGGTATTAGGTACAATAGCCATATCATACCTCCTTCCGTATAATGGTGATACCACCAGTAACAGCAATAGACATATCACTGTCACCGTCAATCTCGTAGTCTCCATGTACGACCCTGTCCGCTTCATATAGGCTTTCATCTGCATAACAATTCCAATTAGAGGATACTGCCCCCCTCGCAAACTATTGATAACCAATAGATTACCAGTAACCAACAAATCAACCTTTACCTTTTTCATGACACAACCCCTTTCTGATTACTGAACCATTACTTCTTGGATTTTGATTATATCATCTACCTTGAAGTCATTGCTGGAGATGAATTTACCGAAAGCATCTTCTGATAGTTTTTCATACTCCAATTCATGCTTTCTTTCCGTTTCTTCTTTCAGGCACTCTTCCAACTTCTTGTAGTATTCGTTGAAGAACTTGTTGATTTCCCTACGCTCATCTTCTGCCAAAGTGGTTTTATCGCCGTCCTTTTGCCATTGCTGGGCTTTCTTCTGCATCTCCTCGAAGTTTTCCCCCTTTAGTTTTTCCTGCGCGTCTTTCTGAAAATCGTCAAAGTCGGCCGCAATAGGTTTGAGCTTTCTTACCGCCTTAATCACAATGAACTTATCCTTATCTTCCATTTTGGTAAGTTTGCTATCATTAAGGAGCTTATATACCGACAGGACGGTATTCGTTGTCATTTCCTTTTTTGATTTTTTATTTTCGCTCATTTTATTATTCTTTTAATGTTGTACAATTACAATGAAACAGGCTGTGCGGTAGCTATCTTGGCTTTCGTGTCGGCAATAAAGGTATTGACGGCCGCGGTGATGTTGCACTGCTCCTGCTTGTCTCCCACGTTATGGTTGATGCTCAGGTTCTCGTTGCCGTAACTGTTGAAAGTAGCCACCTGTGAGCCGTCTTTCTTCACTGTGCCTGAATTGATATTACCTACAATGCCGTTGTTTATCTCGGCATCCGCTTCAATGTCATAGACCTTAGATTCGTCTACGGAGTTATTTACTCTTACTGTTGCTCTCACTAACTTTTCATAAGCCACTTTTTCAGTAGCGGTTGTTGATGTACTCATAACTTTTGTTTTTATTGGTTTACTATTCTACTATTATCATATTGTCATTTGCATCAACTTGCATCGATGCGATTTTCATTTGGGAAAGGCCGATGATTCCCAGTATCTCTATCCCGGTCTCACGCTCTATGCTGTTCCTCACGCCTGATATGTCGGTAATGAGGAACTGCGGAATATCTTTCCCGCCAAACCGCACAAGCGTATTGCAGTAATACACATCTTCCATTTCACCGCCAGCACCAACAAGAGAGCCGGGGTATTTGCGTCCTCTCACGATGTCGAACTTCTTTACCTTGTCCTCGGCAATAAGCCCAACACTCGCACCTGTATCAATAAGGAAAAAGCCTTTCTTCCCGTTTACCTCGGCTTCAATGATAAGCCGCTTGTCTGATAATGATTTGAACTGTTTCATGGTCTATTATTAAGTTAATAATACGTCTTAAAACGAACCGCTTGCTGGCGGTGTGTTGCTTATATTCAATGATTTGGTTATCTCATTTCCTGTATATGAAACATACAAATACCAATAGCCATACACATTCGTCTTGGTAGTGGTGTAGAAATTGTTGTTAGTAAATGAGGTAATCGTCTTTGTCTCACCGGGTGCAATTGATATACTGGTTGAGCCGACATTCCATATTGATACATTAGATACATTAGTCATGTTGCTTCCACTAAAGGAACATCTAAGGCCTGAAACACTTGTACTAATATTGCCATTGTTCTTGATTACGATACTGGTTAAATATAGCCTGTATCCGTTGCCATAGTCTGCTCTCGCATAGTTGGCGGTAACCACCAACTGTGCTGCCTGCTTAACTATGGTGACTGTCGAGATAGACATTGTAAGCGGAAGACACTTTACCGTTTGATAACCGTTGCCGTCAGGATTTGGAAGCGAACTCGATTCAATGAGGAACGGCATTAACTTATAGGTTCCATAACAGTTCCTATCATTGATAGTAATAGCAGTCTCATGGTCTCCACCCTCTGTATGGGTATGGACTTTTACCTGTTCGATAGCATAGAACGTTCCGTTATCCCCTTTAAGGATTACTCCGAGATAGCAGTTGTCTGCTGACAGAATCAATGTTCCGTACGGGTATCTATTGTCAAGATAGGATATGTTCAGCCAATTTGGATGTGAACTCTTTCCTCTCAGATTGACATATACCGCTACCCATGTATTGTTTCCGCCCATTGTTAAGTTTGTTTTGCTGGACGGATATATAGGTGCGTCCGCAGTCCCGTCATAGCCCCTGAAATCATCTAACCTGTAAGGTGAGGAAGCGCCACCAGTTGGCCTATCATACGTGTAGTATGCTGAAAGCTCCGCACTTGTCCTGTCGATGAATGCCTTGCAAGCGCCGAACTCGGTTTGCCATGGTATGTTTCCGATGCCATAGTTCTTAGTCGCCCTCTCTGCATCCGTTAAGTCGAAGTTTTTTGCGTAATTTATAGGCTTATACTTCGCCCATATCCTAATATTAGCAGCATCTGTAAAGAACGTTAAGCAGTCATTGGAAACACTCCCTCCGTTTGCATTAAGCGTATCGCGTATATCCTCTGTTTTAAGGTTTGTACTCGGTAATATATTATACACTGCCATTATGCTGCCCTCCTTTCCAGTTCGATAATACGGTTCATCATTTCTTTATTGCTATCTTTCAGCTCCTTGTTCTCTCTTTCAAGAAATTCTATTCTCGTTTCGTGGTTATTGAAATCCTCCATCAAAAATCTTTGGAAATGCTTTGCGATGCTTACTGAAAAAGCGTATGCCGTAGTGGCATAGTCCATTGTAAGGCCTTTGTCGCTATCTCCTACAAGCTCATTCATCATAAGCTGCGTGTATTGGGCAGACCCTCCGATATTAATTCTGTCGTTTCGGTTATCTCGCCATGTGTAACGCCACAGCGGAGCATTAACCACATAATCAAGAGGAAGAATAAAGCGCTCTATGATATTTTTTTTAGTTTCGTCAGACCCGTACATCGTTATTCCGCCATAGGCGAGAATATCGCCGCTGCATGTTACTCGATTGCCACTTATTTGTAGCCATTGGGCAGCTGCTTTTCTGTTCGTATTGACAGTCCCTAACCATATCTCACTATTTGTATTAAAGCCTATTCCAAGAGGAATAGTACCTGATCGAACAATCGAATAGCAGCAATAGTTATCATTATTAGGAGCGCATGCGTTATAAGCGGCACTGTATAAATCATCAGCATAGTGATCGATACCTGCTGAGTACAAGTCAGACCTGATCCAATTTCCCGAAGTTATTTTACCAGAACAATACGTATCTCCATTTACACTAAGTTTGTAACTTGGCGATGTAGTGCCTATGCCGACCTGGCCTCCACCCATACACATGTGTATACCATTAGGAGAAGCTTGCTGTAACTGCAGAGGACCTACGTAATTATTTATCTCACCACCTCTTCCGCTATCATTTCCGTTGTTATCTGTCTCAATGCAGATATTAGCAAATTTAGCTCCTCCTGTTACATTCCCTGTGCCGTCAAAAGGCTTACTGAATATTGTGCGAGGGGTTACAAGCCTAGTTGCCGAAGCTACATTATCACTAATACAAGCTAATGTCTTTTGCCAATAATTATTCTCAGTTGTACCAAAAATAATCGGGTTACTGCCTAACGGAAAGTATACACCTGTTGAGTATCCTGGATATCCTTCTTCATTTATTCCACTATTACAATACACTTGTATCTGCATATTACCTAATGCATTAGGATGTCCGACTCCAATAAATAAAGAGTCATCAGCCCCAGTATTAACATTATTATAACACCAGCCTAATACCTTTCTTAAATAGGCGTTAGTATCAGTAGAACCAAATTCATTGTAATCAGGGAAGCCAATTTGACGCATCACTCTATCTCCTACATTACCAAGATGTTTACCGTCCAACAAATCCGCATCCAGCCCTGAACCTGAACCATCGTTGCCGGCATCCCAAACTTTATACCCATTTTGATATATTGCAGGAGCTTCAAAATATTCTCCCCCTTGTTCTCCGACAAGAATTAGACCTGCTGGAGCACGATAGTTATCATAATCATTATATACCAGCTTAACACCTTGCCCATTTGCTCTTTGTTCTCTGAATGTTATACCTATTGAGCCTGAATATGAGGGACGTTCTGATGTGTGAGCGAAAACCAAATTTCCTGTCATCGCATCCCCGATCTTGTTGACGTAGCGGTTATCCAGTTCGCCTGCGTAGTTGCCTGTGTGGAGGACTTTATAATTATTAGACCCTAAAAGAATATTTACGTCTCCACTTACCCAGTCTTGATTAATATCAGTTTTAGCTATTCTTAGGTTACCGTCTCCGTCTGTGGAGTTAATTCCAATTCTATTGGAACCTGCGTTATTAAAACTGATAGCAGACTTGGTTCTTGGAATAGATACAAGGTCAATGCCGGAATTTGCGTTAAAGAACAAATATCCAGTCATAGTATCTCCTGATTTGAGTATGTATCTGCTATCCGCATCCGTTTTCGTATAAGCATCCGTAATCCCATATCCCTCCAGCGTAGTAGGATGAGAGGACAACTCACCAAACGAATAACTCGGCTTGTTCGGCTGCTTGGCCCAAGAATACACGTCACTTGCCGGCAATGTGGTTGGGTAATTCGGCAATGTAATCAGCTTTGTGGTTTCATCAGGGGAATAGGTTGTGCCGTTAAGGATAATCCCGTCTACCGATCCACCGCCAACACCGCCTATTACGCTTAATACACCACCCTCTTTGGATAATGTGGTATTGTCAATCGGAAGCGCATCAAGAATGGTTGATGCCGTATGACTGCCTTGTGCAAACATGGTAAGACTACCTGTCAAAATCAAATCACCGTCTAACTCAACCACTCCGTCAGAATGCTTCTTCACAAGTATATCACCGATATTTAAGCCGTTTATGAATGACTTGATACCTGTAATGTCCTGTGCACCCGATTTGGTTACGTAATCGGCTAATAGCCCGGATATGTCGTTTTTGGTGTAGGCGTCTGTGATGCCATAGCCTGCAATAGTAGTAGGCTTGTTCTGTATCTCACTGAAATCATAGGTCGGTTTGGTGGCGCCTATCCATGAGGGTTTGTCCGAAACATTCTCCCAATTGGTAGGGAACACTGACGGTTTACCTCCAATTTCATCCCATGAGTAATAGGGCTTTGTACTACCTATCCAGCTGGGTTTTCCTGATATGTTGTCCCATTCAAGCGAAGTCGGATAATTAGGCAAGGTGATTATTCCGTCCTCATTAGGAGTGTAAGTATTACCGTTAACCACTATACCATTGGCAGTACCCTTTCCACCTGTTGCGACAAGCTTTCCGTCAACCCATTGTATTGTCACACCGTCTATTGGGAGACCTTCGTAGATTGAAGGTACTTGAACGTCTGCACCTGCGTACATGGTTACTCCGTAGGCGGTAATCAACGGTTTGGTTAAGAACAAGTATTCCTCTCCGTTATCGTCAACCCTCTCTTCAAGGTTTCTGTCCCAAACGACTTTGTCGAGCTTCTTTCCGAGAAAATCATCTATCTGATCTCTCGAATAGCTGTCACTTCCATTACCGCCAACTCTTGCAACCTTATCCTTATTTGTTTTTATGAAGATAGCAGGGTCTTCATCTGCATTACATACATATATTTCCCCGTCATTAAGTCCGTCAAGCCCGTTTCCGCCCGGAGTAGATATATTAGGAGCTTTAGCCCTGTTGTTTTCAAGGTCGCTTCCATGCCAATTTATTTTATTTACCCTCTTCTTTATCATACTTCCACTGTTGTTACGTTAGTAAAAGCTGATTTGTCAGCCTTGAACTGCAATAGCTGCCCGTCTGTGGCATTATCAATCACAAATGCCCCATATAATGGCGGAGATGCTGGTTCGGGAGTGCCTCCGATACCGGAAATATCATTATATTGTTGTTCAAGAGCGATCGAGATGTAGAATAATTGGCTTGATTCAATAACCTGTGTAATTTCAGGTACTGAACCCTCGGAACGCACGAACTTCGTCCCGTCAATTTCCACCATTGAAAGGCATAAGATGCGGTTTAAGTGTTTGGCAAACCAATATGGCACGCCTTTTGAGCTTCCGATTGTAAGGGTATAAACATCATACGGGACTGCGTATAACTCCTCTATCTCCTGCATCTGATTGCGGTATTGCTCGTTGCTTATATGAGAAGTATATCCTTCCGGCTTAAATCCGGCTTCTACCCGGAACTCAAACACCTGTTGAGTATCGTTTATCCAAAATATGTTATCAAAAGCGGAATTATTACTCTTGTGAGAATACCTGATAAGCGTTGTTTCCTCTAATATAATATCAGAGGAGCACACCTCGAATGGCTCTGACGCATTACCATTGACAGTAACCGTATATTTTGCATCATCCAGCCCGCTAAGGACTGCATAATACATTAATACGTTATCATTTTGATTGTATGTAGAAAGAGATACAGGAGTAGAGGTCTCGGCGACAAGGTTGTTAAGTGTTACTGACACCTCCTCCGAAGCGCTCGCAAACACCTGTATATGGATTTTATCAGAAGTGTGGAACCTCTGAACGTAGTCCATTTCCAGCCCAAACTTATTTTTTATAGGTGAGAAAAAAAGAGGGCAAACATCACCAACCTTTACCATGTCTTTTCGTCCTTTTTACGGTGACGTGCAACTTTACACGTCCTTTGCAAATGTACATACTATTTAGAATAATTCCAAATAAGAACCAATAAATTAAATAAATTATTATCTTTGTATCGCCATGTGATGTTGCATGGAACTCAAAATCAGGACTTATGGCAAACGAATTTGTAATTACAGATGTAGTAAGCAAAGAAGCTTTACAGCAACTAAAAACATTATCACTTGAGTTTGATTCGGCAAAAGGTAAATATGTAGAATTTGCAAACACATTAGCGGCAAGCTCAAAGACAAATCCAAAGACTTTTGACGAACTTTCCCAAAAAGCACACAATTATACATCCATTCTTGAAAAGCTGAACAAGACACAGGAAAGAATGGAGTCCATTCAGACAAAGCAGTTGACTGTATTGCGGCAAATATCCCAGCAGTTTAACTCTATGTCAAGTCTTCAAAAGCTAAACATCCTGTTTGAGCAATTTTCTAAAAACGTAAAAAATGCAAGCGATATGCTTGCCGGGCTTTCTTCTTCTTCCAATCAAGTTGCTTCTGCACAGGAAAATGCAGCCAAGAGCACACAGACTGCAAGCGACACGATAAATCAGGCATCCGCTCAACTTCAAGCAGCCAACATGAATTATGCTTCCATAATTGATACGGTACAGGCTTACGATAGTAAAGTGACTAAATTAACGGCCGACACCATAGCCAATAAAGAGGCTATGAATAAAATTGATGCAGATGTTAAGTCTCTTGAAAAATCATATAAAGACGGGAAAATATCCCTATCCGAATATACAAAACAATCTGCTGTATTAATGCAAAGACATGCAGAATTGATGGCTCAAAATAAGCTGTACTCTGCACAAATAAGAGCTCATTCCACTTATATAATATCCGCTTCCGGTAGTTATAATGAAATGAACGCCGCCATGCTTGAACTACAAAAAAGGTATAAGGCGTTAAGTGAAGCTGACCGGGAAAGCAGCGTAGGGAAAAACCTTATATCCCAAGCCAATTCTTTGAACAACAAATTAAAAGAGATAGATGCACAATTTGGAAACTATCAAAGAAATGTGGGTAATTATGCGTCCTCATGGAATGGATTAAATGTACAGACGCAGCAATTATTACGGGAACTACCGTCTCTTACAATGAGCTTCAACCAATTCTTTCTTGCTATCTCCAATAACTTACCAATGTTTGCGGATGAATTAAAAAGAGCAAGCGAAGAGTTTAAACGGATGAAAGCCGAAGGATTAACCGCGATTCCTGTTTGGAAACAATTGTTAGGCAGTATCTTTTCTTGGCAGTCTGCACTTGTAATAGGTATAACATTGCTGTCTGCGTATGGTTCGGAGATTGCAAAATGGGTAGGAAGTTTGTTTAAGGGAAAGAAAGCATTAGATGAAATCATTTCTGCTCAAGATAAATTAAGGATAGCGCAGAAAAGGGCTATCCATGATACTATGGAAGAACGCATTCAATTGGGCTTGTTATATAAAGCTGCTACCGATAATAACAGATCTATTATAGAGCGTATTGCAGCTGCAAATGAATTAAAAAATATATCACCCAAATTATTTGACAATTATACAAAAGAACGAATAATGATAGGAGATGCTAAAGATGCATATAAGCTATTAACAGACCAAATTATCGCTACTGCCAAAGCTAAAAGAATAATGGGAGAAATAACAAAAGCTGCAACAAATTACGAGGAGTCCGAGTTTAAGCGTCTTAATCAAGTTTATACTGTCGAAAAAGCACGTGCAGAATATCAGAAGTTTGTAGAAGCAGGATTATCAAGAACGGAAGCAGGCATAGATGCAAAAAAGAAGCTTGAAGCAGAAGAAGCGATATTGAAATCTTTAAAAGAGCAAAGCAATGAGTATAAGAACCAAATAAATGATTTAGAGAAATTAGTAGATGTAGGAGCATTGGTTAACGATCCGGGAAAAAGCGATAAAGCTTATGAAGAAGCCAAGAAGAAGGCAGAAGAATATGCCGAATACATTAAAAAGATAACAGAGGATTTAGCTAAATCAAGGATTGATTTAATTGCTGACGGCAGAAAAAAGGAAATTGCCGAGGTTAGCAAAGAGTATGAAGATAGGATTAAGGAGATAAAAGGCAATTCTGAAAAAGAAATTGAATTAAGGAAAAACCTTGAAACGCTGAAAGGAAAAGCCATTGCGGAAATAAACGATAAATACGACAAGGAGCTTCTTGAAATAGAGAAAGCAAATCTTGAAAACAGATTGGCTTCCATTGGCGATAATTCCAATGAAGAATTAGACAAAAGGCTTAATCTCCAAATCCAACTTAATAATATGATGCGTGATGCTGAAATAAATGATGCGGAGAAGAACGGAAACGATGTCTTGGCAATACGTATGAAGTATATGAAAAGGGAGAACGATTTGATTATGCAAAACCTTGAAGAGAGATTTGGGATGATTGAATCAAATACCGATAGGATGATAGACAGGCAGGAAACAGCCGCTTTGGAAGAAGCTAATTTGCTTAAAAAGCAGTATGCCAATGGAGAAATTGGTAAAGAGGATTACGAAAAACAGCTGTATGATATTGGAGTAAAATATGCTAAGGCCCGTCTTGAAACACTTATGAAAGAAGTAGAGGCTGAAATGGCACTTCTTGATCCGAATAGTGAAAAATATCAAGACTTGGAAGATAGGTTAATCAATCTTCAATCACAGATAAACGGAATAAACTATGATGATGCCACTAAGAAACGGGAAGAATGGATAGACAAGTTTAAAGAGGGTTTGTCAGGGATGAACTCCGCCGCAAGGGATGCGCTTGGTGAAACGGCAGGAATATTCGAGGGGTTATCTGATATAATGGTTGACGTAGCAGAGGATGGAAAGTTAAGTTTTGAAAACATGGCGCAAGCCGTAGGAAAGATAGTATCAGGCATCACTTCGTTAATGACAGATATATATGATGCTCGGATAGAGAATATTGAAAAAGAACAAGAAGCCAACGATGAAGCATACGATAAGGAGATAGAACGTATAGAATCACTTGAAGAGAACGGAGCTATTTCCACCGAAGAAGCGGAAGCCCGCAAACGCGATGCCAAGAAAAAAACAGCCGCCAAGAATGAAGAACTTGAAAAGAAAAAAGCTGCATTGCAGGAGAAGCAGGCTAAATGGGACAAGGCAAATTCTATTGTTCAGGCGGGGATAGCCACCGCTTTAGCTATAACAAAAGCATTACCTAATTTAGTTCTTGCCGCTTTGGTTGGTGCAATGGGCGCTGCTCAAATTGCTGTTATTGCTGCTCAGCCCATTCCCAGATACGCAAAGGGTACAAAGGATCATCCGGGAGGATTGGCTATTGTGGGTGACGGTGGAAAAAAAGAAGGTATCATAACTGATAACGGGTTGTTTGTTACGCCTGATAAGCCCACATTGGTAAATCTTCCAGCACACGCACAGGTAATTCCGGACTTGTCTTATATATATGACAAAGACGGCCTAACATCCGATTATGGCATGATAGAAAAGAAGCTGAAAGATATGCGAGAAAGTGGCATAGTAGTCAATGTAAACAATGATTACAGCAGCCTTGAAAGGGAAATGAAAGGCAATACAAGGCAATTGCAGAACATCGGAAGAATGATGAAAAAAGCTAACCATATCGCAGATTACAATTGGATTTCAAACCGTATATAAACTATTGGATATGATATACAATGATTTAAGTAAAATAGCCCTTTCCCGCTTCATTGACATCTTTCTTGGAGACATTGACAAGGTTGTTCAAGGCGGTGCGCACAGCATAAAGGAAAAGGTTTTGGCTGCCGAGAAGCTATGTAATGAATACTTGTCAATCATAGGCGGTAAATCAGCCGTTGCGCAGATAATCAGGAGAAACGAAGTACTTAACATTCAAATACGGCTGAACTGTTTTTCCATGTGCGAAAAATTAATCTCGTCCGGGGACTGGGATGTTGTCGTCAGTATTATGGGCGCTTTAGGATACAGGTTCAAAGAAGATGAACACGAAAAGATAACAAACCGGATAAAGAGCGTTTCAGCTTCCGACAATTACAGACTGGCAAAGCTTCAGGAATCGGCCGCAAATTCCGGTAAGGTTAAAATGGATAGGGATTATTTCACGAAGGAAAGGGTTTCTCTCATGTCTCATGTAAAGATGCACATTGATGAGAACACCTTTTCTGCCAAAGAATACGCCTATATGGTTAGACGCATGTGTGACGAGATAGATGCTTTGATTCGTTCAACTTCAAAAAAGAAATAAGATGTATTATAGATGTGAGTTGCTGGTAGGAGGTAATGTACATGATGTAACAAATGACCTTGTCAATTGGGATGATGTAGAGATGTCTTTCAAGAGAAATGACTATGACGGTGTCGTGCGTAGTTTCTCAACCAAATTCGAGTTCTCAGGAGGAGCTTATTCTCTTCTTCTAAGAGAATATCAGTCAAATTATTTAAAGTCATCCGCTACGATTGTGTTTTATGTAAGAAACAATTCGTGGTTGTTGAACGAAAAGTTCAGGTGCGCCTTGGATTACTCCACATTCACATACACCGACATATCATGCGAGATTAATGCGGTTGACAATAGCCTTGCAAGTCTCATCAAGGCGAAAAAAGGCACACAATATGAATACTTGGTTAGCGAATTGAAGGAGGCGGAACCTCTGTATTATGATAGGCTGGAGATGTCGAGTAATATAGAATGGGTTATAGGAGGAGAAGTTAGCGATGATGCAAACTGGGTATATAATACTTATGATAATGTTGGTAATTCAATTGTACCGTTATACATAAAAGGCACTCCGGAAATAGCAGTTAAAAACAAAGTAGAAGTTACCGATGTAAGCATTCCTCCAAGCGGAGAACCTGTACCTATACCGAGTTTGTGGTTTTTTCATAACATAAGTTCTTTACCTCTCCATATTAGTGTAGACTTTTCCACAGGGGTTACAGTTGAAAAGTTAACCGACGATGCATCTGCAACATTAATTGTAGAGCAAAGATACGGTAGTGGGGGTGATAGAACTTTGCTTGAGCAACAGTTATCCGGTATTAGTGGAGCAATACAGCCCGTATCGATACATAGAGATGATTATACAATGTTTATTGACGGCTATCTTATATTTAGAATAAGCATTAAAGGAAAGATTAAAATCGGCATGCGTAATAACCCTTTCAAGATAACATTTAAAGCAATAGATACACCCGTTGACATTAATGTAATTAAACCCACAACCTTATTAAACAGGCTTCTTAAGTCAATAAATGGAGGTAATGAGGGTGTAACTGGAGAAATATCCATTCCGGCCGGGGATGCTTATAAAGGGGGTAAAAATGCCATGATTGCCCCCGCCGAAAGTATCAGAGGAATACCAAATGCCAAAATCTATACATCCTATACCAAATTCGCAAATTGGATGAGTTCTGTTTTCGGGTTTGTTCCCGTTATAGGCGAGAATAAGGTAACGTTTGTGCATAGGGATGTTCTGTTTCAGGATAAACTGGTGAAAGACCTGAAATACGATACGGTAGACTTGAATTATAATGTAAGCTCCTCTATGATATATTCCCGGCTAAAAGTAGGATATGACAAACAGGACTACGATAGCGTAAACGGACGTGATGAATTTCATTTCACAAACGAATACACCACCGGAATTACCCTTACAGAGAACGCGAAAGAATTGATAAGCCCATATCGCGCGGATGCATACGGCATAGAATTTCTTGCCGCAAAAAGAGGCGAAGATACAACGGACAATGACAGTGATAGTGATATATTCTTTGTTGGTGCCGCACTTGAGGGAGGAAAGTACAAACTTGTACGAAGCGGATACACCATATCCGGCGTTATATCTCCGTCTACCATGTTTAATGCCATGTATTCGCAACGCTACATGATTGAGGCGAACGCACGCTACCTTGCCGCCTTTGCAGAGCAGCTGTATTTTACGTCCTCTGACGGCAATAGTGATGTTGAGATTAACGGAGTAAGAGAAACCAACGACATAGCATTAGGTAATAGGCTGTTTACGGTTGGGGAATTATCGGTAGAAACAGGCGATCAGGGAACACCCTCTGATTTATCAGGCTATATACGGATAGAGAAGAACGGGAACATATATAAAGGGTTTGTAAAAAGCGTAAGTTACAATCATGGAAAGGCAAAACCTGTAAAGTATTCACTGATAGTTAAGAGCGTAGAATGAATATATAGAAAAAGCCAGATGTAGTGTCTGGCTTTATTATTTTATCTAAATAACAGTCAATTTATAAGCTTGCAAGCCACCTCTTGCCCTTTCGAGTATTCAGCCAAAGAGCAAATAAAAAGGCTAAAGCTCCAGAACCTCCCAAAACGATTAACAAACCTTCCATAATTACAGTTCTCTTAACCACTTCTTTCCGGATTTGGTTTTAAACCATATAAGGATACCGCCGCCTACGATTACACTTACAGTATATACTAAACTCAACATATCCATAATCAAACTACTATTTTAAAATTGCATTTCCTATTCTAATAAAAATAATGGTAGAAAATCCACCTATAATCACCCTATATATATCAAGTGTGATATTCATATCTGGTTTCATAGAAACGATACCACCTATAACAAGTCCCGCAAAAGAAAGTTTTGCTAAATCAAAGAATAATCCTGCAAGTTTTTCACGCCTTACCTTATCCTTTTCCTTTGCCTCTTTCTTAACTTCTTGTTTTTCGCTCCAGCTTCCCATACCACCTTTATTCTATAATATTGTAGAACGACAGAACGAACGACGCAATTTAAACATAACACTACCTAACAATGTTTACTACATTGTTAATAATATTATTTCCGACACAAATTAAAGCAGAAATAGGGATGTAACCAAAACATGAGACGGATTTCTTTGTAATTTAGAAATGGTCTAAATAACATACAGGTTTAATATTATTCCTTTTGATTGGTTTATTAATCTTTCATAAGATAAAGGATATCAGGAAATTTTATAGCCCAATCATTTGCCATATATATGTTATCACTTTCAAGAACCATCTTATCCTTATATACTTTATACGTCAATGTATATCTGTTATGGGTATATAATTTTAATATGGGTGGATTATATACATATTCGCCCCAAGCCGATATGGAACTGTCGCAAGTTGGAGAAATTCTCTGCTTTCTTTATTTATTAACTTTTAATTTTCATTGTTTATGCGACAGTTGAATGAAAATTACTCAAACAGCAATAACATTGCTGTATTAAGTACGTCCACTCACGAAACGAGTAAAACTTTCTCCTACAATGGCAACGAGGTACTTTTTAACATCAAAGACGATGTTATGGTTAACGCCACACAGCTTGCTAAAATCTACGGGAAGCGTCCCAATGATTATTTGTCCTTACCTGCTACAAATCAATTAATTAACGCCATTACAAGAAAATATGGTATTGCTGAAAATCAATTAGTTAGAACAGAAAGAGGTGGAATAGCTCCCGGTACTTGGATGCACAGATTAATAGTAGTTGATTTCTGCCAATGGTTAGACATTGATTTGAAACTGTGGTGTACTGAAAAACTCGATGAATTGATGCGATACGGCATGACCGCCACTCAGCCGACTTTGGAACAGATGATAAACAACCCCGACCTTGTTATCAGCCTTGCCACACAATTAAAGAACGAACGTGAGGAAAAGGCAAGATTAGAACAAGAGAAGAAGCGTCTTGAAGATAAAACTGCCAGACAGGAACCTTTGGTGTCATTCGCCGAATCCGCTTTCAAAGCAGAGGGCAAAGTAGACATAGGCCAAGCCGCAAAGATTCTCAACCTCGGTTTCGGGAGAAACACCCTTTTCAAGAAGCTAAAGGAAGTGGGCGTATTTTTTAAAGACAGGAACGAACCGAAACAAAAGTACATTGACGCCGGGTATTTTGAAATGACGCTGTTACCACCTATACACAGAGACAGTCACCCCGACATATTATATCAGAAGGTACTTTGTAAACCCAAAGGACTTGCTTACATTAATTATTTATTCGGTGGAAAGCCTTCTGACGGGAAAACGGCAAAAATAAAATAACCCAAACAACCCAGTGGGTTAAATTCAACCCAAACAACATTACAATCACAGCCGATGTGCTGATTTTAAACCTAAAACAAATATTTTATCTATATGAGAACAAACACATCCGATTTGGTGAGACAAATGAGTATAGTATCAGAAGAACATGAACAGGTTCTTAGAGAGTTGAAAAACATGCAATCCGTTGTAAAGTACATAAGCCATTTGCTGGACGCTTACAATATCGTATCAGGACGCGTGGACGAACTGCAGGAAGAGATAAAGGCGCTAAAACGTGGAAGAACAAATAAAGCGGATACCCCAACAAGGGACACAAAGACACACAGAGTTGAGAAAACAGTAATGCCTAATATGCGGATAATAATGGGGCTTAAAAAGTAAACTTAAGAGGCGGGGTAACTCCCGCCTTTGTTCTATTTTTAATATTTTTCAATTTGAAGGCAGAAAAATTACGGGGGTTATACAAAAAGTGGTGTTCTATTTTTAATATCAAAACCAAACATACTCTATAAATACACCTTTAAACGTCTCTCCCCGCGGGCAGAAATTAAATATTCCGCCATTCTCATACAAGACATATACCTTACCCTCCATTTGGGCCACTTTCCTTGCAAGCGTCCTCATATTGGCTATGTCTGCCATTCTCTTTTTGTTTTCGCACGCACATCCCATTACAAGCCGAATTTTCTGAAATAATCTTCAATGCCTTGTTTTAGACATCTTCTAAAAAAAGTTTTCCGGGCATAGGAACCGACACGATAAATTGCCTGACCGTATTTCTTTTCTATATCGCTGCTGAAACTGACACCCTCACTTCCTATTTTTAGCCCCTTGTCTGTCGGAGTAGCCGTAATTGAATCGTGAAACCCACCTGTAATTATAAGGTTAGGTGTTCCCTTTGAACTAACAGGAGCGTTTATCAAAGAAGAATACAATAGAGGAGCAATCCTATTTTTAAACGCGGCGTATCCCTTAGCGTTTTTATACCAATATCCGGCCTCTTTAGTATTAAAATATGGATCATTGAAGTAGGTAGGACGTAATGGTTTGTCGTTTCCGTTAATACCTGACCATAACTGCTCTACGATATATTGTGAAACCTCCTCCCTATTTTCTACCATTACACCCCGTATCATAGGTTCGAACCCCTCAACGAACTGTTTTACGGCTTTTTCCGCATCAATTATATTAGCCATAACAAATACAATTAAGGGGTGAACAAAATGAACACCCCTAATTAATATACACAACACAGTTACATATCACCGTCTTTCTTCTGCCTTTGAACACCGGAAGAGGCTATATCCTCGTAAATTGAAGAAAGCACCTTTTCGCGTTCCTCTATCGGACGGTCAAGAAAAAACACATCCTTATGAGAGTTTATGAAGTCCCTCTTCTTCATGTTTCTTACTCTCTCATCGTTGAATGTAATTCCTTCTACTTTCATCCCCAAGCCTCTATGCCTGTGATTCCGGCTCCTTGCAACACAGAGGGGGAAGCAAGTGTCGGTTCTCCCTCGCCTACGGTAATAACACCGTTTGCGTAGGATACACTTGTTGCACCGGGTAATGCAGTAGTCGCATTTTCTTGAAGCAACGCTCCGTAGTATGGGGTTATATCAAGTCTTCCGAAGTGCTCAACAAGCTTGTATTTCTTTGATTCTGTTGAAACCAGCTCAACATAAACAAGCCCTTTCAGCGCTCCGACAACGTCAAAGTCACAAGCCTTTACACCAGCGTTCTTGATATACTTCTCGTAATCCTTGAACATCGTTGCAATAGTGAGGTTGGCTTCTGTGCCGGAAGAATCCCAGTCCTGACCGCCCGGATATACGCCGGACAGTTCGATTCCGGCCAGTTCTTCCGTACCGTCGTTCATGCCGTATATCACGTTGTTCTCGTCCACAAAATATGCATCAAACGCTGTATTCTTTGCAGCCATAAGATTAGCCTTGAGGCTTGCATCGTAATTTTCAAGCGTCCATGCATCGTTTTTGGGCGAGTATCCTGTGATTTTTGTAGGTCCGTAACCTGTCGCTGAGGTTTGCGCTTCCCCGCCTGATGGAGCGTATTCCACAATCGTTTTAATCGGAAATATTCTTCCCGGTCGGTCTGCATGACAGGCTGCTTCCAAAGCGTCCGCTGTCAGAGTTTTGGGCAACTTATACCCATGCATTACCAATATGATAGCTTTTACCTTGCCGGGGTCTAACACGCATACGGAATTTCCCGTATTAAAGGTTGCAACCCCCGGACATTGTCTATAATCTGTTGCCATAGCATTTTATTTTTTTTACCGTTAAACTTAAATTAGTTATTTCAATAGCATCAATCTTTTCTTCAATCTCCTTTCCGTCAGCGTCAAAAGCGCCTCTTCGACCGAATACAAGATTTTCCGAATAAGAATGAGCCACATGCCCCGAATATCCAAAATCAAACCTTTTTTCAGCACCCACTTCCTTGATTAAAGCATCATACAACGGTCTTAACAAGCCCTTGAAAGATACTTCTATACGCTGCTCATTGGTGTAATCCTTGAGCGTGTTTACTGCTATGATTATATTGACATCAGCCTTGCAATACACCTTGCTATCTGTCTTATCCTCTACGAACGGGGTATAAAGCCCGATTAAAGGAAAGCGTTTTGTGGCGGTTTGTGGTATCTTCTTTTGCGTCAGGATGGCCTCCCTTATATATGTACTGTCGCCGAATATATAATTCACGTCATACCCAACTTCGGAAGACACTCTTTTGCATATATCGCTGAAAATCTCTACTATCATAGATTGAATGTGTTTACAGGTTTTAATAATGATTTATCGAACGTCCAGCCCTCTATATGTTGCGTATCAAGCCATTTATAAAGGTCTGCGTTCATTCTAACCATGCTATTCCATGCAGAAACCATTTTCCCCATAGGAGATACAAGATCACCGACATCGCTGTCTTTCTTTACACCGTTGACGGTTACATCGCATTGATGGTTTCTTGCGTAGAAAAAGTATATGTAATTGGCAATAGGAGAGATTTTCATCCCTCCCATAGTGCCAACCAGCATGCTCTTTAAATCATCCCACAGTTTTACAGGTTCTTTCTCTTCTGACTGGAGATATTCGGAAAATTGTTCATATACTTCTTTACCAAGAACCTTTATCAGGTATTCCGTCTCATAATAGGATATATAGTTGTTCACATCTCCTGTTATAGCAGATGTTGTCAATGACGGAGCAACATCCGGAGAAATTATTCCGCTAATAAATAGCGGCCCTTGAAAAAAAGCATAATCAATGAGCATAATTAAACATTTTTATTGTCCGCAACCGGAGATGTCTTTTCTCGTTTTTCAGGAATCTCGCGTTTTTCGGAGGATTTAGGGGCGCCTTCCTCAATGGAAATAAGCCCCATTTCCTTCCTTATTCGGTTTTCCTGAATGATCTTATCTACTTCCAGTTGACTACCTCGTATAATTATAACCTTATCCATTAGGCAGCAACTTTAATGGCAGTTATCACATCGGCAATATTACCGTATGTAAATGCAGCCGGGTTGTAAACAGGCATCTGAACCTCTTCCTGTGCAATGAGGACAACAGTATTGCGGAGCTTTGTTTCCACATCTTCTGCAAACTCAACGCTAAGATTGCTCCAGTCGACCAGAGAAGCTCCGTTTGTCATATCTCCTGCAAAATACTTGCCCGGGTTGATCTTCGTTGTTTCAATAATAGGTCTTCCGGAAATATACTTGACACCGTTAACGGTAGTAACAAGGCCGAGAGACCGTCCGGATGTATCTTTTGCCGTTTCTGCATCGAATACGGTAGACGGGTTAAGCGCAATGAACGAAGGCGTGTATTCCGCATAGGTCATGATTGCGAAGATAGCATTGATTGCATCGCCGATATTAGGAGATACAACAGAATTGAACAGGTTGTTCTTAACTGTGAATGTGACAGCGGATGTTGCATCAGCTACGGCAGCGTATGCATAGTCAACAACAATCTTTCTGTCATTCATCTTATGAACAACATAAGTAGAGTTGAAACCTTCAACGGAAGAACCTGCAAACGTAATCTTTTGTCCTTCCATGATTTCAGGCTGTGCTTCTGTAAACTCAACAATGGACTGTTTGCCGCCATTGTAAGTGCTTACCGACTTAACAGAACCCTTAGCGCCGGTTACCACGTCTTTGCTGATTATATCTTCTGCCGGAAGAATATCTTCGTAGTTTGCAATACCTTTCAGGTTATCGCCTTGTCCGTCACCGAACATGATTTGGAAATCCTCAGCCATTCTAACCCAAGAGGCAAGACGGTTCATAAGCCATGAGCGTACATAGATACGAGACTTAAGCAATCGCTTGCTCAACGGAACATAAGTACCAATGCGGCACACGCCAACGGTCTGCTCCTTGATCTTGAATGAAGATTCAGGAAGTCTTCCGTTCTCTGAAACAGCAGCAGCGTTTCTGTCAAGATCGTAGATCTGCGTGAATGTGATTGTAGGATATGCAGGATCTCCCTGATCTACAGTCATGATGTCACGAATGTGCGCTCCTTCATTGATCTTAGTTACAACAACATTGCTTTGGCGAGTGATTAGCTTGTCTCCGGCATAGTCATTAGTTATGCTTACCGGATCTGTCACATCTTTCAAATCAATGTCAAAACGGCCTGAACTCTTTGTTTTCCCGTCCAAGAAGTCTTTAAACTTCTCTGAATCCAAGAACTCATCAATCTTCTTGCCAAGATTGTTAGAGTTGCTGTTTACGTTAAAGCCCTTTGCCTTCAACACTTCCAGCTGTTTTGACAACTCTTTGATTTCTTCTTTGAACTCTCCCAGTTCCTTAACAGCAAGACCAACCTTGCCATCTTCGTTTAGGGCCTTAAGCTGCTCATCTACGCTTTTCATTTTCTCGTTGAATGAACTTTCAGAGATAAGCCCCTTGAGAAGCTCCTCCACCGTATCATTCACCTTTTTTTGAATTGTACCAAGAGTTTGCTTTTCCTCCAATGTCAATTCGTTTTCTTTTTTTGCAAATTCAATCAAATTCATTTCTTCTAATTATTATATTAAACCTTTAATAGCGAGTCCCTCCAATGAAAAAGTGCTTTTGCGGCTTTCTTCTTGGTGAGTGCCCTCCGGCGGCTCTGTATTCTTGTTTATGAAACTCTTATAAATCCTTGCATAGCATTTAGGACACCTTACATAAGCGGCAAGTTCTTCGATGCTTTTCTTTGACGATACGATATTAAGAACCTGTTCCTGTATCTCCGGTTTAAGCTTTTCCATTTCCGCAGACACTACATCCTCTGCTATCCAGCGCGTATAATTCCCTACACTGTCCAATACTTGGTTTTCAAATGTCTCTTCCGGCACACTATTGTAATCAAAGGAAAGCCCGCAATGAGGACACGTCACAATATCCTGCCCGGATAATGCCTTTTCTACCAAACTTAAATTCATGTCTAATTCTTTTAATTTATCATCGGAATAACGCATCGTAAGAGCTTTTTTAAGGAAACCTATATGCTCCTGAATTGTCTGCTTGTCTGCGTTCTTAATATCAATAAGAAAGGTTTGCGGATTGGCTCCCCATGATGATAAGGTTGAGTATTCCCATAGAGACCACTCTTTTACAATTCTTTTATCTTTATCGTCTCTTTTTATAGCCTTTACCCCGATAGAGTGTTCAAGGGTCTTTCCGTATTCTGCGTAAAGTTTGTAGTCCTCCAGCACATCTCGCCCTATCTGTTTTTTTAAATTGATAGCACCTGTCATAACAAGGTTTCCGTCAATCTCTTTACCCTCTATCGGACATCCGAGCAGAATGCCTCTGTCATGATTATACAGCCATTTAACCCTGCTGAAGTTTTCTTTCAACGTCTTATTGAAAGAACCTTTAGCCGATATGTCACCATCCGCATCCTGAATGCCTATTCCGTTTACAGCGACAGTTACAATGCCTTTCTCGTCAACATCGTTCGTCCTTGTCTTACATGTTATGTCTCTAAGCTGCTCCATTGCTATTTGATTTTGTGTTACCTGAAGAAATAATACCTTTGATTCTCTCCACTTCCTGATCGCTCATTTCCAATATGAGCTTATCGTATAAAGGGTTTGAAACCCTTGATTCACCTATCTGTGCCCGCCAATCATTAAGGGTTATTACCCCGCTAAGAAACTCGTTTTTACACTTTACCGAGATGATGTTTAAAGTCTCTTGTCTCTCTTTATTTCCTGATTGCAAAGCATCCACATCTGAATAATCCACATCTAAGTACAAACCGCTGTTTTCAAGCCCCAAGAATCGGGTAAGGCTTCTTGCGAAAGATTTAGCCTCCGGGATAACGATGTTGTAGTAGACGCTTCTTTCCGCTGTTTGCTGATTGTTGAAAGTGCTGTTGTCCTTTCTTGGCACAAGCTGCGCAGGTATAGAAAACGCACCGGCTATTGATATGGCATCCTGCAACGTCTCGTCAAACGGTTGCAATTCCTGAATACTCATAGATGTCCGGATAAAGTCCGTATCTGTATCTATTATCGCTACCGGATATTTATCTTCTCCTAATCCGTACACAGTATTGTATTCTTCGCGGATATTCTTTTTTTCGTCAGGAGTTAGAGCGACTGTCCCGGTTTCATCTTTCTTTCTTGATACAATGATGCCGAGAGCACCTCTCTTGGTGTATATAACATTCCTTGCTTCATACACAGATATAAGATTGGATATAGGCTTTATCTGTGATACAAGCCTGCTTTGTCCCTTGAGGTTACAGGTAAAGGTGTTTACATTAGACTCCTTCACATGAAGAACAGTTTCCGGCGGCATATCATCCATAATACCGGAATAAGACAGTCTGTAATATTGGATTATATCAGATACACTTGCCGGAGAAAACAAGGGAGCATTGTTGTATGCTACAATATCAACGCTGCCGGATGGAAGGACCCAATAATCATCGCATCTCTTCCATAGTTCTTTTTGTGATTCTGAAAACACAGATGCTTTGATAAATGAGTTACCTGTCAAAAATTTATATAGAAAGTGAAGTGATACGAACTCATCAAATGATTGAAGTGCGTTTGGCTGTGTCAAGAACTTGTTTATGCTATCATTGTTGAATACGACTGAATCGTCCTTTGTTGATTTTAGCATAAAATTACCCTTGACAATCTTGTCTACCAAATATCTTACCGGGAAAAAAACCTCCGGAACAGATTCGTATAAGGTGATGAAATTATTGGAGGCTACATAAGGAGAGGCGATGTCATATAGTGTGTTGCGCACATATCCGTAGACATTCCCCTGTTTGTCGCTGATTAAATCTTTGGACTTGCCTCCAATAGATAAATGAAAATTCTTTGTCTCAAAAGATAAATTCATGCTTAAATAAAAAAGGCAACAACCATATACATGATTATCGCCTTTGGTCTTTTAGTTCAACAATGGGTAGTATGTTACTTAACATACCAAAGGCTATTATTTTATGCAAATATACTAACTAACATATTGAATAGCAAATAAAAAACGAACTATTTTTATTTAGACTAAGTAAAAATAACAATTTAAAAAAAATTCTTTCTTATATACTTGGACATGGCGGATATGATGTTGATAGCAGAGGCGCTGTCCTTACCGTTATAGTCCAAAAAGTCATTCATAAATAACAGATAATCAGCATTACTTTCATAACCGCCTGAAAACCTTACTTTCTTCTTGATAAAGTCTTTGTTAGCCTCTATTCTAAGCTTGTAGTCGGATGAAGAAGATATTACCTTTATTTCCCTTAATTCCCTCAACTCCCTTACTGTATGGAAGAATGCTTTTTCGCACTCGAATATAACAAGACCCTTTGCGTTTTCAACACATCTGAATAACATATCGCTGTCATAGCAGCCATGATATACTACATATTTTATATCTATGTAATCATGTATAACGCACGACACAGCGGTCATCATTCCGAAATTATCAGGAATAACGTATAACAACTCGCTTCCGGCTGCATCCGCATTAAAGTACAACACATCATCTTCGGATTGAACACTTCTTTTCCTCTTGAGGGAGAATCTTGTATATTCATCTTTGAACACGTCTACAACAACGTATCTAAATGTGTCCGTACAATGTCCAAACTCCTCATAGCTTTGCCCGGTTTCCTTATTTTTAATCCTTTGCTTTAAAATAGCTCCGTTGGCATCTTTCTTCACGTTCTCATAGTCTCTTATTGACTTCTTACAAGAATCGTCTATACCTATATTTATTCCGTATAGATTACCGGACAATATGGCGTTTATAAACTCACCCGACAAAGCGACTGAAGGGTTGGAGGCGGGAACGCAGTCATTAACTACAAACCTCTGTTCCAAGCACTCAATAAACTTATCCAAAAATGACCTCTTTTCATCATCTATTGTATTACCGCTTCTTGTAGTGGCATCCCCATGAACAAATAACACATCTGCATACCCGATAGACGTAAGCCAGTCCCTTGTCATTGACGCTGCCTGAGTAACGGTATTATTAGGATCTTCCGCGCATATTTCGTGTATCTGCCTGAAATTGTTGTCGTTTTTTTGCCATAGCGTTACGGTAATATATGGAAGTACGTTATTATCAACCGATATATGAATGGGTATTTTAGGATCATACGGATAGTTCCCCCTATGTTTTCCTGCATCAAATGCGTACAGATATTCTCCGCCAGTCCTTATGCTACCCCAGTCTCCGAGAGCGTAAATGCGGTAATAGTTATAATCTCTATTTTTATCCTTTTCAAAATCGGCAACCGCCTGCCTGTCATAAAAACCATAAGTGCCGTCAGGAGAACCGACAACCCAAAAATTATTAAGATAGGTAGACTTTAATATCAGCGTATCAGGCGCATGCACTTCCTCTTCTCCTGTACGTGGGTTGGTTATTATGCGGGGAGAGTTAATAAGTTTCTTGGTTATTGTAGTGTATTCCTTTGGCAATACATCTCCTGTCAATGTGTTTTTAATACCATACAGATAATTGTCGACCTCGTGCAAGTCCTCTTTGTCGAACACATTCTTCTTTATCCAGTGCTCCTCTGATATGGGGTTAAACATGGATATTATCTTTTGGCCCAAACGGCCCCTTAAACGTTTTTTTATCTGCTTGAAGTCAGCTTCGGCAAAATCACTCAATTCTTCGCATACGACAAACTGATAACTTTCAAGACCTTTTATCTTTTCAGGATCATCAAGACCGCTAAATGTGATATATGAGCCGTTGAAGCATTTAATAGCGTTTTCCCTAAAATCAAACGCTTTTGAAATGCCGAGACTGTTAGCTGCTTCCTTAAATGCCTTATATATGCTGTCCGCTATGGTTGCACCAGTCTTCCTATAAACACGAGTATTATATCCGTCAGATAAGCAGAACAGTAATATAGCCTGTGCAACCGAAAAGGATTTGGACGAAGAAGAGCCACCGATCAAAAAGATAAACCGGATATCATCATCTTTTAATGCTTTTTTTAAATGATGAAAGTTTGGATTGAATTTCCGATAATCAAATGTGATCTTTTCATTTTTACTCATCTCCTGTATCGACGTCAAAAAGCATACTCTTCAAATCAATCTTTGTAGGCTCGTCAAGACCGAACATCTTGCATACACGTTCTATTGCCCATGTTTTGGAAACGGTTTTTACTTTCTTCTTTCCGTCATACTCTTCTGTATAGTCAGTAATGGACTTTCCCCTGATAACATCAGCGCACAACTTGATTATTTCCTCTTTGGTAATATCGGATTTTTTTTTCTGCTCTTCCTGGAGCTCTTTCACCCTTTGGGCTACATTTGGGCGAGATAACAGCTTGCAAGACTCTTCCCATATTTGTTTGTCTTTCATCTTCTCGGACGAATAGGCACGACGATAAGCATCGGAAGCATTACCGCTTTCAATGTAATAATTGCAGAAGTTTTCTTGTTTGATTGTAAGTCCTTTCATGTCTTTTCGTCAGTATGGGTACACATGCCACTTGACATGCTTTTGCAAAGATAATAAACAATATGTGATATTTACAATTTATTTCGTTAATATTAATGTCTTATTGTGATTTATGTGTTGTACAGCATAAAAAATAAAGTTTATTTCGCTTGCTTACTATCAAATTTGATAGTATATTTGCAATATCAAATAACAATAGAACCGGCGGCAACGGATAAGCGGCATAAAGTTATGATTACTATCAATCAAGTTGTTTTCAACAAAAAAGGTCAAAAAGGTACTATCACTCGTATTATCACCAAATCAACCGGATATGTAGAAGTTTCTTATGAAGCTGGATTCTCAAAAAAAGAAATGGCATTCAACCTTACCGACGAAAATGGTGTTTCCTTGAAAAAATCACCCAAAAAGGCAGAATTGAAAGCTTTAACCCCACTTGAAGAAATTCAAGACAAAATGATGTGGATTAATGGATGCGCATCCGGTGAAAGAAACTCTATGAGCTATCAGATTTCAGCGGAAATGCTTTCTAAGATTGAAATGAAAGCTAAAGAATCCGGAAATGACTTTATTGCTTCAATTTGTCAATCTGTTGATAAATATATGAAGTGTTCTGAAAAACAGGCTTATTGCCTTGCTAAGTTTGCAATCGGAAACGAAATTAAATTATAATATATAATGCTGCGCTATCGGCATGACGGGCAAATAATATGAATAGCTATAATATTTTTGACGAAGAACACAGCGATACTATATTGTACCATGCAATAGCTCGTGACGAAGACCAAGTAAGAGAATTGGCAGAAGAGGCAAGTATAGACATATCCGGTCTTACCATCGATCTTGAAAGAGTGAATGTGAAGAATGAATTAGGCAGACCATATCCTGCGAGAATAGAGGATGCAATAATCAGATAACCATGAATGACAGAGAACGAATAGGTAAGCGAATAGCAGAGCTTCGCATGGCAAAGGGAATATCGCAAGCGCAATTATCCGAGTTAACTGGGATTGCTCCTGGAAACATAGCCCGTATAGAGCTTGGAAAATACAGTACGGGTATAGATATTCTTTCCAAAATTGCAAAGGAATTGGGTTACAAAGTTGACTTCGTGAAAGAATAGGCAGGCAATTGGCTTGCTTATTTTTTATTTACGTCATCAATATTTACGTAATCTATTACCTTTCGATTAGCTTCATCCACCTTCTTATTATCAAAGCGTATGTATATATCCGTTGTAGTGCTATTTGCCCAGCTGTGTCCAAGAGCATGCGCTATTACCTCTTTGGGAATGTCGAGCTCAGATGCTATTGTGGCCCAAGTATGACGCGTCCAATAAGAGGATAAATCAGGAAACAGAGGGGTTCTTATCTTTTTCCCGCCTAATCCTTTTCGTTCAAGTTTCCCGATCTGCTTTAGTCCTATCCCCATTCGATGCAGGAAGTCCTTGTAATTCCTGTATTCATCCATTATATTGAGAAGATAGCTTTTCCCTTTATATTTTTCTATTATATCCATAGCCTCAGGTTCTACTTTTACGCTGTATAATTTCCCCGTTTTAGCCCTTTTGTATTCAAAGCGACCGTTTACCAATGCGGAATGTTTTGCGTTAAACAAATCGGCTGCATTTACCCCTATAAGGTAAAACATAAGTATAAATATATCTCTATATCTTATCTGATACTCCTCACATGGGTAATCTCTTAATAATCTAAGCTGTTCTACTGTGAGGCTGCGTTTCCGGGTTTCCTCTTTTTTTATTGAAAATCTTCTGAATGGATACAATGTCGTGTACTCTTCATCAATGGCATAGTTGAATACGGTGCGTATGTTCCGTAAATGAATAGCGTAGGCGTTAACTTTCATCGTCTTTGCCATCCACGCTTCAAAATTTTCAAGCCACGATTTATCCATGCTTTCAAACGTACAGCGGCTATCGTATTCTTTAATCTTGTTCCTTGTGGTTGTGTATACGGTCTTGGTACCTTGATTATTCTTTTTCGATATAAATTCATCAAGATAGTATAAGAATGTCTTTTCGTTTTGGATCTTATTGCTTATGGCTTCTTCGATCATTTTTTTTAATGATGCATCCGTTGTTGATTTCAGCTTACCCTGTTGCTCCAACGTTAATATTACAGTTTCCGCCTTGTTTATTATCCCGCGAGCGACAATGTTTCTTGGTTTATAATTTTGTGCCCGCATGGAATACTCATTTCCAGCCCACTCTTTATCCGATGCGCTTAATTGTGTAGCTATCATTATTTGTTTATTATGGAACACGTTCAACTTTAGAGGGTAAGTCCCGTCTTTTTTTTGCCTTCTTTTATCAAGGTAGAATTTAACTGTTGCCATATATCTATTTCTTTTTGTTTATGCAAATCAAAAAATTTGCATAGAATTTGCATACAAAGATAGGGTTAAAAGGGTCTAAAAGGGCCTAAAAGGGTATGTTATGCAGCATATATAAAGAAATCAGGCAGTCACTTTATTTGTAACTGCCTGATTTTCAGAAGAGCGGAAGACGGGGCTCAAACCCGCGACCCTCAGCTTGGGAAGCCGAATTTTACATAGCATAACTATCTAAAAAACAATAAATTATAAACCATAAATAAATCATTTGCATACTAATTGCATAGTGCTTTCTTTACTTATGCAATATCTTTAATTTATGAACTTCCCTGATATCATATACCTTGCACTCATTTTTAGGCGTAACCTCTTGGCTTTCTCTTAACATTCTTACTTCGTTTTCAAGGGCATCTACTCTCTTGGACATTATTACATACGCATCCAGAATATCCGATATGTACATTGCTAAGTTGGCATCATTCATAATATAGTTATCGTTTGTTTTTGAAAAGTAAGAAATAAACAAGATATGTTATATTATTGTTCTTAAAATAAACCATGTTTGTAAACATAGTTTTCAATCATAATTTATGATATTTCGAGTATTAAAATCAATTATTACGCACTCTTGGTTGAAGCCTTTCTTTCGCTTAGCCCAAGCTGTTCTCGCATAATTTCGTTCTGCCCTATTAACTTATCTATCTCGGACTTCATTCTCTCTATTTCGGCCTTTAAATTAGCAATCTCCTTATCCTTACTTGTTATCGTATCCTTGTACATCTTCTGAGATTGCGATGCAATGTTTTCAGATGTGCTCTTATCTGTGTCAAGAAACATATCCCCCTTTCCGGTAAGGATGTAGTTGGCGTTGACTTCGGGGTAGGCTTCGCAAAAAGGCATTAATATCTTCACTGACACTTCTTCTGTATGTCCTTGTCTTAATTTAGATATCATATTTTTTGTTATTCCCTCTATACTGGTATATACCTTATAGTCACTTAACCCAAGACTATCCATTACTTCATGAAACCTATCTTTTGCAGTTTTCATAAAAAAATCTCCTATTATTTTAGGTAGTATCAAAAAAGATACTATCTTTGCACCCGTTGCAAGTCAAGAGGCAACAGATGCAGATTAAATTAAACAATCGCCCTAGCGTGGGCCTCTCTATATGGAAATCCGTTGCCTCTTGACTTTAGCAACGGATTTTTTTATATCAATATATGAAACAGACGTTATATTTAAATATAGGACTTGCAGAGCAGGCAATCAATGATAAACGATTTATTGAAGCGCTTGCTTTTTCTGTGCTCGTCAAACTAACGTTTGTTTCATCAAGAATACAATCGGCTACTGTCAGCAAGTGTAAGGACTTATTTGGTATTGGGTCAACGAGAATGTGCCGTATAATCAATAGCGGCATTGAATACGGCTTACTGAAACGAGACAATAAAGATCTTGTAGCCACTTCGCTTAAGAGAGAAAAATCATATCATATCAGGTTAGACTTTGAATGTAAGACATATAGTCGAACAAAAGCTTTGATGAGCGATAGGCCGAAATCAGAGCGAAGCCCGATTGTATGTCAATACTCATTGAAAGATATTATAGACATTATCAGGAAGTCTGTATTGCTTAACCATATAAGCAAGCAATCAGACTGTGAAGATACCATTAACATAGCTAAGGGAAACGCGAAGTCTATAAACCAGCTTCGGAAAGCCCGCAAAAAATGTAAGCGTATGCTACGTACAGATAATGCCTTTACCGGATTGAGTAGAAAGCGTATAATGGATATAACCAAAGTATGTAAGGCGAAAGCCAAACGCCTTATTGACGGACTGTGTTTAAGTGGACTTGTAAGCAGAGTTGAACAGTCTGTTCGTGTATGCTTAAATTATTCAGACTTTTCTCCAAAGCTGGCAAACAGCTTTTATAAAGAAACTGGTCTGAATGGTTACTTATACAGGAGTGGTAGCGAGATTCGTTTGCGCGTATCAAACAGGTATGTTTATTCTTGCGATCTGATAACGTTTAAACTTTAATTTTTATGCCATATTCCCAAAAAAGACCACTAAAAACATAGCGTAGCGTATGCACACGTGACGCGATACGCATCATGCGTATGATTATATAATTAATAATTTAATATATACACCAAGACAATGAGTAAATATATAGCATATACAGACGGAGGATGCCAAAACACATCAGTGTACGGGGAAGGCGGTTCAGCCTATCTGATAATCCATAAGGGAGAAGTTGTAAAAACCGCTTCAAAAGGTTTTCTTTATACAACCAGCAACCGTATGGAGATGCTTGCTATTATAAGTGCCGTTTGTTCCGTCCCGGAAGGTTCTGATTTAATCGTATATTCAGACAGCAAATATGCGATCAACGTCTTTTCCGGTATTTGGAAGCCGAAAAAAAACAGAGATTTGATAATCAAATACAACGAGCGTGTAAAGACTCTTAGCTCTGTATATTTCCGGTGGATAAAAGGACACAATGGAGACAAATACAATGAATTGGTTGATTCTATGTGTACAAACTCCATTAATGAGATAGTCCAATTACACAACCTCCCAAATGACAGGTTTAAAAAAGTGAAAGTACAGCTATCCTTTAAGTTTAATTAATAACCGATTGTATCAACATTTCAAAGATCGAATTATGAAAGAACAAAACCCCAAACGTATCCCTCAAGAATGGTGGGACGACTACTTCAAACGAAGAAGAAGAAACAGAACACATGGAATTATATGTATCTTGTTGCCTAACCTAATATGGATATTGTATATGCTACTTATCAAGTTTGGTTACATCACAACCTCTTGACTTTATTTTGTTATATATCTTATCGGTTTTATTTTCAGATTTTCGATAAGATATATAACAGATAATTCCCAATACAAATAAAACTACCGCAAGCATATACATCGCTCCAGCTATTTTGTCATTATGAAATGAACTTGTTGTAAAAGATACAATCATTCCAATAAATAGAGAGAAGCATCCTATCGAATAATTGAGCTTCTTTCCTCCATCATCGCCTTCTTTTAAAGAGTCAAGCTCCATATCCGATACTTCGTAAATTTTAAAGTGGCTAATTACAGCCCTTTCTATTTTCGGGTCTTTATACAAAGTTCCGCCTTTTACCGCTTCCATTTCAAATGTGTGATTTTAGCCAACCGTCAGCAGAACTGTTTATTCTCCACGCTGTATCTATACTTGATCGCATAACGAACAAAATACAGTCGCCGCCCATCTTATTCAGTACTATATCCCTTATAGCCTCGCTCGTATAGGACGAGGACACTCTCACCGCATAGGTATTCTCCATTATCTTTACATAGGTTGATGAACACCCATTCATCACTTTCTCAAATTGAGCTACGGCAGCCTTGCTGTTCAGCTCTATACTTATTATAAAAATCTTATCATTCATACTTATATCTATTTAATAATCAATCAACTACACAAAACATGTTTTATAACATAAAAAATGGTATTAAAAAAGATACCATTCCTTTTGTAGTATCTAAAAAGATACCTATCTTTGCATTGTTGTTAATCAACAAAGCGGTTAACAACGTTACAAATCAATGTAGATACAAAGATAATAAAATAAATAAAGAAAACAAATATGAAGTACGATTTATCAGACATAATGAAAAGAGCTCATAACCTTTATAAGACAGGTAAATACACTTGGTCTGAAAGTTTGAGAAAGTCTTGGAAAATGGCAAAGTTTACTCTTCGTACAAGAGAGGAAATTGCCAACATGGTAGATTATAAATCTATCGACAATAAGGCTTTTGCTGATAAATTGAGAAAAGAGCACGAAGGATGGAAACCAGCCGAAAGAAGTAAGTATGATGACTTCTCCGCTCCTGTATCGGCTTATTATACAAACAATAATAGAGGACGATTCGGTTCTTGCTTTGTAGGTGATTAATACAATAATATATAAACATGAATGACATTAAAACAGTAGCTGTAAAAAAAATATCTCCGGCAGATACATTGAAGAGTATAAAGGTTGGTGATACGGTGATTATAAAGGATAAGCATGTAAAGTCCAATGTGGCCCGATCCACTATATCAAGGTTGTCAAAAAAGGGATACTCTTTTTATTCAAAGAGCTGTCCTGAAGGTTTAATAGTAAAAAGACTTCAGTAATAATTATCATTATGAATAACAACAAAGTATTCAAACAGATAGCTGTATTCGCTTTAGGCTTTACAGGATTCTTTTTCCTTCTCGGAATAGTTGGAAAATCTGATTATAATGAAGAGGTCATATACAATATGACAGAAACGGCTTACAATGTTATTGTAGATTCCCTCGGTGAAGGTTGCAGCGATACGCAGATCGTGAAGACTTATTTAAGCAACAAAGATTACTACGATAGTTTAAACTGGTAAGGTATGGGACGCTCAAAAAACACCGGAAAGGTAGAGCCGGTAAACAAACTATGGCTATCTGCCAAAGAAGCAATGGCATACTTAGGATGTGGAGAAAAACTGTTAGAAAAACTAAGGAATAATGCCGAAATATCATTTTCAAAATACGACAGGCGTACTATATGGTACGAACTGAGAAGCCTTGAAAGATTCATAGAAAAAAACCGCGTTGTGTGAATAACGCTCCTTCCTCTTAGCTCAATGGTTAGAGCATCGCTAAGGTTATTTGTTCGTAAGGGTTTAGCGTTTCCGGTCTGTTCCGGTTAGCGATTGTTGCACGTTCGATTCGTGCAGAGGAAGCAAGATACACCGTTCTTTGACGTATTGAATGTGAAACAAATCCGAATATCAGATATTCAAACTTTGTTTCAATATAACCAAGGGTTACGTATAGCGGAAACGCCGAAACTACGTATAGGCTTGGTTATCGTGATTGTTTCTTCGCACCGAAATGTCCTACGGTAGAGAGTATGCGGTTTGGGCGTCCGTATCGCAAGAAACAACAGGTCATAAGACAACATAAGCGTCCGATACAGTCTTAAATCGGTATAAAGTATGCGGTGGTAATGAAAGGCGGCCGTACACGCTTATTATATATATTCTCGTGGCTCACCGTAAGGCGAGCGGTAAGGCTTAACATCGGAACGCTCACGAGAACTGAATTATCCTATGGATGAATTATTTGTTTAGGTTGCCGGGCGGTCTGAGAAGATAGTCCGGTTTTTAGTTGGAAATCATCAATAACAATATAAATAACCGCAATAAGGTAGTGCTATTACTGTACTAAAAGCCGCGAGATAAACGAAGTGCGCACCGTTTTGATTTAACCTTGTACAGGCGGTTCAATAGAAGAAATAATGGAAAATGAACTTGAAGAATTATATAAGGAATTGAATAAAGTTAGGTCCTCTCCTTTGGCGTATCTTCCTGAATACGGATATTCTTCAAAGGAGGAAATTATTCAGCTTATAGAGGAGTTGCGCACAGAGATAGAATGTAGTCAATACGATTACACACCTGATGAGCTTGAAGAAGAAAGAATGAGCCTTTGTGTTAGTCAGGGGTTATCAAGATATTGTTAAACTAATAAATATAGAAATAATGGGTACAGTAACGACAGTCCCGCAGCTTAAATCAATGCTTGCGAATGAAAACGTGAAGTCGCGTTTTAAAGAAATTTTAGGGAAGAAAGCACCCGGTTTTATCAGTTCAATCGTAGCGGTTGCCAATAGCAATACATTGCTTCAAAAGGCGGAGCCGCAATCTATTATGAACGCTGCGGTTATAGCGGCTACATTGGACTTACCGATAAACCCCAATTTAGGGTTTGCTTATATCATACCTTATGGTAATCAGGCGAGTTTCCAAATCGGATACAAGGGTATGACTCAGCTGGCTATGAGATCGGGTCAATACAAAACCATTAACGTTACCGAAGTGTACGAGGGAGAAATAAAGAGCGAAAACCGCTTCACAGGAGAATATACGTTCGGGGAAAGGAAATCGGATAAGATTGTCGGTTACATGGCGTACTTCTCCCTCACAAACGGCTTTGAAAAGTACATGTACATGAGCCGGGAAGAATGCGAAAAGCATGGGAAAAAGTTCTCACAGACTTATAAAAGAGGTGGAGGTCTTTGGGCTACGGACTTCGATTCAATGAGTAAGAAAACGGTCTTGAAAATGCTTATCTCCAAATACGGCATTTTAAGCATTGACATGCAGCGTGCACAAACTTTCGATCAGGCAGTAGTAAAAGACGATTTGGTTGAAAAGAATATTGATGAAGCTGAGGTTTCATACGAGGATAATCCAACGAATGCGGATGTCAGGCGAAATGCCATGAAAGAAGCATTGGAAGAAGCGGAAGTTGTAGATGAAACAACGGGTGAAATCTTTAACCAGCCAGCGCAATGATAGAACAGGGTTCAAAGGAGTGGCTGGTGTCACGCTTGGGGTTTTTTACAGGAAGCCGTATTGGTGACCTTATGACAAGCGGTAAAAAGGGAGAGATGTTCGGAAAGACGGCTCTCTCTTATGTATATGAAGTGTGTGCAGAACGCGACTTGTTGCAATCATACATTGACGATGATTACCTTTTTGAGATATACCAGCAACAAGTAAGCATCAATAACAAGTTTATCGAGTTCGGGCACGACAATGAAGATTTTGCCGCAGAAAGATACCAGCTTGTCACAGGATGCGAACTTGAAGAGTGCGAAAGCATACAGCACCCTACAATACCTTACTTTTCCGCTTCACCTGACCGGATAGCAATTAAAGATGCTTTAAGAAAGGTGGTAGAGGTGAAATGCCCAACTCCTAAAAAGTTCATGGAGTATATGAACGAGATCAAGGATAACGATACACTTAAATCAGTAAATCCTATATACTTCTACCAAACACAAGCGGAGATGTCCTGTACGGGTTTGGACAAAGCCGATTTTGTCGTTTTCTGCCCGTTCTTGAAACATAACATTCACATTGTAGAGATAACGAGGGATGAAGCTGTAATATCCGAATTCGAGAAGCGGATAACTGCTGCAAATGAAATTATTAATCAAATACTTAACAAAAAATGAATTTAACCGGAAGCATAGATTTGCTAAAGCTTGAAAAGACAGGCATAGCAACAATTAAAAACAAAAAGTGTGTTATTATTCCCATTGAGGAAAATGACTTGTATGTAAGCATGGACGAAAATCTGAAAGCGAAGTCCGTATATCTTGGCCTTAATGTTAATGAACGAAGAGAACCGAGCCAGTTTGGGAAGACGCATTATTGCAAGCAGTCTTTATCAAGGCAATACAGGGACGCGAACAAGACGGAGGCAGAGGCCAAATCAAAGGTTTATCTTGGAGACTTCAAGCCTTATGAGTTTGAGGGTTCAAGCAATGCGGCTGCTACGGTGGAAGCGCCTGTTGAGCAGGTTGGTGACGATTCAGATTTGCCGTTTTAGTTTCTAAATATATGAAAACAAATAGCTTTTTAAAAAGCGGTTAATAAATAACAAATATGTTATAAATCACTATTGAACGCCATTGTTTATTATAACAAATATGTTATCTTTGTGCCGTAAACAAATGGTCTTTGATTATCATGAAAGTATCAGAGTTCTTGAAAAAGGCTGCGAAGATAGGATGCCAGTTTGTTAGTCATGGGAAAGAACACGATGTTTGGTACAGTCCAAAAACTGGAAAGTATTTTCGTGTCGGCCGGCATGGCTCTCAAGAGATAAAAGGCGGAACCCTTAACAGCATGATGAAAGATGCGGGTCTTAAGTGACCCGCACATTTGTTTGCCCTAAACAAATATTCATTCTATTGCAATTATGAAAGTAACAGCGGTAATTGAAATGTGGGACGACAAGACAATCAGTGTATATGTCCCCGAATTTGACGGTTTCAGCTTGAGCGGTCAAGGAAAAAGTGTAGATGAAGCAAAATGTGCGCTACATGAATGTGTCGAAGATTATGTTACCATGTTTAAAGAACAAGGCAAAGACGTTCCTAAATCATTGGTTGATATAAACTTTGAATACAAGTATGATATAGCGTCTTTTTTTGAGAATTTCAAGTTTATAAGCGTATCTACCTTTGCCAAGTATGCGGGTATTAATCCATCGCTAATGCGGCAATATAAACAAAGAATAGCTTTTGCTTCTGAAAGTCAAAAGAATAAGATCGAAAGTGCTATACATAAAGCTGGTAAAGAACTGGCAGCCGTAAGGCTTTGATATATCATTTGTTTACATCTCCTCTTTTGAGGAACTAAGGCGGTGGAATTAATTTTCACCGCTTTTTTATTGATTTTCCTTTGGCATTTTGATTTGAGTTAGTATCTTTGCGGTGTTCAAGACCAAGAGAACATTTATATACGATTAAGCAAACGACTTTTTTATGTCGTTTTGATTGCATTGTATCGCAAAGATATGGGCTATTCATTACTCGTTGCTGCCGTTTGCAAATCGTTGTAAAGGTTCTCTTGGTCGAGAATACGGGTTTGAATAGCCCTTTTTATTTACTCAATATTCATAGCAATGACCAAGAGAATGAATATGAGTAGCAATCGAAGTATAGTAAATTGTGGACTCACGTCTGCACACGACACGTGCACCCTTTCATTATCTTCTTCAACCGAAGAAATCAAACGCTATTTTAAAGCCATTTTGGAACTTTCAAAACTGGATGTTCCATATCCTGTCAACCTTGATTACGTGTGGATGCTTGCCTATTCAAGAAAGGACAAGGCAGTAACAGCACTTAAAGAAAATTTCATTGAAAGCATTGATTACCAAGTTTTCCACCAAAAAGGGGAAAACCCCAAAGGAGGCAGACCAACAATAGAATACCACCTCTCCGTCTCCTGCTTGGAATACTTCATTGCCCGCAAGGTTCGTCCTGTATTTGATGTGTATCGTGAAGTCTTTCACAAGGTGAACGAGATTGCGCCAAAGGTTGTAAAGTCAAGTGCAGCCGACAAACGGAAAATCGAAAGGCTTGAAAAGGAACTGGAACAAACGAAAGAAATGCTCAAATGGACAAGATGGAGCGAACGCAGGGAAATAGAACTAAAGTGCGCTTGCTTCTCCTATCTCGTTGAAACCAAACAATACGACAAAATGATTGAGCACAGAGAGCGCAAAGCAGCCGAGAGAATGAAACTGGAATTAGGTTTAATCTGACAAAGCCATGGTTGAAATACTTATTGTGCTGGGTAGCCTTTTATCAGGCTACCTCACTTTCCGGAAAAAGGGAGAAAAACTTTTCTATTGAGTAAAATCTAAAAATAAACAATAATATTTATGAATGAATTAGTTTTTAAAGGTCAGAATGGCCAAGTGTTAACCAACAGTCTTTTGGTGGCTGAAAAGTTCTGCAAAGAGCCAAACGATGTAGTTAGGTCAATAGATAATTTGTTGCAAAACGCTGATAATGAATGTGACGCAAAAGTTCGGGACATGTTCGTTGAATATACAGAAGATGTTCCACAGCCCAATGGAGGTGTAAAATCCGCAAGACGATTTATAATGAACCGGGATAGCTTCACTCTTTTAGCAATGGGGTTCACTGGTAAGAAAGCCCTAAAATTCAAATTGGAATACATCGAAGCTTTTAATACAATGGAAGAGGCGTTGAAACGGCATCTTTCTTCCGCACAGATGTTCGCAATGCAGGCGAATATAAACCTCGAATACGAGAAACGGATAGAGAATGTAGAGAACGAGATTGCGGCAATGAAGAAAGAGCGAGAAGAAAACGGGAAGCTGCTTTTATCTTTATCGTTATCACCGGAAGTAATACCTCAATTGTCGATACGAGACAATATCCGGCAATTGGTAAACAGATACGCAGAGGCAACCAATACTGCTACTCGGGATGTGTATCACAAGATATACAACCAATTGTATTACCTATATCACATATCAATAAACAACTACAAGAAAGTAAGACGTGACGAATCAAAGCTTGAAATTGCAGAAAGAAACCATTTCCTTGACAAGGTATTCAACATTGCGTCAAACTTGGTTCGTGAGGCTAATATATCATGCTGACATGGGAAAGTACTTTGAAATAAGAACCACTGACGATAGCACAATGAGCGTTCAACTATCAGATACAAGATTGTTGGCAAAAAATCATGTTGTTGAGGAAAGCGAAGAACTTGTTTTTATGATACAAGATAACATCTCTTATGGAGAGGAGATGGAGTTGTATGCGTCAATAACAAAGATAGAGGCAAGAAAATTAGCATTGCTTCTTATGAATTTAGCTAAAGAATGAATTAAAAGTTGCATAAAATGAAAACAGATGTAAGAACAGTGTACCATTGCGAACATTGCAACAAAATATCACTCAACAAAGGGGCTATGACATTACATGAGGATAAATGCAAAAGAAACCCCGTTAATAGAGCTTATTGCATAGGATGCGAGCATCTCATAGTAGAGGATATAGAATATAACGATAAGATTAGTGAATGCGATTCTGATGAGTTTACTCCAGGTGTAAGGCCTCGCCGCAAATTTATATGCGATATAGACAACAAGGTAATGTATCATCCAAAAGTCAGAACGTTCAGTAAGGAGAAAAGAGATATGATACTTAGCATATCTCAAAAGCCTATGCCTAATCAGATTGAAGGTTGCAAGGACTTTGAGGAAAGGGATATTCCATTTTGATTATGAAACTATTATTATTAAAATACAAGTATTATGCTATACGAATTTAAGCTTAAAGTAAACAAGGTTAACGAGAAAGGCGATGAAAAAGAAGTTACCGAGCAATTCATCACTGATGTAGATTTGTTCTGTCAGGCAGAACAGAAAGGACTTGAAATGTACGCTTCTAACAATATGGAGTGTGACGTTTTCGCAATCAGCCGTAGCAAGATACGTGAGATTGTCAATGAAAAGCAGGATGATGAGTTCTTTTACAAGGTTACTTTGATTGATGTTTTCGTTGACGATAAAGGCAATGAAAAAAGCAACAAGTACTATGTTCTCATTTCCGCAAAAGACATGGATGATGCCAACAAAAAGGCGACGGAATACATGAAGCAGGGACTTCAAGATATAAAACTGGATGCTATTGCCAAGACAAAGATTTTAGACTTAATAAAATAAACCAAAAGCCCTCTACTGATGTAGAAGTTCTGTGAAAGGTTCAGGTTAAGATTTAATCAGCTAACAAATTAACTATCCCGGTGTGGTTTGACCGCCTATCCGGGAACAAGGGCCTGTGAAGATTGGGCAGGTGAATATGGAGAAGTGGTGTAATTGGTAGGCACGCCGTGGGTAGCGCGGTGAGTGTAATAGAAATAGGAAGTTGGTGCTTTTCCACCTTAGCAGTCATGCTATAGTAACAAGCCGAATAAACTCGTCCCGGTTCGAGCCCGGGCTTCTCCTCTAAATATATTTACCATGAGACTTACATTAACTAAAACCGAAATTGCAATTGTTCAGAAACTTGTGATAGACCGAAAGCGTGACATTCATAATGCAGGAGGTGACAGCAAGCAGTATGAGATGCTAAGTAAGCTAAATAAAAAGATTGCAAGGCAGGCAAAGAAATTTTATAAAACATGAAACCCTACGTAATTACCTCTATGGCTCTCATTACACACAGCGGAAAAAAGTTACCGCTTACAGTAATAGAGAGTCACATCCTAACAAAACCTTTGGAAACAATCAAGGATAAGCTGCTTGATGCTTTCTCTACGATGAAAGACAAACCTGTGAATGTTGAATTGAAAATAAAATATGTATGATATATGATAAACAGATAATAAGGGGGAAGATACCAAGTAAATCCAATTGTTACAAGATTGTTACATTGTACGGTCATGGTTCTTTGGCTAAGCAGAAAGTTCTTAAAGAGTACGAAAAAACTTTTTATGTACAATGCGGGCTTAGAGACAAAAAAATAAAAGGGTTCTTCAAGATAAACGTAGATGTGTACCACGAAAACTTGCGTCCTGATCTTGACAATGCTTTTAAAATTTTACTTGATTGTCTTCAATCGTGTAAAGCAATAGAGAATGACCGTCAATGTGTAGAAATACATGCGCGAAAACTGGTTGACAAACTTAATCCGAGGATAGAGTTTGTAATCGAAGAGGTTGAATTATAAAGATGTATAACTATGGCAGAATCATTTAAGAATGATTACAAGGACGACAAACTCCGCTGGGATTTGCTCCCGCTGGATTTGATAGAGGAAGTCGTTAAGGTATATCACTTTGGCGCAAAAAAGTATGCTCCTAATAGCTGGCAGAATCTTCCTGACGCGGAAAACCGATATTATTCTGCGCTTCTTAGGCACTTGGTAGCATATCGAAAAGGTGAAACGAAAGACGAGGAAAGCGGGCTTCATCCGCTTGCTCATGTTATATGGAACGGGCTTGCACTACTCTATTTTGCTTTAAAGAGGAAATAAGATATGAGGAATAGTTTTATTTTTTATGGTAGCTGGTGGGAAGCAATTGAGAATTTGCCGAGAGATATTCAGGGAGATGTGCTTACATCCATAATTGAGTATGGATTATATGGAGAAACAACTGATAATCTAAAGCCGATTACAAAAGCTATGCTGGCTATTGTGAAACCGCAGATAGACGCTAATAGAAAAAGGTTTGAAAACGGAAAAAAAGGAGGTAGGCCAAAGACTGAAACAAAACCAAACAATAACCAAGAAGAAACCAAAGGAAAACCAAACAATAACCAAACAATAACCAAAGCAGAACCTAATAATGATAATGTAAATGATATATATAAAGAAACTACTACTGACGTAGTAGTAAAGAAAAAGGCTATTAGAAACAATAGTCCTGATCTGTCTTTTGTTGATGAAGATTTTAAAGATCTGTTTATAGAATGGCTTGAATATAAACGAGACCGTAAAGAAAACTACAAGTCTGAAAAATCACTTAAGATGTGTTATAACCGATTACTCAAATTAAGCGGTAACGACTGTAACCAAGCAAGACTTGTGGTTGAGCAATCAATTGCCAGCAATTATGCCGGATTATTTGAACTAAAGAATTATGGAGCAAAAACAACTTACAGCAACATTTACGAACAAAACCGAAAAGATAGCGAGCAGCGAAAACTTAATTCAGTTCTTGCGGTCGCAACAACCGTTAGGGAGGCAGCTGCAAAAAAGAGAGCTGAACTTGAAGCAGAGGGCATTATTGGCAAAATACCCTGATCCGGCCCAATTCATCATGGATTACAATCCGGATTTACAGTTTAAGATAGTAAAATGCAAAGCATCCCATTCTGATTTGGCTATGAATTTATCAATACCGACACTCGGCCTATTAGCTTCCACCTATGGCGATGAAACCCCTGTTGAGTGGCTTAAAATTCAATTCGGTACGCTTAATGACTTTGCGGAAGTTTCTGCTAAAATGGGAAACGATCAATTACAAGAACTTGCGGAGATATTTATTTCAGAATACTATTACATAAATGCGGCTGAAATATGCTTTTTCATTGCAAGGTTCAAGTCCGGTAAATATGGGAGATTTTACGGGGCTATTGATCCAATGAAGATTACAAGCGCTATGCTTGATTATATCAAAGAACGCCGTATTGATATTGAGCGCTATGAACGCGAGCAATACAGGGTGCAACGTGAAAGGGAAATTGAAGAGCGAGGCAACAACCGTATATCATACGCCGAATACCTTGAGCGCGAACGTAAACTTGTTGAAGCAGGAGATGAGAATGCGAAGAAGAGAGCGGAAAACAGGGTTTTAAGATAAACAATATATTCTTTGAGAATAGATTCGAGATAGGAAATTACAAGTATAACAGGTTGCACAAGTTTGATAAAAAGTTATGAAGCTAACAGTATGCTGGACCGCAAGAGGCAGAAACAAACGTTTCTATCACGATATATGCCGAAAGTTTGGAATATCAGACTATATGAGCATCAACCATGAAACACCATGTGACATAAAGGATGAAGATGTGGAGTTGCTACGTGAATGTGAGAAACGCGGATTTTTACAGATAAGAAGAAAACAATGAATATTCAGGGATACCCAATTCTCTGCACCGGGAGAAGCGAAAACAAAAGAACTCTTCCCCGGTGCAGGCGATATCCGTTGTTCAACAGAAGATATCCGGTTTATTCTTCATGGAGGATAGACGGAGAATATTGCTGTGTAGCGGATATTATTATAATTGATAAAAATATAACATAATAATGGAAAAACTAACTATAAACGACTTACCCGAAGATGTCTTAGAGAGAATGAGGAGAGCAATTAGGGAGGACAGCCAAATGATTGCTCTAAAGAACAAGCACTCCCAGTATATAATCAACAGGCAATATGCCAAAGCCGTTTTGCTAAAGGAAAAGATGCAAAAGATAGAGGATCGGGTAATACGTGAATATCTTGACAGCTACGAAGGTGAAACGGAGAATATGCAGAGCCTAATGTCGGATATGTCGCCCGAAGACAGGGAGTATATCAATACCTGCACCAGTGCGATTATTCTAATCTGTGACATGATAGAAACGTTTACAATGGACTTTAACCAAGTTCTTAAGAAATATCATCCTGATTACCGATTGGAGATGTACGATAAGATAATGCAGGTAGGCAAAGAAGCTAAGGCCCATGTACAGTTCATGTCGGAGTGTACGGACAATGTCTATCAGTGTTCATTTGCAGAAAGTGCGGATGATATTACGGAGCTTGTGAGGAACAAGGCCCGTTCGCTAATACGCAAGGTTAAGGCTAAGGAGGAGAATAAATGAAAGTACTTTCCCTATTTGATGGAATGTCATGCGGTCAAATAGCATTGAAACAGCTTGGTGTTATCCTGGATGTATATTATGCTTCCGAGATAGACAAGTATGCCATATCCCAAACACAGCTGAATTTTCCTGATACCGTCCAGCTTGGTGATGTAACCAAGTGGAGAGAATGGAATATTGATTGGAAGTCATTAGACTTGATTTTAGCAGGTTCTCCTTGTCAGGGGTTTAGTTTTGCCGGGAAACAGTTAGCCTTTGACGATCCGCGTAGTAAGTTGTTTTTTGTGTTTATTGACATTTTGAATCATGTACGTTCGTTTAATCCAAATGTATTGTTTCTTCTTGAGAATGTGAACATGAAGAAGTCTTACATGAGGGTTATATCTGAATACTGCGGAGTGTTTCCGGTAAACATCAACTCCAATTTGGTGAGTGCTCAAAATAGAAATAGATGGTATTGGACGAACATACGAACAAAGCAAGTAGGATTGTTTGGAGAGCTTCATTCGGATATTCCGCAACCGGCGGATAAAGGGATTCTGTTGCGTGATGTTTTGGAAGAGGTGGTGGATGAGAAGTATTATGTTTCGCAGGCGGTGATTGACCGAATGAATAAGCCACATAAATGCTTTACTCCACAAATAAACCCGTCTAAAGCTGGATGTCTTACTACGAAAAATAATTCGGGACAGATGTCTTTCGATTCGGGTACTACGTTTATATCCATATCTTTGAATAAAAGCACCCCTATGGGTTCAGCTATGGGTATGGGCGGAGGCCACGTTCCTATGATTACTTCAGAGGAATTACAATGCAAAACGGATATTAGGTTACGAAGACTTACTCCTGTTGAATGCTCCCGCCTCCAAACCATTCCATTCTGGTATCAATGGAAGTGTTCGGATACGCAGATTTACAAAATGCTTGGTAACGGATGGACGGTAGATGTGATAGCTCATATATTGTCTTTTATGAATATTGATAATAATGATATAAAGAATTAATCTATGCCGATAAGTGAAGTATATAATATGAATGCGCAATTTGAACGTTCAGCTAAACCTACCGATGAGTGGTATACACCAAAAGAAATAATAGACGCATTGGGGAAGTTTGATTTAGACCCATGCGCTCCGGTTCACCCGTTATGGAAAACCGCAGATGTAATGTACAACAAGGGCAATGACGGGTTGTGTCAAGAATGGTTTGGAAGAGTTTGGCTTAATCCTCCCTATTCAAAGCCTCTGATGTGGCAATTTGTAGAGAGATTATCGGAGCATGGCAACGGCATAGCCTTACTTTTCAATCGTTGCGATAGTAAGATGTTTCAAGATATAATTTTTGAAAGAGCTACGGCGATGAAGTTTTTAAGAAATAGAATAAAATTCTTTCGCCCGGACGGTACTCGCGGAGATTCGCCCGGATGTGGCAGTATCCTCATTGCTTTTGGAGAGGATAATGCAGAAGTGCTAAGGACGTGTGATATAGCAGGTAAATATGTACGAATAAATTAAACTAACAACAATATATTATGAAAAAGAAATTAACTCCTGATAATATTCAGGAACTTACAGAAAATCAGATATTCGTTTTTGGCTCTAACATGAACGGTAATCATGCCGGAGGGGCGGCAAGATTAGCCGTAGAAAAATTTGGTGCAGTGATGGGGCAGGCAGAAGGCATACAAGGCCAGTCCTACGCCATTCCAACGTTAGATAAGGATATGCAGAAAGTAACCGAGGAAGAGTTAATGACCTATTTAGGAAACTTCCGAGAATTTGCTGAAGAGCATCCGGAAAAGGAATTTCTGCTTACTGCAATAGGAACGGGAATAGCCGGATTTGATACAAATTATATGGCGTACATGATACTTAGAGCAAATCTTCCGGATAACGTTACTCTACCAAAGGAGTTTACCAAAATAAAAGGATACAAGGGTTTTAATCCAGATATGACATGCCGAGGGTTTAAATACGAAGAAGGCAAGGACTACGAGGAGGGAGGAGAAATAGAAGCTTGCGAAAATGGATTTCATTTTTGTCTTCATCCATTGGATGTCTTTAGATATTATACGCCTGCTTATATAGGTATGAATAAGTTTCACGAAGTTGAGGGAAGCGGTTATATGGATGCGGATGATGATGATACAAAGATAGCCTGTTCTAAAATACATATCGGAGCAAAACTCGATATAAAAGGGCTTGTGAAAGCAACCGTATCTTATGTAAAGGAACGGTGCACTAATAGGAATAATGCAAATCCGGGGTTTCCTGCGACCGCTGGTAATTATGGTGCTGCGACCGCTGGTAAT
>UMFO01009395.1_pt1 | contig 54581 bp, 42 predicted proteins | sample 1965051 | NCBI WGS metagenome assembly UMFO01 (sample SAMEA4836050, study PRJEB28245) | human gut metagenome | biome: gut microbiome; material: fecal sample | place: Denmark | collected 2008
AGATAAACACCTATGATTAGTGTTTACCTCCTACTCGATTGGACATAGAGGCACAGAGACGCTGAGAAATAAATAGAGACGAAGTTCTGGATGTATTAATATGTAGTAGAGGCGTCACAATGTGACGTTTTTACTGGAATAGATTAAATCGTACCTCGTAAATCGAATAATAGTAAATAAATAATGGATTTATTTGGCAGACTCAGATAAAAGCATTATATTTGTCATACAAAAATGGAGCCGTACTTGCAGAATCGGGAAACTCATCAAATAATATGAAATACCGAGACTACGCTTCATCCTCCAATGGCGGGCCACGCCTTCGGGTAGCATTTATGCCGGTGGATTACAAAGGAGGTGGGCACTCAAATCCTGTCTATCGGAGTTTCGTCACGCCTCGGGTACGGCTCTTCTTTTTTAGGAAAACGAAGAATCTTGTTAGTCACTGTAAACAAACAGGCAAGGTTCTTCGTTTTTTGTTTATATCATGCCGCTGTATGGATTGTGTGGCATTTCGCAAGAAGTATAATTGTCAATTATTAATTGTTATGTTGCTTTATTTTTCAGGAACGGGCAATTCCCGTTGGGTTGCAAACTTATTAGGAAAGTTATTGGATGAACGTGTTTATGCTCTGTTGGATATATGGGGTGACGAACTGTTATTGGATTTAGAGGAAGAGGAGGCATTAGGATTTGTTTTTCCTGTGTATGCATGGGGACCTCCCGCACTGGTAAGTGGTTTCCTTTCGAAGGTGCGCGCCAATAAAATTCCTTCTTATGTGTATTTTGTCTGTACTTGTGGCGATGATACGGGTAAGACTGCCGATATTTTCGCACGTGCCGTGCAGGAGAAAGGTTGGACCAGCCCTGCTGGTTTTTCGGTGATTATGCCTGAAACGTATGTCTGTTTGCCGGGATTTGACGTAGACCCTAAAGATAAAGAACAGAAGAAACTTCGTGAGGCAGTGGGCAGGATAGAAGATATAGCCCGCTATGTTGCCGCGCGTGCGGATAAGGTAGATTGTAAGGAAGGCAGGTTTCCATGGATCAAGTCTTATTTGATTCGTCCTTTGTTCAATCGGTTCATGACTTCTGCCAAAAGTTTTCATGTGACAGATGCTTGCATATCATGTGGAAAATGTGTTACAGCCTGCCCCTTACACAATGTTCGGTTAGAAAAAAAACATCCGGTGTGGGGACAGAATTGTGCGATGTGTCTTTCCTGTTATCACCATTGTCCCAAGCATGCCATCGAGTACGGCCGTATGACAAAACATAAAGGGCAGTTTACATTGGAAAGGTAAGTGTAAATTCACTGCCTTTGTCAGGTTCCGAAGTAACGGCTATCTGGCCCCGATGTAATACGATGATTTGTTTGCACAATGCCAGCCCGATGCCAGAACCTCCCGGTTTGGTGGTAAAGAAAGGGACGAAGATGCGTTCTGTTACTTCGGGAAGCATACCTTCTCCATTGTCGGAAATGATGAACTTCCATTTTTCATCGTCTATGTGTGCATATATGTTGATGTGTGCTGACGGGTTGTCGCAGCAAGCCTCCTGCGCATTTTTGATAAGGTTGATGAATACTTGTTCCATTTGTCCGCGGTCGGCTTTCCAAGGTGTTTCGCAATCAGGGCAATGGAATGTGATGCGCGTGTCGGCAAACAGTTGTTTCAAGTCTTCAAAGAAATCATTTACCCGGATATTGTTTTTTACCGGCGGAGCGATTTTGGTCAGTTTTCGGTAGTTTTCTACAAATTCCAGTAAGCCTTTACTTCTTCGTTGGATAATTTGCAGTCCTTGTTGCATCAGGGTGTCTGTCGAGGTGGGTGAGTATGTCTGGCAGCGTTCGTTCAAGGTGTCAGCCAGTGAGATTATGGGAGTGATGGAGTTCATGATTTCATGGGTCAATACCCGGATAAGTTTTTGCCAGGCTTCCATTTCGGTATGTTCCAGTGCTGTATGTATATTCTTCAGGCTTACCAGCCAGTAGGCTTTTCCTTTCAGTTGGATGTGAGTGGCAGATACCGAAAGCTCTGTCGGTACAACAGAATGGGGCAGTTGGACCACGGCTTGTCTGCTACGGATAGCCGAAAGTATTTCTTGGGGTAGTTTGTTACGGTTGCCCAACAGTTGCTGTGCCGGTTTATTCATCCATTCAATTCTTCCGTCCGAATGGCAGACGATGACCGCTGTATCTACTTGGTTCAACAGATTTTCGTAGTACAGATGTTTGGTCTCTTCTTCGTTCAGGTGTGTGCGGATATTCTTAAGGGCGGTCGACATATCGGTTGCCAGTTGTTGCATCGTAGGATTGTTGAACGGTGCACACATCAGTTGAGACAAGTCATTGTTTTTCATACATTCTACAATCCGTTGCATCATGCGGATTTGTCGGTTTTGTGTTCGGTAGAGACTGATGCATATACCGGTGAGCAGAACTATACAGGCTGTGGCGCAGAACCACAGGTGCTGTGTTACAGCAAATGCGCCAGCTATGGCAAATAGGGTAATGCTGCCTACGTGTACGGCTAAAGAATAAGTATAGTTTTTCATAATCCGAGTTTTTCCAGTTTCCGATAAAGTGTGAAGCGGGTAATGCCCAACAGTTCCGCCGCACGGCTCATATTTCCGCCACTGGCCTTCAGCGCCTGTTCGATGGCTTTGCGCTCCAGCTTTTCCAGATTCAGTTCCGGTATGTTTTCGTTATCGTTTCCTGCCGTAGTATGTGGAAAGAAGAAGTCATTGGGGCGTAGCAGGTTGTTTTCGCTGAGGATGACAGCCCGTTCCAGTGTATGTTGCAGTTCGCGTACATTGCCGGGCCAATTGTATTTCAATAACTTGTTCTTGGCTTCCCGGGTCAGTCCCTTGGCTTCTTTGTGGTACTTCCGGTTGTATTTGGTCAGGAAGTGTTCTGCCAGCAGCAGGATGTCTTCGCCTCTTTCCCGCAGTGGGGGAATGCGCAGCTCGATGGTATTGATGCGATACAACAGGTCTTGGCGGAAACTGCCTTCTGTTACCCTTTTGTGCAGGTCGGCATTGGTGGCGCAAATCAACCGTACATCTATCTGAATGGGTTCGATGGCACCCAGCCGTGTGATGCGTTTCTTTTCGATGGCGGTCAACAGCCGTGCCTGCATGGGGAGTGACAGATTACCGATTTCGTCCAAAAAGAGTGTGCCTCCCGAAGCTATCTCCATCCGCCCGGGTTTAGATTTCCGTGCATCGGTAAATGCACCTTTTTCGTAACCGAAGAGTTCGCTTTCGAACAGTTGTTCGGGGATGCTTCCTAAGTCAATAGTGACGAATGCTGCCTCTTGCCGGGGGGAAAAGTGTTTCAGCATTCGTGCTACCAGGTCTTTGCCCGTACCGTTTTCACCCAATATCAGGATGTTGGCATCGGTATCCGAGAGCTTGAAAATGGTTTCTTTTACCTTTTGCATGGCTGGTGAATTTCCGATTAGTTCCGGCAAATCATCATTTCCTTTCAGGGCAAGCACCTGTTCTTGCAACCTGCCTACTTCTTTGCGTGACTGGCTGAGTTTGAGAGCGGAAGAAAGCGTGGCAAGCAGCTTTTCCTTTTCCCATGGCTTTGAAATGAAATCGGTGGCTCCTGCCTTGATGGCTCTTACTGCTTTGTCGGTATCGGCATAGGCTGTCATAAAGACTACCACCGCTTGCGGGTCTATGCGCAAAATCTGTTCCAGGCAGTCGAATCCTTCTTGTCCGCTGATGGCATCGCGGCGGAAGTTCATATCCAGCAAGATAACATCCGGTTGGAAAGTGGTCATGAAATACCCGATGCGTGCTGGCTGGGTGGTTACCTTTATTTTTTCTGTATAAGGTTCCAGGAGCAGGTTCAGTGCGAACAGCACGTCTTCGTTGTCATCGATAATCAGTATTTTACCTTTGGGTTCCATAGTCTTTAGTTTGCTTCTCTGCAAAGATACGCATTTTCAGCTTGTGCTGTATGTGCGCTTTCGCACAAAATATGTGTGCTTCCGCACAGGGTTTGCCGAGGTGATGATTGGTAAATTTGTTGATAGATAGATGCTTATGTTTGTGGCATGGATTTTGATTGTTATTTTCAGAATCATTTTGTGCAGTAATATGAAACGATTGATAGGAATATTTTGCTTATTGGTTATGGGATGGACAGGAGCAGAAGCCGAGCGTTTAAGTCTGGACGATGCTATCCGGATGGCGCAGGCACATTCGCCGGAAGCGCAGGCGGCACAGCATACTTATCGTGCTGCCTATTGGAGCTACCGTTCTTTCCGTGCCAATTATTTGCCGGAAGTCAGTCTTACTTTTACACCTTACCTCAACCGGCAAATCAACCGTGTGACCCAACCTGATGGTACGGAACAGTTTCTTCGGCAAAATCAGTTGAGCACAGATGTAAGCCTGTCGGTCAGTCAGAATATATGGTTTACGGGAGGTAATTTGTTTTTGCAGACGTCGGCACAGCGTATGGATGAATTCAGTGACCATACCGAAGCATACAATACTCAGCCTGTCACGATTGGTTATCAGCAGTCGCTTTTCGGATACAATTCACTGAAGTGGGACCGTCGTATCGAACCGGTACGTTTCCGTGAAGCCAGAAAGTCGTACGCCGAAACGCTGGAGCTGATAGCTTCGAGGGCTTGCGAATTGTTTTTCGACCTTGCCACGGCACAGGCCAATCTGGATATCGCCCGTGCCAATTATGCTTCGGCAGACACACTTTACCGTTATGCACGCGGACGGTATAATATAGGTAATATTACCGAAAACGAGATGTTACAGCTGGAAGTGAACAAGTTGACCGAAGAGACTAATATGATGCAGGCTAGTATTGAAGTGGAAGATGCGATGTTGACTTTTCGCTCTTTTTTAGGTATCCGGGAAGACGAGCCGATAGAAGTATTCCCGGCAGATAGCGTGACGGCTTTCGAAGTACCACTTGACCAAGCCTTGGAAAAAGCTTTTGCCCATAGTCCCGACATCGAAATGTATCAGCGGCTGAAGCTGGAAAACCGTAGCCGGTTGGCTTCTGCCCGTGCCAACCGCGGATTGAAAGCCGACCTGTATGTGCAATTCGGGCTTTCGCAGACAGCAGATAATTTGCGGGCGTCTTATCGTAATCCACTTGACCAGCAATACGTCAGTCTGTCGGTAGTGATTCCTATTCTTGACTGGGGACGTGGCAAAGGTCAGGTACGGGTAGCGAAATCGAATATCGAGCTGGTTGATACGCAAGTAGAGCAGGGATTGACCGATTTTGAACTGAACGTGCGGAAAATGGTGAGGCAGTTCAACCTGCAGGCGCGGCAGGTACAAGTGGCGGCACGTACCGATGAAACGGCACGCAGGCGTTACGAAGTGGCTCTTCGCTTGTATCTGATGGGAAAGTCTACCATCCTCGACCTGAATGCAGCGACCACCGAAAAAGATACGGCACGCCGCAATCACATTGAGGCATTGAAAACCTATTGGACGCTTTATTATGGTTTGCGCAGCATGACGCAATACGATTTCGAACGCAATTGTCCGCTTGCGGATAATTTGCCTGAAATATAGAAAATCTGTGGTAAGACCCCGACTATCTTAACTGTTAATTATTAACTAAAGAAATGGATATAAAACTGGAAAAGAAACCTTGGTACGTGCGCTACCGTTACCGCATAGCGGCTGGTATCGCTTTGACGGCAGGATTGGTTTATGTAGCGGTGCTTGCCTCCGGTCCGCGCAAGTTGCGGATAGATACCGAATCGGTGCAACTGGCGGAAGTGAAAGACGATGAGTTTTTGGAGTACGTCGATGTAGAAGGTGTGGTGCATCCCATCCTTACCCTGATGGTCAATACCCGCGAGGCGGGTAATGTAGACCGTATCGTAGCGGAAGAAGGAAGTCTGCTGAGGCGCGGCGATACCATCCTGACACTGGTCAACCCCGACTTGATACGCGATATCGAAGACCAACGGGATGAATGGGAAAAGCAACGCATCTCTTACGAAGAGAAGGCGTTGGAGATGGAGCAGAAGACCTTGACACTGAAGCAACAGGCACTGGAGGCAAGTTATGAGTTGAACAAAATCAGTAAAAGCTATGCCTTGGAAGAAGAAGAGTACAAGATGGGTATCCGCAGCAAGGCGCAACTGGAGGTGTCGGCAGATGAATACCGGTATAAGACCGAGTCGACCCGCTTGAAGCTGCAAAGCCTGCAAAGCGATTCGGCGATGACGGTTATCCGCAAGGAACTGCTCCGCAACGACCGTGAGCGGGAGCGGAAGAAATGGGAGCGTTCGTTACAGCGGAGGGATAACCTTGTAGTATGTGCGCCTGCCGATGGGCAGTTGAGTTTTGTGAAGGTCACGCCCGGACAGCAGGTGAGTTCGGGTGAGAATATCGCCGAAGTGAAGGTAATGGACCAGTTCAAGATACGCACGGCATTAAGCGAGTATTACATCGACCGTGTCACCACCGGTCTGCCCGCTTCGGTCACTTATCAAGGTAAACGTTATCCGCTCCGGGTAACCAAGGTGGTGCCCGAGGTGAAAGAGCGTACCTTCGATGTGGATTTGGTGTTTACCGGGGAGATGCCCGACAATGTGCGCCTTGGGAAGAGTTACCGGGTGCAAATCGAGCTGGGGCAACCCGAAAAGGCAATCGTGATTCCGCGTGGCAATTTCTACCAGCAGACGGGAGGCAACTGGATATTCAAGCTGAACGCCGACCGCACCAAGGCGGTGAAGGTGCCCATCACCATCAGTAGGCAGAATCCTCGCCAATATGAAATAACTGAAGGTTTGCAGCCCGGAGATTGGGTTATTACCACAGGATATGATAACTTTGGCGATGCGGAAGAATTAATACTGAGATGATGGTTTCACCACAGATAACACAGATTAAAAAATTAATTATTCATCATGAACTATACAGATAATAATTTATCTAATCTGTGTAATCTGTGGTGAAAAAAACAAACGAAATAGCTTATGAGAACACTTTATTATTTGAGAATGGCGGTACGCTTCCTGATGCGTGCCCGTTCGTACACGATAATTAATTTGCTGGGGCTGGCGTTCAGCCTGGCTTGCAGCATTATTTTGATTCGTTACATCCACCGCGAACTGACGGTGGACGCTAATTGTATTCATCCCGAGACGGTGGTGCTGCCGATGAGAGAGATTTATGGGAAATGTATCCCGAGCAGTATGATGTATATGGATTCGGTTTATATAGCTGACGGACATATAACGGAACGGTGCCGGATAGTTCCAGAAGAAAATGCGAGCATCGATTACGGAAATCGGACCTATACCGTTGATATGCTGGCTGTGGATTCGGCATTTTTCCGGTTCTTTAGCTATCCGGTAACGGCGGGAATGGTTGAGATGCCCGGAGATGACACGGCTATTCTTACCCGTGACTTTGCGGAACGTTTGTTTGGGAAAGAGAATCCTATCGGGAAGGTATTGGTTTATGGTGAGAAGACAGTGGTTGTGCGAGGGGTGATTGATGTTCCTTCTTGTAAGACGACTTGGCGTTTCGGTTTGCTGGTTTCTCATGGCTTGCAAAGGTGGAGCCGGATGGGTATTGAATTGTTGCGTGTATTGCCGGGCATCGATCTGGATGCTATCAATCAAGTGAGCAACGTGTATCGTGAAACGGAGTATTCGGGATTGACGCGGTATAAGTTCATTCCTTGGAAACAGTTTTATTGGGATTCTTCAGCCTTTGTGGAAAAATCATTGATGAATCACGGCAACAGTTCTTATTTGTTTATTTTGTCTGGAGTTGTAGCTTTACTGTTGGCAGTAGGCATTCTGAACTTTGTCAATCTTTATATGGTGATGTTGATGAAGCGTTCACGCGAGTATGGCATTAAGAAGGTATTGGGACTAAGCCGTTTGTCGCTTTTAGGAGAGATTTGGTTGGAAAACTTTGTGTTGGTTTTGGCTTCGCTTTTCGTGGCATGGCTGCTGATAGAAATAACCGTTGTTCCGGTTGAGTGTCTGTTAGGAGAACAGATTAGTTATACGGTTTTTGATGTTTGGTTATCATTGGGCATTTTGTTGTTATTGCCGTTGCTTACCTCTGTTTATCCATACGTAAAATACGGTTATCGTTTGCCCATTCAGTCGATGCGGAATATCGGTATGCGTTATTCGATAACTTCGCGTGTGCTTTTCTTGGGCATTCAGTATGTCTTTACGGTGTTGTTATTGATATTATCTGTTTATTTCGATTGTCATTTCCGTTTTCTGACAGATACCCCTCCCGGATTCCGGACTGCGGGAATCTTGGAAGCCAATTTGTATAAAGATAACTGGTATTCCGATAGAAATAAGCGCAATGAACGCCTCAAAGAACTTAAAAAGTCGTTGGACGAGTGCCCTTATATAAATTTGTGGTTGAGTTGTTCGTATGGTGAAATCAATAGTGGAGTCCAAGTGAAGATTATTAATGATAAAGATACGGTACTATCTATGCGGACAATATTTGTTCCGCCGAAATTCTTCAGTTTTTATGGATTGAAAACGGTTGACGGGAAACTTCCCAGCGAAATAGATGATATTACTCGTTCTGAGATTGTATTAAATCAGAAAGCAATGAAAGCGTTCGGTTACATTCGTTGTGATGAAGCTTTTGTTAGGGCTGAAGCTCCTTTATGGACATTTCTTGACGCGGACGGGAATATTGTAAGCGGTGGTATGGAGTTGATGCCGGTAAGTGCGGTGGTCGGAGATTGTTATTTCGGCAAACTGACTGATGGGATAGATCCTATAGTTTTTGTAGTTAGTCGGGAATTTGTTAATGATAAGCTTTCCATCGCCGTGCAGCTGGGCAAGGAAAAGGAATTGTTGGACTACCTCCGTAAGACGGTGAAAGAAATTTACGGCACCGAAGAGTTCGAATACGATTGGCTCTCGGATGTGGTGAAAGCCCAATACGCCCACGACCGCAAGATAGCTACGGTCTATTCGGTATTCGCCTTTATCGCCATCGTGGTGTCGTGCATGGGGCTGTTCGGTATTTCGCTTTTTGATATCCGCAGGCGATATCGAGAAATTGCCATCCGCAAGGTGAACGGTGCAACTCTGCGTGACCTTTATTGGCTGCTGGGTGGCAGATACTTGAAAGTTTTGCTGGTATCGTTTGTTGTAGCTGTTCCATTAGCTTGGGTGATACTTTACAAATATACCGAAGATTTTGTATTGAAGGCTCCGCTAAGTCCGTGGATATTCGTTGTTGCCTTGCTGTTGGTTGCAGTGATTTCTTTGGGCACACTTTGGTGGCAAGTAAACAAGGCAGCCCGTATCAATCCGGCGGATGTGATGAAGGCGGAGTGATTAAATTAAGAATTAAGAATGATGATTATACATTACTTGAAAATTGCTTGGCGTAACCTGTGGAAGTATAAGACGCAGAGCGCGATTTGCATCGTGGGGCTGGCGGTAGGCTTTGTCTGCTTCGCCCTGTCCGCTTTGTGGATACATTACGAAACGACGTATGATTCGTCCTACGAAGGGGCGGACCGGATGTATCTGGTTTATAAGAAAGATATATTGAGTAAATCGGGATATAGCATTGGCCTGCCTTATCCTGTATCAACTTGGCTGAAGCGCGATATGCCGGATGTAGAGGCTACGTGTGCGTTTTCTTGGGGAGCAAAAGGAATATTGGTTGGAGAAAATGGGCGTAAGATAGAAGGAGGCGATTTGCAGGCAGACTCCTGTTTTATGAACCTGTTCGGGCTTTCGGTATTGAAAGGAAATTACGATTTCCTGTCGGTAAAAGACAAGATAGCCTTGACCGAAGAGTGCGCCATGCAATTGTTCGGTTCTACAGATGTACTGGGCAGAAAAGTAAAGCTGAATGAGCGGATGGAGCTTTCGGTATGTGCCGTTGTGGAGGGATCGGGTGAGCATACCAGTTTCCCGTTTTCGTATTGGTACAATCATATAGACCCTGTTTGGCACGACCAGTGTGCATACAACGTTTGTATGGTTGTCATAAAATTGCGTGAGGGGGTAAGTCTGGAAGCATTCCAACAGAAGTTCGACCGTTATGTAGGGCGGCTTACGGAGAAGCAAGGGAAAGCCGTCTTGGAAGGGTGCCGTTTCATCCCTTTGAGTAGGTATCATTATGCTTCGTTCAATGAAGAACGTACTATCCGCTTCAATTATCTGGTGTTGTTTGCCGGGGTAGGGTTGCTGGTCATTCTGAGTTCGTTGTTCAATTACCTGATGTTGTTCGTGAGCCGTATGCGGATGCGTGAGCGTGAAATAGAACTTCGTAAGGCGTGCGGTTCTTCCCGTATGCGATTGTTTCTGTTGTTCATGACCGAATATTTGCTGGTAATCGTATTTGCCGGATTGGTCGGAATGGTGTTAATCGAACTTCTTCTTCCTCTTTTTCGGAATGTATCGGGAGTGACTGGAGGCGTTTACGCTTCTTCGTTGGCTTATTTTATGGGGATATTGTTGGTTTCGGCTTTATGTTTGTTCCCGTTCATCCGTTACAGGGAACGGGGATATATCCGCAGGTTGGACGTATTCCGCAAGGCAAGTGTCTTTTTCCAATTGCTGGTCAGCATGCTGTTTATATGTTGTGTAAGCGTGTTGCTCAAGCAAGTCATTCATTTGCGTCATGCCGATATAGGTTGGGAACGGAAAAATCTGGCTGTGTTCGATTATATGTATCCGCAAGATGATTTTGAGCAAATAGCCAAGCGTGTAGGGCAGTTGTCATATACGCAAGTTTTATTGAAGGGTCATTTGGGATTGTTTCATGCCCAGATGCGTATGGCTTCTTCAATAGATGATTGGGAAGGGAAACAGGATTCGGATGCTTCGGTAAATATAGAATTTATCCCCGAAGGCGAAACTTTCATGCGTTTTTATGGCTTGAAATTGCAGGAAGGTGATTATCCGAAAGCGGGTGCTAATGAAATAGTACTCAATGAAAGTGCAGTGAGAGCATTGGGCATACACAAGATAGTGGGAAAGTCTGTACATATGACAAATAAATGGTGTACGGTAACAGGAATTGTGAAAGATTTTCATACAACGGCTCCTACCGTTCCGGTCAATCCGATAGCTCTTACGGGAGAAGCCCATGAAGCGGAAATCGATGGGATCCGAGTGGTTTATAGTGGAGATTGTCTGGCGGTAAGATATCACGAAGGAAAGGGAGAGGAATTGCAAGCGTATGTTGACCGGATGATGGCAGAAGACTATCCCGATGTAAGGTATCGTTTAACCGATATTGAAGAAGCATACGACCGGTATCTTCAATCGGAATATTTGTTGCTGAAATTGCTGGTCTTCGTATCTGTGGTGTGCATGGTAGTTTCCTTGTTTGGCATTTACTCGTTGGTGACACTTGCTTGCCGGCAGCGGCGGAAAGAAATAGCAGTCCGCAAGATAAACGGAGCTACGGTAAGCGATATATTGCTTATTTTTGTGAAGGAATACTTTCTGTTGTTGACATTGGCGGCTCTTGTGGCTTTCCTCATCGGCTACATACTGATGAAGCATTGGCTGGAGCAGTATGTCGAGCAGACCGAAATCAGCGTATGGCTTTTCCTCCTTATTTATATAGGTATGGAGTTGGTGGTTTGCCTGAGCATCGGCTCGCGCGTATGGGAAGCCGTGCGGCAGAATCCGGCGGAAGTAATAAAGGAAATGAATTGATTTTTAAGGTAACGAGGAAACGAGTTGACAAGATAACTAGGTTTAGAATACCAAAGCTATCTAAAAACCTTGTCAACTTGTCAACTCGTCACCTTGTCAACTGAAACTAAAAAAATATGATACAGCATTACTTGAAAATTGCTTGGCGTCACCTGTGGAAGTATAAGACGCAGAGCGCGATTGGCATCGTGGGGCTGGCGGTATGTTTGTTGTGCTTCAGCATTTGCCTGTATGTATGTCGGCTGATGTGGGCAACCGACCAATGCTTCCCTCAGAAAGAGCGTATTGGCGAGATTGCGATGAAGGAACCCCAAGGAGCGAAAGATTTGGCTGGAGTGCCTCCGGAACTGATAGATAAGTTGCGTATCCTGAACGGGATGGAAGCAGAAGCCTTTACATACCTGGGGAATCCAGGCTATCGTTCGTTTGAGATAGAAGTGAAGCCCGACGAGATGTTGCCGTTCGACCCGATGCTATGTATGGAAGTAGATACGTGTTTCCGTCAAGTATTCGGTGTGGATGTGCTGGCGGGTTCGTGGCAAGCTGCCGTGCATACGCCCAATGCGGTCATCTTGTCGGAAACCTTGGCGCGGCGCATCTATGGCAACCGCTTGCAGGATGCCATCGGAAAGCGTTTGTGCACCACGTCGAGGTTCGCCTTTGCGGGTGCGAACAGTGGCATCGGCTATACCGTGCAGGCGGTGATGGCAGACATTCCTTCCAATAATAGTTTTACGTATATGCAGCCTCTCGCCATGCTGGTGTTGAATGATAGCGATGGGAGGCTGCAATGGAAGGGAAAGGACGTGACGGGAGGTATGGGTTATGTATTGCTGAAAGGAGGGAAAGATAGCCGGAAGAAACTGGAAGCAGACCTTCGCACCAAGGGATTGGGTTTGCAGATGTTCGACAGGGAGTTCGATGTGCATGTCCGTCCTTTAGGTTATGCCTATTGGAAGTACGGTGGTACGATGTATATCGTGTGGATTGCTGGCATTATCGGGAGTCTGGTGCTTTTGGTGGGGTTGCTCAATTTCTTTTATTTCCAAGTGGGGACTTTTCTGGCGCGTAGCGGCGAGTACAGTCTCCGGCGCGTATTCGGGGGAGGCAGCGCACATCTGTTGGGGCAATTATTTGTTCAGGCGGCACTGACGGTGCTGATAGCTTTCCTGTTGGTCTTTGTCTTGATAGAGTTGTTGGCACCCGTATTGCACATCGACATGATGGAGTTCGAACTTAGCATTGATGGTCCGGTATTGCAATACCAGTGTGCCCAATATCTGTTGTTGGTGCTGGCAGGCAGCTTGGGCGTATGCCTGTTTACTGTGGCACGTACACGTCGGATAAATATCCAGACAGGCATCCGCGGCATAAGTATCGGACGGGGCAAGCATCGGGTGCGCAACATCATGCTTGCCATCCAGTATTTCATTTGCTGGATATTTGTCACCTTGTCTTTCGCACTCTATCTGCAGGCAGATAAAACCACATCGGCACTCTTCGGTACGTTGACCCGTCAGGAGAAAAGCAGGATATTGAGCATCCCCTTGGATTACCCGTTTATGAAGCAGGCGGAAAAGCTTGCCTTGATAGAGCGCATGAAACAATGTGCGGGGGTGGAAGATTGCCTGTTGTCAGACGTTGATTATACACAGGGTGCCTCCGGCAATGTGTTCTATATCCAGCCGGATTCCCGGCGCGATAAGGAGGAAACTCCGGTCAATATTCTTAGTGTGCCTCATAACTTTTTCCGGTTCATGCACATTCCTGTCTTGCAAGGCAAGGTTCCCAATACAGAGAATGAACTGGTAATCGATCAGGTTTTCGGGCAGGAATTGCGCACGAAGCACCGGATGGAGCCTTTGGGTGCTACACTTTATGGATATTACGACGAGGGATATAAAGTAGCAGGGATAAGCAGTCCTTTTGTGACCAATGCCTACGGAGGAACGTTTGCTGAGAAAGGGTATGTTTTCCAGCTGGTGGATTTCCGTCAGTATGTGGGGCATTGTTACCTGAAGTGCTATGCCGGAAAGGCAGATGAAGTGCGCACGCAGGTTGACGGATTGTTGCATCAAGCCTTACCCCATACGGTAGAGCCGCGTATCTCTACTTTTCAGGATGACATCGAGGCGAAACAGGGGATAGAAAATGCACTGAAAGGCATCATCTTCTTTCTCGCAGTGGTATGCGTGACCCTTACGCTTTTAGGTGTTTACGCAGCTATTACCATTGATACGGAAAGCCGCAGTAAAGAGGTCGCCATCCGCAAGGTGCATGGGGCAAGCGTGGGGCAGATTATGTGGCTTTTTGCCCGTACTTACATCGGGATAGGTGGGGCGACGGCTTTGTTGGCTTTTCCGCTGCTTTATGGATTTATGGAGTATTGGGAACAGATGTATCGCATTTTTTTTCGCTACGGAGTTTGGTTTTGGGTAACTGTGTTTCTGTTTGTGGCTGCGGTCACAGTCTTTACGGTTGTGTCTCGCATTGTGCGCATTGCCCGCATTAATCCGGCAGAAATGATAAAGAAGGAATGAAACTAGGTGACAAGGAAACTAGGTTTAGAGTACCAAAGCTATCTAAAAACCTTGTCACCTTGTCAACTCGTCACCTTGTCAACTTGTCAACTGAAAATATTTAATTAAAATAATAACGAACATGAGAAAACTGTTTTTAGCCTGTATGCTTGCCGGAACATTGGCGGCACAGGCGCAAGGAAGATTTACAATTGAAGGTACTTTGTCGGGGGTAGACGAAGGAACTGTGTTGGGGTTGTATAAAGACGAAGGAGGCGTAGGTACGGAAGTCGCGGTAGATACCCTGCGGAACGGGCGCTTTTTCTTCGAAGGCATGACTGCAAGCAATGAAGTGGAAGAGTACGACGTGATGGCAAAAGACTATGGGAAATTGCCTCCTGTCTGGCTTAGCTTGTGGATAGGGCCGGATACGCATTTGAAAGTGAAAGGCGAGAATAAGTTGCTTAAGACGTGGCGTGTGGAAGGCGGGTCGGAATGCCAGCGGTTCCAACAGCAATTGGTTGATGCTTCCCGAAAGGAACTGGATGCTTTTCAACAATCTACGATGGAAGCTGTCACTTTGAGCCTGACTTTGCAAAACGCTTCGGGAGAGCAACGGGAGTCGATAATCGCTAAGTTAAAACAGATGCAAGATGAGCAAGACAGCTTGCAACGGTGTGTCATGGCGAACAATATCCGTCTGATGAAGCAGACGGTGGTAAATAAGGTATGGATGAACAGCTTGAACGGATTAGGGATGTCGCTGAAGTATGATAAAAAGTTCTTGCATCGGGATGAGGTGAAAGCACTTTACGAAAGTTTGCCGGATGAATGGAAGAATACCGATGAAGGAAAGTCTGTCTATACGGCACTCTATCCGCCGGTAGTGGTGAAAGACGGGGAAATGGCGGTTGATGGAGATTTGTATGACCTGCAAGGCAAGGTGCATCATTTGAGTGAGTTCCGTGGGAAATATATCCTGCTCGATTTCTGGAGCAGGGGATGCGGTCCCTGCATCCAGTCGCAACCGGAATTGAAAGAAATCAGCGAACTGCATAAAGATAGCCTGGAAGTGGTCAGCTTGAGTGTGGAGACTGAAAAAGGATGGAAAGCTTCGGTAAAGGACCATCCGTTGGCATGGAATAACTGGAACGACCTGCAAGGGCGGAACGGTATTTCTGCCCGTTATGGAGTGAACGGTATTCCGCATTTCGTGCTGATAGCTCCCGACGGACACATCTTGAAGAGTTGGACAGGATATGGTCCGGGTTTGTTGAAGGTGCAGCTCCGCCGGTGGATGCATCCGCGGCCTCAAACGGTCTACGGCACACACGAAGGCAATCCGACGGTAGACTACCCTGTGTATGGAAGTTCGAATACCGATGCCTTGCAGATAACGCAAGTGGAACGGACTGATACCGCAACCATTGTCCGCATACATGCTTATTATATCCCCAAGTATTGGATTCGGTTGAGCAAGGAAACCCATTTGGTGGCAGATGACGGGACATCGTGTCCGGTACTCCGTTCGGAAGGTTTTCCCTTGGGTGAGCGGTTCTTTATGCCCGAAAGCGGAGAGGTAACGTTTACGCTATATTTCGCCCCACTTCCGGCAGGCACCCGTACCTTCGATTTTACGGAAGGCGATGGGGCAGATTCGTGGCAAATCAAAGGGATTCGGTTGAGAAAATAATTATAGGTAATAAGGGAAAAAGTTGACAAGGTAACAAGGAAACAAGTTGACAAGGTTTAGAATACCAAAGCTATCTAAAAAACCTTGTCACCTTGTCAACAAAAAAATAGAAAGAATATGATAAAGACAAACAATTTACAAAAGGTTTTCCGTACCGACGAGGTGGAGACCTGGGCATTGAATGATGTAAGTATAGAAGTGAAAGAAGGCGAGTTTGTAGCCATTATGGGTCCTTCGGGATGTGGCAAGTCTACGTTGCTGAACATCTTGGGGTTGCTCGACAATCCTACGGGAGGTGAGTATTACTTGAACGGGAAGGAAGTGTCGAAGTACACCGAAGCGCAGCGCACGTCCATTCGCAAGGGAATCATCGGTTTTGTATTTCAGAGTTTCAACTTGATAGATGAACTGAATGTGTACGAGAACATCGAATTGCCTTTGCTTTACATGGGTGTTCCGGCTTCCGAACGTAAGCGGAAGGTGGAGGAAGCTATGGAAAGGATGGCGATAGCCCACCGTTCGAAACATTTCCCGCAACAGCTTTCAGGAGGGCAGCAGCAGCGTGTGGCGATAGCCCGTGCGGTAGTTTCCAATCCGAAGATGATACTTGCCGACGAGCCGACCGGTAACCTGGATTCGAAGAACGGAAAGGAAGTGATGAGCCTGTTGACCGACTTGAACAAGGAAGGCACCACCATCGTGATGGTGACCCACTCGCAACACGATGCCGGTTATGCCGGACGTATTATCCGTCTGTTCGACGGTCAGGTGGTGACGGAAGTGGCGTTGTGATGGTATATGTTGGTTAAAAACGCAGATTAACGCAGATTTTCGCAGAATTTGAATATGGGTGAAAGTTTGTGTTAATCTGCAGGAATTTGAGTTCAATTGATTAGTTGATTCTTATGTCTTATTATCAGTTATTGCGGTTGATTGTACGAGGCTGGTGGCGCAACAAGTTGTTTACTGTGGTAGCATGGGGCAGTTTGGTCATTGGCATCTTGTGCGTTTCTTTGTTGGGAGCTTTTGTATTGCATGAGTATCGTGCCGATAAAGTGATTCCTGACGGGGAACGTATCTTGCGTTTGACTCAACAGGTGTCAATGGGAGAGCAGGCAGCGACTACTTTTATATATGGACCGGATGTGCCGCAAATCGTGTCTGCTTTTCCCGAAATAGAAACTTCTACCCGTGTGTCGAAACGTAGTAAAGTTTCGGTTGTATATCGGGATGAGACGTTTTCAATAGAACGGTTTATGCTGGCAGATTCAACGTTTCTTGACTTCTTTCCTTTGGAGGCGGTGCAAGGCAGTTGGCAAGAAGTACAAGTACAACCGGATGCGATTGCTTTGGAAGAAAAGACGGCGTTGCGGATATTTGGCTCATCGGATTGCTTGGGAGAATCCTTTGCCATGACTGTTGACGGAGATGTTCGTCCGATGGTTGTGAAGGTGGTGTTCCGCAATCCGGCGCAGGCTTTATTGTCTGTAGGTGCTTTGAGTCTGTCGGCAGGTTCTGATGACGGAGAAGCTTGTTTCATCAAGTTGCGTGAAGGGACGGACTTGGATAAATTCCGGCAGAAGTTTGCGGAAACTCTTCTTCCTACGGTATTGGGTAAAGGTCATTTGGATACACAAACTTTACACGAGTCTTATTTTGATACCAGTGTGCAGGACCTTGTTTTGCGGCATCGTTCGCTTGTCATTCTGGTTATTGGAGGAGTCGTGGCATTGCTTGTATTGTTAGTCGCTTGTTTCAATTACCTCAATTTAGGGCTTACCCGTTTGTTGGACCGGATGCGTATGTTGCATATTGAGGTTTTTGCCGGTGCGTCGCGGAAAGACATTTATCGCCAGTTGTTTTTAGATACGTGCCTGATGATTGGGCTGGCGTTCATTTGTTCTTTTTTGCTGATGAATGACCTGTTGCCTTTGTTCAACCGGTTGATGGATGTCGAGTTGACGATGGGGTACATACTGTCTTATCAAGTATTGCCTTGGTTGTTGTTGGGAGGTATTGTCCTTGCGGGGATTCCTGCCTTTTTCATCAGCCGGAAGTTGCAGTCGCTTACCGAAAGCGAGTATCGTTGGTTCTATCAGGGTAAGATAAGACGTTTGCTGGTGTCTTGCTTTCAGGGAGGACAGTTTGTCGTGACCTTGGTTTTATTCAGTGTGTTTTTGATTATCCATAGCCAGTTGGAACTGATAAAGAAAGACAACCTGCGGTTTGAGGGAGTAATTGATGTGTATGTAGAAAAGGATTGGGGACCTCCTGTTTCTGCGTGGATGGAAGAAGCAAGGCATTGGCAAGGAGTAAAGGAGGTGACCTTGTCCGAAACAGGGCTTTTTGAAGAATCAATGGCCATTATCGGAAAATCGGGAAATCCGGAAGACATTGTTTGGATAGATATGGTTTCGTGCCGGAAAGACTTTTTGGACTTTTATCGGCTGGAACTGATAGACTCGGAACAGACCGCTCGTTTGCTTCCTGCTACCGCCTATCCCGTTGTGGTGAACGAAACATTTGTGAAGAAGTTTGTTCCTGATGGCATCAATCCGATTGGTGAACAGGTGTCCAAATACCTTCCCGATGAACCGTTGTTCGATAACCGGACTATCGTAGGGGTAGTGCGTGATTTCAGGAAAAGGTCGTTATCCGAATCGGTTTGGCCGTTGTTTATCAGCCTGAACGATGTATCGTCTGCCGATGTGCAAACACTTTCGGTAAGGGTAGAGGAGGGCAGGAAAGCGGAAGTCTTGAAACAGTTGAGACGGAAATGGGAAGAGGTTTATCCCGACCGGACGTTTGTATATCAAGATATAGGAGGTATATTGGAAGAAGCCAATCGGGATGTCGTGATGTTGACGGATATCCTGTCTTTGTATGCGGCAATCAGTTTGTTGCTGACTTTTTCTGGTTTGTTCAGTTTGGTGCGTTATACCGTCCGTCTGCGTCAACGTGAAATTGCCTTGCGGAAGATACATGGAGCTTCTTTGGGACAAATACAATGGATATTATCTTGCTCGTATGTAGCGGGGGTGGCAATTGCCTTCCTGATAGCCGTGCCTTTGGTGTATGCTTGCATGCTACCGTGGCTGGAGCATTTCCGTTATTATGTTCCCATCTCCATTTCACATTTCATGATACCGTTGGTGATTACGGCTGGAATCACCTTCCTTACCGTGTGGCTAATCGGTTATAAGGTTGCGAAAATGAATCCTGCTGAAGTCATCAAGCGGGAATAACCGATTTTATGCGTATATTTGTTACATTATTCAATAAAAACAGCTTATGAAAAACAGTACATTTGTTGCATCGGCTTTATCAGCCTTGATGCTGGCGGCTTGCCAGACAGGACCTAAAGTCGTAGAGAACCCACTGATTGAGAGTGCCAACAGCATGACACTTGATATCGCGAAAGTAGAACTGACCGACACCGCTACGGTGTTGCATGTGGATGCGTATTTCCGGCCGCATTATTGGATTCGCATCGATTCGAAAACTTATCTGCGGGCAGAAGGTAAAAACTATGCTTTGACTGATGCACAAGGTATTACACCCGATTCGCTCTTCTGGATGCCTGAGTCGGGAGAGGCTTCGTTTGTGCTTTCTTTCCAGCCGTTGCCCAAACGGACAAAGTCTTTCGACTTCATCGAGTCGGATTGTGCCGACTGCTTTAAGCTGTTCGGCATAGACCTGACCGGGAAGAAGAGTTATGATACTCCTGAAGGCATTCCTGCCGAAGCTTTGCAGATAGACGGGAATGCAACCATGCCTGCACCTGTCTTTAAGAGTGGGGAAACGACGGTTGAAGTCCATTTGCTTCATCACCGGAAAGAACTGGGAAAGGAACAGGCTATGTATGTCAACACTTTGACAGGCGGGCAAGAGGAATATACGGCAGCCATTGATTCGGTAACCGGAGTGGTGACATTCAAGTTTAGCCAATACGGTCTGGCTGAGGCTTTGTTCCCGATGGCTGGTTCGGTATTGCTTGCTCCCGGCGAACATGTCACGGTGTATATAGACCAGCGGTTCAGTGGCCAACGTATCGTTGCCAGTCGAAAAGGTTCGGAAATACAGTCGTTCCGGACATTGTATGCAGATGGCACGTATGCCAATCTTAATAACCTGGTTAATAGCCGGACGGATTGGCCCGCATGGTCAATGAATCTGTATAGCGGCAAGTTTGGGGATTACAAGATGAGTGCGGAAGCGTATGAAACGTATGTGGTAAATCGGTATAAGGAGTTGTCGGATAGCATTGCGTCGGATAGCCTGCCATCTTTGATGAAAGAATGGATGCTGTTGTCCTTGAAAGGCGAAGCAGTTGTGGCTATGATGGATGGAGACCGGGGACGTGAGTTCAATTACCGCTACTTGCATAACGACTGGGACAGGCGGAATCCCGTGAAAGGAATCGACCCGATGAAGCCTGAAAGCATCTTAGGGCTTACCAAGTTATTCGATATAAACGACCCGCAACTGTTAATGGGGGCACGAAGCTCTGATTATATCGGTAGTGTGGCGTATGCGGATGAAGCTTGGATAAAAGCTGCCGGCATTCAGACCGGACTGGTACCTTCGTTACGGAAGTTTATTCCGCTTGTCGGGAAAGCACAGGCTGGGACGTTGACCGAAGCCGATATGAAAGTATTCGGTGCGGAAGACAATCCGTTTTATGCGGATGCATTGAGAGCGATGCAGCAAGAGACGTTAGCCCAATTAGAAGCTGTAAAGGATAAGGCGGTTGTTGAGCGGACTCCCGATGTACCGGTTGAGAAGTTGTTCGATGCCATTGTATCTCCCTATAAGGGCAAGGTGGTGTTGGTGGATTTTTGGAATACGTGGTGCGGTCCCTGCCGTGCTGCTATCAAGGCTACCGAGCCGCTGAAAGATACGGAACTGAAGAATGATAATCTGGTTTGGATTTATATTGCCAATGAGACATCGCCCATTGTAAAATACAAGACCATGATTCCTGATATCAAAGGCAAGCATTTCCGCCTGAACGATAAGCAGTGGGAGTATCTCGCCAAAAAGTTCAAGATAGACGGCATTCCTTCTTACGTATTGGTGGATAAAGACGGATCGTACCGTTTACGTAACGATTTGCGCGACCACGATTTGTTGTGCAAGACATTGGCTGAGAAAAGCCAGTCTGAATAATAAATCGGTGTAAAGAGTTGTATCTGGCGGAAAATGATGTAAAGGGAGTTCCGCAAAGTACCGGTAGATACTTGTTAAGAAACGAATATATACTTCATTTGCCAATGAAGTATATATTCGTTTGCAGTTTCAGTATATATGAAACTGCTTTCGAAGATATCTTCGTTTTTCAACCCTGCTTACTGGCAGCATGCAGCATTGTCACTTATTTTCTGTGCAATCTGTGGTGAAAGCAAAATGCCGTTAGAAGGCAATGCCTTCGGGCACGATGCTTTCAATGCGGTTCTCCACTTCGTCGGGCACTTTGGAAAAGAAATCCAGTCCGGTTTCTTCTTCTACCTGGTCTACCTTGACCATGTAGTTCTTCAGATTCTGGTGATGTGCTTTGTTTTCGAACAGGAAGCCCATGGCAATGGGGTTTTTTCGGTTGTAGATGAGCACGACTTTAAAGAAACGGTCGGGTACAGCCACCTGGTGCTTTCCGATTCGTTTGGGTGAAGAAGTGTCGTAGATGGGACCGCAGGCGATGTATACGGTGCCGTATTTCTTTGCCCATTTGCGGCAACTCTCTTCCAGGTCGCCCCAGTCATCGCGGTTTAGTTTGCGGTTTTGCGGGCAGATGTTGCTCATGTAGAACGATTCTTTCATTGCCTGTTTGCTCCATTTCATGTCGGCTGCCGGGGCCATGTGTCCGCGGTCGTAGCCCGAATGGGTGTAGTCGGAGGTCTCCACGCGAGGTTCAGGCAGACTGGGGTCGGGCAGGAACTGATTGGTGCGTCCTTCTTCTCCCGTCGTTTCCTGGCGCGTAAGTTCCCATGCCACCCAGTTGGGGGTTTTATAATGATGGTTGTAAGACACGGTATATCCGGTATGGGTGATGATGGTTTCGTCTCGCTGGCGGATGGTTTTCGGTATCTCCAGTTGTAAGGAGTATCTGCCATCTGGTGCTTTGGCCTTTGTGTTTTCAGTGACACTTGCTTTATCCGTCAGTGTCCTGATTGTTTCGGGGCTGAATATTTTTCCATCGTTCTGGTAGAGGTAAAGAGCTCCGATAATGATTGCTGCCAGCAGGATAAAGCCTTTCAGTCCTCCTCCTGCTTGTTTTTTACGTTTTTTTGCCATATTACAGAAGTTTGAAACGCATCCGGAAGATGCCGTCTTTATAGTCGTGGCTGATGATTTTGAACATACCTATTTCGGATGTGTTGGCTACGTGCAGTCCGATGCAAAGGCATTCATCGTAATCGCCCACTTTCACAATGCGTACGGTGTCCGAAGCTCCTTCGGGTAGGCGTTTCAGGTCGAATCGTTCCTTGGCTTCTTGCTGGGTGATGAATTCGGTAGTGATGGGCAGGTGCCGGGCTATGACTTCGTTTACGGTTGTTTCGATGTGGGTTATTTCTTCATCGGTCGGGGCTTGTGGCAGGGCAAAGTCGAGTTTGCTTTTCTTGCGTTCAATGTGCGCCGATACGGCCCGGCCGCATCCGAAGAGGTTGACCATGGTGCGGTTTACGATGTGTTCGCACGTGTGCATGGGCGGATATTCCGTCTTGTTATGTCCGTTGAGTTGAGGTTGTTCCATAATTCTTTTTTTGCGTGGTGTATTTTTTTTGATGTATCATGACACACAGATTACCCGGATAGCATAAAAATGTCTGTCTGCGTTATCTGTGTGTCATTAAAATGCACAAATAAATTATAATTACTTGTTCATGTTGCTGTTGGTCAATGTCTTGCCTTCGTATTCACCGGTCAGTGCATTGAGGAAAGCTTCTATTTTTTGTGCTTCTTCGGGCGATAGTTCTTGTCCTACCTGGTATTTTGCCATCATGGTAATTGCCTGGTTAAGTGTTTCTACACTTCCGTCGTGGTAATACGGATAGGTCAGTGCCACGTTGCGCAAGGTTGGTGTCTTGAAGCGGTATCGGTCTCGTTCTACCTTGGTTTGTGCCCATCGTCCGTTGTCTCCATCTGTCAGTCCCGACTTTTGGGTCAGTTCCCGGTCTTCAAAGTAGTTGGCGCGTTGTCCCATCAGTTCATAACTCAGCCCACCCATGCTGGCACCGGCATGGCATGTGGCGCAGCTATATTGCTTGAACAGGTTATAGCCTGCTATCTGTTCGTCGGTCATGGCAGACTTTTCACCTTTCAGATAGCGGTCGAAAGCCGAATTGGGTGTTACCAGCGTTTTTTCGAATTCGCTGATAGCGTCAGTGATGGTGGCTTGGCTCAGTCCTTCGGGATAAACCTTTATGAAGTCTTTTACGAACGCTTTGTCTTCGGAAAGTCGTGCTACGATTTCGTCGAATGACTGGCATCCCATTTCTACGGGGTTCAAGGGAGGTCCTCCGGCTTGTTCTGCCAATGTCTCAGCACGTCCGTCCCAGAACTGTGCGAAATTGAAGCAGGCATTATATACCGTCGGGGCATTTACTCCGCCCAGCTGTCCTTTGATACCTTCCGAGTAGCGTTTGTTGTCTACTCCGGCGGTGTTCAGGCCGTGACAGGTAGCACACGAAACGGTTCCATCGGCAGAGAGCCGTGTGTCGTGATAGAGCAGTTTGCCTAAAGCTGCCTTTTGCGGATGATAAGCGATGCTGTCGGGCAGAGGGCGTACGGGTTCGTTGACAAATTCAGGTGCTGCCAGCGGGTTGTGGAAATACCTGGCACGGATGCTTTTGATAGCTGCCAGCATCCGGTCGCGCTTTTCAGGGGTGATGGACGAGCCCCAATGTACGAGGTAATACTCTTTCATCGGCATGGAACCGTCGATGATGCATTGCTCTACTTTGTTGAGGTCTACTTCATTGGGTACCGATTCGTCTTTCATGGTGCGCATGAAAGGCAGGATGTCGAATGTGGCATAACCTTCTTGCACATGCTTGTTTATCATTCCCTTGATGACAGGGAAGTGGGCATAGAAAGGCAAATCCGGTGCCATTGAATGGCAGGAGGCGCATCCGCCGTCTGTCAACACTTGGACCACTTGCTCGTTTGCCGTTAAACTGGCAGACGGAGCATTGTTTACAGCTCGGTAGATGACGGCGAGCAGGGCTATTACCGCCACCACGGTTAAAACAATGATTGAACTTTTTTTCATGTCGTTTTTTTATGTTATTGAGTTTTTATATTTATGGGTTGTTTCCTATAGGGTACTATTTTGTTATTCACGGGACACAGCTGGCAATCTGTTATGCTTTTGTCAAGTATATACGTGCATACTGTTTTGTGCCGAGGGCAGGTAGTTGACACCATACCAACACATCTGCATGCACAGGAAGCCGGTTGCCAATAACAGGACGTTCCACTTCTGGTGCCGGGGCTTGCCATAGAGACGGAGGTGAAGGTAAAGCAGATAGATGCTCCATGTGACGGCGGCCCATGTTTCTTTCGGGTCCCAACTCCAGAAATATCCCCATGCTTCTTTTGCCCATAGGGCACCGCTTAGCATGCCGAAGGTCAGGAAGGCCAGCCCGATACATGTCAGGCGGTCGATGGTGGGTTGATAGCGGCCGGTATGTTTTATCACACCTGCCAGGGCAAGCAGGAAGGCACAGCCGAACACGGCATAGGCAAAGATGTAGACTGTTACGTGGGGCACGAACCAGTAACTTTGCAAGGCAGGCATCAGTGAGCGGTCGTGCTGTTCGGGGTTCATCAGATTCATGATGATGAATACAAGGGTGAGTAGGGTGGAAAGGGGAAGTATCCACCTGTAGTGCCAACGTCGGTAGGTAAGCAAGCCGCATAGCATCAGGAAGAAAGAATACCACAATCGGGTTTCTCCTTGGGTACGGAGCGGCGGACGTTGCAACGAAATCCAAAAGCAAATAATGAAGGCTGCATAGATACACAGTCCGGTACTGGTCAAGGCGAAAGCTTTCTTGCTGAATTCCGTGCTACGGAATGCCGCGAAGGCACCTCCCACCCATAGCAGTGTTGCACTAAGGGCAAATCCGATAAATTCGTCCCATGTCAGCATGTTTCATCACCTCCTTTCTTTGGCAGGGCAGGTATCCCTTGTGTAAATAAGAGTACGCAACCAGCTATCAGCATCCAGATTCCTGTCCATAAAGCATACTTCCAAGGCTCTTTCACCAGTTGCAACACGCAATAATGTGGTTGTTCGTTTGCCGGTACGTGTTCGTAATCTGTCAGGTAAAGATTGTCCGTCCACGAAAGTGTGTAAGGGTGATTTACTTTCAAGGTAGCACTTTTGTCTCCTATGATTACTTGGGCGTTGTAGCTTTGTGGGGTTCCATCGGGATGATAGGCTATATCGAATGTCTGCAACTGCATGGAATCTTTCAGCAAGATGCTTTTTCCGTGTCTGTCGAATGCTTGCCGGGTCGGTTGGTCTTTGGTGACCAGTATCCTCCATTCATGTGTGTCGGCACTTCCCGCCATTCCACCTCCTAATGCAAGTAGCAGTCCGATGTGGGTCAAGGCAAAGCGCATCTTGTGTGCCCGTTTTCTGCACATGCCCCGGTAAATGACGATGAGCAGGTGGGCAAGTAAGGCAATGAGGGTGAATACCGTCCACCATGAATCGGGGGTCAGTAACGTACCGAAGCCCATCAGCAGGCATGAAACAAAGGTTATCCCCAATAACAAGAATGTGGTGGCAGGTGCTGATAAAACCAGATAGCCAGCCGACTGAGGTTTTTCTTTGTGAAGAATCCACAGGCTTGTCACCCCCAATAGCAGGAGGGCGGCATTTACAGGGAAGGCGAAGAATGCTATCTGGCATTTACCGAATGTCAGCTGGCAACCGAGTGCCACGGCGAAGTATGTACCCCAATATCGATATAACGTCGCTTTTTTCATAAATCCGTCTGGCTTTATTTGTTCCGATGCAAAAGTACATATTAATGTAATAGGTTCTTTCTTTGCCGATGATTTATTTTAACGGATATCTGCCAATATCCCATGTAGGGGCGGATGCGATATGCCCTCTACCATGTGTCATATACAAAATGCTCAATTAGTACCGCAGGAAGCATAGACAGTTTCTTAGAATCTGTCGTTTAAGGTATATTTTGAAGTATTTTTCTAGTTGAAGAAAAAATTTTTTGCCGAAAATTTGTTGTGAAAGAAAAAAAGACTTACCTTTGCACCGCAATCAGGAAAATAACGGTTGCAAGACCAAGTTGGTGCCATAGCTCAGTTGGTAGAGCAAAGGACTGAAAATCCTTGTGTCACTGGTTCGATTCCCGTTGGCACCACATGATAATTAGAGAGTTACAGGTGATGTAACTCTTTTTTTTATGCTCTTTTTGAGGCTGAGTGACCCCCTTAAACAGGAAATTAAATCAAATAAAAAGCTCCCTATCATTATCCGTATTCTGAATAATGATAGGGAGTTTTTTATTGTGCGATGAAGGTTGTTGCAGATGGAATGTTCTTAGAAGCTGTTTTGAATTTCTCCAAAAAGTTTTTCTTGGCTTGATGTATCCGTTTTCGTGTGTGCTTTGGGCGATTTTTTGGTCCTTTCCGCTCCTGTTCTTCGTCAGATAGCCCGCTATCTTCCTCATCACAGAAGCGAAAATGCCTCAAAAACTCATCCCAAATCATCGCACGATAAATTCAAAACAGCTTCTTATGACGGATCAGTCTGAAGAACCAATACTGAAGAATCTGCTTGTTTTTATATTATTCATCGCCATATATGGATTCTTTACCAAATGTTCACGCGTTTTTCCGGAGCTACGTAAAGTGGATCGTTCGGAGTGATGTTGAAAGCATCATACCAAGCCTGGATATGAGGCAGGGCACCGTTTACACGCCATTCGCCCAACGAGTGAGGATCGCTCTTGGTATATACACGAATCTGTTCGTCGCGGATGTTTCCTGCCCATAACGTAGCATAGGCAATGAAGAAACGTTGTGCAGGTGTAAAGCCGTTTTTATCTTCCAACGGGGCATCTTTTGTGGCGTTTTGGAATGCCAGGTATGCGATGTTCAAACCTCCGTGGTCAGCAAGGTTTTCACCCAAGGTGAGCTGGCCGTTTCCGTGTAATCCCGGAAGTACTTCGATGTTGTTGAAGAAGTCCACCATTACTTGTGCACGTTCTTTGAAGCGGTCGGCATCTCCTGCTGCCCACCAGTCTTTCAGATTGCCTTCCTTGTCGAACTGACGTCCCTGATCATCGAATCCGTGAGTCATTTCGTGTCCGATTACTACGCCGATAGCACCGTAGTTGGCAGCATCATCGGCTTCCATGTTAAAGAATGGTGGTTGAAGGATTGCTGCCGGGAAGCAGATTTCGTTAGTAGAGGGATTGTAGTAAGCATTGACGGTTTGCGGTGTCATCAGCCATTCATCGCGGTCGACTGGTTTTCCCAAACGGGATATCATGTCGTTGAAGCCCCAGGCAGCAGCACGGCATACGTTTGCCCAATACGAGTCTTTCTGGATTTCAAGTGCTGAATAGTCTTTCCACTTGTCGGGATAACCCACTTTCACGCGGAAAGCATCCAGTTTTTCATGGGCACGCATTTTGGTGCTGTCGCTCATCCATTCTTGTGCATCGATGCGCTGTCCCAGTGCTGTTTGCAGGTTTTTTACGAGGTTGACCATACGTTCCTTGGCTGCAGCGGGGAAATATTTTTCGACATACATTTCGCCTACCAGTTCACCCAATAAACCATCGACGCTATTAACGGCACGTTTCCAGCGTGGTTGATTGGCTTGTCGTCCGGACATCACTTTACCATAGAAGTCGAAGCGTGCAGTCACGAAATCATCGCTCAATGTGGGAGCTGCAGCGTCAAGCAGGTTGTATTCCAAGTATGAAATGCTTTTGGAGAGCGGCAGGGTATTGATGAGCTTCGCTACTTCCTGAATGGGTTCTATTTGTTCTACGTTCAGTTCGGCAGGTGCTTCGATACCCAAAGCCTTCATAAAGGCATCCCAGTCAATGCCGGAAATCTGCTTCTTGAGTTCGGCATATGTCATTTTGTGGTAATTGGCTTCGGGGTCACGCAGTTCGGTTGCACTTTTCGATACTTTGGCAATGGCAGTTTCTATTTCCATTACGTCTGCCACCTTCTGTTGTGCATCGGTTTCAGTAAATCCGGCAAGGGTGAAAAGTTTTGCAATGTATTTTTTGTATTGCTCGCGGATGTTTTGGGTGATGCTGTCATTGTCGAGGTAATATTCTTTTTCGCCCAAGTTGATGCCGCCTTGTCCCATCTGGAAGATGTTCAGCACACTGTTTTTGGGATCGGCATAAACGTAGTAGCTGAAGAAAGTGCCTATACCTGCTGTACGTCGCATCTCGACTGCCATCGGGATGACCTGGCTTTTGTCAGTAAGTGCGGCTATTTTTTCAAGCATAGGTTTCACTGGTTCGCATCCTTGCTTGTTCAGTGTCACACTGTCCATTGCCATATTATAAAGGTCACCGATTTTCTGTGCGGCGGTTCCAGGTTCGTTTTGTTTGGCTGCAAGTTCTTCAATCAGCCCGCGCAGCTGCTTCTGATTGTTTTCTGCCAGTTGGTCGAATGTGCCGTAGCGTGAATATTCAGCGGTTAGCGGGTGTGCGTCGTTCCATCCTCCGCAGGCATAACGGAAGAAATCGGTACCGGCGGATACGGTAGTGTCCATATTCGCCAAATCAATGCCCGAAGTGTTCGTGGCATTCTTTTGTCCGGTGCAGCCGGCCATTGCCAGTGTGGCAAAAGCGGCTACTGCTACATAATGTTTTGTTTTCATATTGCTATTTTGTTTAAAAACTTAGTTTTGTCTTTAATTATGGGGGTGTTTTCCCTGTCAAGTGTAGGTTGAGAATTTATTTCAGTTCTTCCAGTTCAAGTGAAATGGTTTCCCATTCGGTCTCTGCTGCGGCTATCTGCTCTTTCAGTTTCTGATGTTCCTGGTAGAGTGACATGTCGGCTGCACCTTCGGGTGTTGCCATACGGTTTTCGAGTGCCGACACCTGCTGTTCCATTTTTTCGATAGATGTTTCCAGTTCTGCTACCTGTTTTTCCAGCTTGCGTATCTTGCGTGTTTGTTCTCGTTGGGCTTCGTAAGAAAGTTTGCCTTCACTGGGAGGGTCTTTTTCTTCCTTTTTCTTTACACCTTCGGCTGTAGATGCGGAGAGATGAAGTTCATTCAGATTTTCTATTTTTTTCTTCTGTAAGAAATCGTATATGCCGCCGATGTGTTCTTTCACCAGTCCTCCGCCGAATTCGTAGACTTTGGTCACCAGTCCATCGAGAAACTCACGGTCGTGCGAAACGACTATCACAGTGCCGTCGAATTCGCGTATGGCTTCTTTGAGTACATCTTTCGAGCGCATATCAAGGTGGTTGGTAGGTTCGTCGAGAATAAGCAGGTTGACCGGTTCGAGCAAGAGGCGTATCATTGCCAACCGGCTTCTTTCTCCTCCCGAAAGCACTTTTACTTTTTTGTCGGAAGCTTCGCCTCCGAACATAAATGCGCCCAGGATATCGCGTATCTTCAGGCGTATGTCTCCTTTTGCCACGCGGTCGATGGTATCGAATACGGTCAGGTTCTCGTCAAGTAGTTGTGCCTGGTTTTGGGCAAAATAGCCGATTTGCACGTTGTGTCCGATGGTGAGTTTTCCTTCATAGGGTATTTCGTCCATGATGCATTTGACGAGTGTGGATTTTCCTTCGCCGTTCTTGCCCACGAATGCTATTTTTTCACCTCGATGGATGGTAAGGTTCACATCGTGGAATACCACATGGGAACCGTACGCTTTCTTCAGGTTTTCGCATATCACGGGATAATTGCCCGAGCGGATGGCGGGTGGGAACTTGAGGTGTAAGGATGAGTTGTCTTCTTCGTCCACTTCGACAGGTACGATTTTTTCGAGTTGCTTGATGCGGCTCTGCACCTGTACAGCCTTAGTCGCCTTATAACGGAAACGTTCAATGAAGTCTTCAGTGTCTTTTATTTCTTTCTGTTGGTTTTCGTAGGCACGGAGTTGCTGTTCACGTCGTTCTTTGCGGAGGACAACGAACTGGTCGTAAGGTACCCGATAATCATAGATATGTCCGCACGATATTTCGATAGTGCGATTGGTGACATTGTTGATGAAAGCCCGGTCATGGCTGACCAGTACTACGGCTCCCGGTTCCATTTTCAAGAATCCTTCCAGCCACTGAATGCTCTCGATGTCAAGATGATTGGTAGGCTCGTCAAGCAGAAGCACGTCTGGATGGCGCAAAAGCAGTTTGGCAAGCTCGATGCGCATACGCCATCCTCCGCTGAACTCACTGGTAGGACGGTCGAAATCAGAACGGGCAAAGCCCAAGCCCACCAAGGTGCGTTCCAGCTCAGCCTGGTAATTATTGCCTCCCATCATTTGAAAACGTTCGTTTTCGTGTGTAAAACGGTCTATCAGTCCGTGATAGTCTGGCGAGTCATAATCGGTACGGTCTGAAAGTTCCTGGTTCATCTGTTCCAGGTGTTTTTTCATTTCGAAGATATGTTCGAATGCCATTTCTGCTTCGGCACGTACCGTACGTGTATCGCTCAGCACCATAACCTGGGGCAGATAACCGATGGTAACTCCGCGCTGTACCGCTACTGTGCCTTCGGTGGGACGTTGTATGCCGGCAAGTATTTTCAATAAGGTAGACTTGCCTGCACCGTTCTTGCCTACCAGGGCAATGCGGTCTTTCTTGTTGATAACAAACGATACATCTTTGAACAATGGAGTTACTCCGAATTCCACTTTCAAACCTTCTATAGAAATCATATAAATGCCTAGTCCTTTAGTTCTTGAGTTTGTAAGTCCTTAAGTCTTTTCGTTTTGCAAGCTAAACTTAAAAATTCAAAAACTTAAGAACTTACAAATTCATCTACTCATTATTCAGTATAGCGTTCGATGGTCTGTTCGCGGTCGGGACCTACTGATACGATTTTGATGGGAGTACCCAACTGGTCTTCAAGGAAGGAGATATAGGCGTTGAATTCTTCGGGGAATTCGTCTTCACTAGTCATCTTGGTCATATCGGTCTGCCAGCCGGGCATTTCTACATATACCGGCTCTACACCTTCGGTGATATCGTAGGGGAAATAGTCGATTTCTTCTCCGTCCACTTTGTATGCTACACAAGCTTTCACGATGGGGAAGGCATCGAGTACATCACTCTTCATCAGGATAAGCTGGGTGACTCCGTTGACCATAATGGCATAACGCAATGCTACGAGGTCGACCCATCCACAACGGCGTTCGCGTCCGGTCACTGCCCCATATTCATGTCCAAGGTCGCGGATAGTTTTTCCGGTTTCATCGAACAGTTCGGTAGGGAATGGTCCGGCTCCTACGCGGGTACAATAAGCTTTCATGATGCCATATACTTCGCCAATCCGGTTGGGTGCCAGTCCCAGTCCCGTGCAGGCTCCGGCGCAAATCGTATTGGAAGAAGTAACAAACGGATACGAACCGAAATCAACATCAAGCATCGTACCTTGCGCACCTTCGCACAACACACTCTTGCCTTCATTCAGGAGGCGGTTTATTTCGTGTTCGCTATCCACCAAGTGGAACTGGCGCAGGTATTCGATACCTTCCATCCATTGTTTTTCGGCTTCGGTTATATCATACGAATAGCTCAGACTTTGGAGAATTTTTTCGTGACGTGCTTTGGCAGCTGCGTATTTCTCGTCAAATCCATGCAGGATGTCGCCTACACGCAGACCGTTGCGGCTCACCTTGTCGGTATATGTCGGTCCGATACCTTTTCCGGTGGTGCCTACTTTCGATGCTCCCTTGGCAGCTTCATAAGCTGCATCCAGCACCCGGTGGGTAGGTAAGATGAGGTGTGCTTTTTTCGAAATGTGCAGGCGTTCTTTCAGCGGATGTCCGCTTGCTTCAAGTGCTTCTGCCTCGCTCTTGAATAAAGCTGGGTCCAGCACCACGCCATTACCGATGATATTGACTTTATCGCCTTGGAATATCCCTGACGGAATAGAACGGAGTACATATTTTTGACCTTCAAATTCCAGTGTATGACCGGCATTAGGTCCTCCTTGGAAACGAGCAACAACATCATAACGCGGGGTCAGTACATCTACGACCTTCCCTTTACCTTCATCGCCCCATTGCAAACCTAACAATACATCTACTTTCATATAATCTAATTTTTAAGTTTTTGAAATTTTTCTTCTTTTCGCTACCATACACTTGTTGCATAGCCCGTATATATATAAGGAGTAGTGAGAGGCATGAAAACCTTTCAGTTTGGTATCTACGATGGCTTGTTTCAAGGTTTCATCTTCGAACTCGGAAACCTTGCCGCACGAAGTGCAGATCATGTGATGGTGAGTCTCGTTGTTGTACGAACGTTCATACTGCGATGTATTGCCGAACTGGTGCTTGATGACCAGTCCTGCATCAATCAGTAAGATAATCGTATTGTATAGCGTGGCACGGCTGACACGGAAACGTTCTTTTTCTGCCATATATGAATATAGCATCTCGATGTCGAAATGTCCTTTGATGGTATAAATCGTGTCGAGAATGGCATATCGTTCGGGTGTCTTGCGATGCCCGTTCTTCTGCAAATAATCAGTCAGAATCTGTTTTACCTTTTCTTTTATATTTTCTTCCATCCGCTCAGTCTCTTTCTGGGTCAAAGGTAATCTTTTTTACGTAATTTAGAAAGGCTACAAAGAAAAATTTCTATAAGAAACTGTCTTGAATTTATCATGTGCTGATTTGGGATGAGTTTTTAAGGCATTTCCGCTTCTGTAACTGGCGTTTTCTTTACCGGCTTTAACTTCTGCAAGTCCCGTATCATTCTTCTTTGTTTTTCTGTAGAGTGAACACGAATTCCAGTCCTCCACTCGGATTGTTCTTGGCGAAAATGGTTCCTCCGTGGAAGAGTACAGCGTTTTTTACGATGGCAAGTCCCAGTCCAGTGCCTCCAAGCTTGCGCGAGCGTCCCTTGTCTATCCGGTAGAAACGTTCGAAGATGCGGTTCAGGTGTTCTTCGGGCACGCCTACTCCTGTATCGGAAAAGCTGAAATAGTAGTATTTCTCGTCTTCGCGGAAACAGTTGATGCGGACGGTCACACCGGTTCCTGCGTATGCAATGGCGTTGTCCATCAGGTTACGGAAGATGGAATAGAGGAGCGAACTGTTTCCGTTGATGATAAGTCCGTAGGGCACTTTGTTGATGACCGTGATGTGTTTTTCTTCTAATGCCAGTGCCAGCTCGTTCAGCATATTCTTCAGCATCAGGCTCAGGTTTACCTGTTCGCGTTCTACCAGATTCGGGGCTTCATCCATGCGTGTCAGCACCGAGATGTCGCGTAGCAGAACGGTAAGCCGGTTGCTTTGCGCATAGCTTCGTTCGAGGAATGCCTGCATTGTTGCCGAAGGCAGGTTGGGGGTGTTTAGTATTGTTTCCAGGTATCCCTGTATGCTGCTGACTGGTGTCTTCAGTTCATGGGCGATGTTTTGAGTGAGTTGCCGCTTCAGGCGTGCCTGTTGTTCTTCCTGTGAGATGTCGTTGATGGATATTTCGAATGAGTGATCTTGGAAAATGATGCATTCTACCGAAAAAGAACGTCCGTTCTTGTCCACATGAAGCGATAGTTTTTTCTCTTCTTTGCTGAAGTTTCCGTCGTTGCGGTTCAAAAAGTCGGTAATGGGATGCAGTTCGGCAATGTTGAACACTTCTTCGGTCGAGGTCAGGTTGTGGTCGGAGATCGTGTTGGCATATTGGGTAAAAAGGTTGTTTACCAGTATTTCTTTTCGCTCGCGGGTGAAGACCCCCAATCCTTCATGTGAGGTTTGCAGGTGCGATATCAGTTTCTCGCGTTCGATATACAGAGCCTCTTTGGCACGGTGCAGGCGCTGGTATATCTTGATGATGTGTTGGGAGATTTCGCCCAGTTCGTTTTTGGGGAACGATTCAGAAATGTCGATCGGTTCGTTGCGGTCGGCACGTAGGGCGAATTGTTGCAGTCGGGTGATGGACATCCCCAACTTTCGGGTGTAGCGGTAGAACAGGATGACCAGCATCAGGCTGATGGTCAGTGTAAACCATACGAATTCCGAGTCGGCTTTGAGGTGCTTGCTTAGGCTTACGTTGTAGGGCAGTGCTGAGCGGATGATGAGTTGTTGTGAAGGATAATAGTGTGCCGAATAGAAATATTCTTGCCCTTCGATGCTGGCAGAGATGCGGTTGATGTCATAGCCGCTTCCATACATCAGTGCGTCTTGCACCTCTTTACGGGTACGGTGGTTCTCAAACTTGCTTACATCGGGTTGGATGTTGTCGTATATCACTTTACCTTGGGTGGTAATGATGGTTACACGGATATCGGGAATGATATGGGTAACAACGTATTGTTGCAATGAATCGGTATCGAGGGACTTGCACGAGGTGATGAAGTCATACATCCGGTTATTGTAATTCTGTAATTGCATGTTCAGTAAATCGCTCTTGTATGCTTTTTCACGCTGGTATTGAAAAACGAGGAAGCACGTCGCGAAGATGACGAACAGCAGGATGACCGACAGGAAAAGCCGTTTACTGAACGGTAACAGACGGTATATCAGTTTAGTCATAAGCTTTTTTTTAGGTACTAGTTGACTAGGTACTAGGTAGCTAGGCTCTAGATACATCGGCAGAATTGTTTAAACCTAGTACCTGATTCCTAGTATCTGAAAATAATTTATTCGCATTCGAAGCAATAGCCGTATCCCAGACGGGTAACGATATGTTTGCCGTATTCGCCGATTTTCTTGCGCAGGCGGGTGATGTTAACGTCTATCGTGCGGTCGAGCACGTACACCTCATCGTTCCACACCTTCGAGAGGATGTCCTCGCGAGAGAACACACGTCCTGAGTTTTGGAGCAGCAGCAGTAGGATTTCGAACTCTTTCTTGGTGAGTGAAACTTCTTCGCCGTTGATTGTCACCTTTTTCTGTGGCACATTGATGACCAGTCCCTTGTATTGCAGTTCTTCACTGTCTTTCAGCTGGAGGTTGGCGGTGCGGCGCAATACGGCTTTCACGCGCATGATGACTTCGCGTAGCGAGAATGGCTTCGAGATATAGTCGTCAGCACCTAGGTTGAAGCCCGTGATGGTATCGTTTTCCGTGTCTTTGGCGGTAATGAAAATGATGGGGATGTTGGCGGTGTCTTTGTCTGCCTTCAGCATGCGCGCCATCTTGAATCCGGAAATTTCGCCCATCATCACGTCCAGCAGCAACAGGTTGTATTGCGTAAGGTCCAGTTTCAGGGCCTCTTCTGCCGAGTTGGCAGTATCGACTTTGTAACCCTCCATTTCGAGGTTGAACTTCAGGATTTCGCACAAATCGTCTTCATCGTCTACTACAAGGATTCGGTATTCGTTCATGGTTCTGTTTTTTTAGTTAATAATTAATAGTTAATAATTAATAGGGTATAATGGCGATATTTGCCTTTATTAACTATTAATTGTTAATTATTAATTAATAGAAAATCTGTGTAATCTGTGGTGAAAAATTCACTCGCAAAGATGAGGCTTTCTTGTTTCGGTATTGTGAAATAGGTATTACAATCCGGTTACAAAGTAGGGCGGGTAAACTCTCCGGCAATGGGACGGCTCAGCTCGTTGCGCACCTGTTGCGGGGTAAGCCCGTGTCCTAACAGGAACATCAGTTTGGTGAGCACGCTTTCTACAGTCGAGTCGTATCCGCTGATGACGCCCGCGTCCAGCAGGTGCAGGCCGGTTTCGTAGCGTGCCATTTCCACCATGCCTGTAGGGCATTGCGAGATGTTGACGATAATGATGCCGCGCTCCGTAGCTTCTTTCAGCAGGCGGATGAACCAGGGCTTTTGCGGGGCATTGCCCGAGCCGTAGGTCTTCAGCACCACAGCCTTCAGTCCCGGGGTGCGTAAGACACCTTGTACGATGTTTTCCTGTATGCCGGGGAAGATGGTGAGGATGATGACATTGGTGTCGAACACGAAGTGGGGGTGCATCGGCACATCGGGATGCGCTTTGCGGATGCGGTCGTACTCATACTTGATGTGGATGCCTGCCGTAGCGAGCGGGGGATAGTTGTACGAGCGGAAAGCGTTGAAGTTCTCGGCGTTGATTTTCGTCGTGCGGTTTCCGCGCAGCAGCAGGTTTTCGAAGAAGATGCACACTTCGGGCACCACTGCCGTACCGTCGGGATGCTTTGCCGCGGCAATCTCGATAGAGGTTATCAGGTTTTCTTTTCCGTCGGTGCGCAGCACGCCGATGGGCAGCTGGCTTCCTGTCAGGATGACCGGTTTGCTCAGGTTTTCCAGCATGAAGCTCAGTGCCGATGCCGTATATGCCATGGTGTCCGTGCCGTGCAGGATGACGAATCCGTCGAAATTATCGTAATTGTATTGGATAATCTTGACCAGTTTTGCCCACAGTGCCGGTTCCATGTCCGATGAGTCGATGGGTGGGGTGAACTGGTACGAAGATATCCGGTAGTTGAACCGCCGCAGTTCGGGCACGTTTTCCTGAAGCTGGTCGAAGTTAAAGGCTTCCAAAGCCCCTGTTTCGGGGTTTTCTATCATACCGATGGTTCCGCCGGTATATATAAGGAGTACGGATGGATAGTCGGGCTTAATCATAATTCGTGTCTGTTTTGTGCATGCAAAGGTACGAAATAGCGTGCGAAATCCGAAATGTTTTCTATGGTAAATAACAAAATGTTTGCCTTTGAGTGAGGAATTGAAAGCCCAGATGGGTATTATTGTGGCTAATTGATAGCTTATATCTCAGTCAGCTAAATTTGTAAATCAGTGTAGACAAGAAATGAATTTGTAATTCCGGATAGAATCATAGCAAGACGCAGCCGGTTGCGGAAGCCTGCGGATATAGGTGCGTCGCCAAACGCATATAGGTTCATCCGCTGTAAGATTATTAATCTTACAACAGACGAGGTTATCCCAATATTTTAGAAGCTGTTTTGAATTTCTCCAAAAAGTTTTTCTTGGCTTGATGTATCCGTTTTCGTGTGTGCTTTGGGCGATTTTTTGGTCCTTTCCGCTCCTGTTCTTCGCCAGATAGCCCGCTATCTTCCCATAGTAAAGATGCAAGATTTTGCGTCTCTACAAAAACTCATCCCAAATCATCGCACGATAAATTCAAAACAGCTTCTTAATTGCAACATTTTTGCGAATGGGATTATATGTGGGAGTTTTTCTTAAAATTGTAGTAGCTATATAAAAAAGAAAAAGAGGCCATCTCTAGTTTTTTGAGACAGCCTCTTATCCATGTATAGTAACTTATATTACTTATTCAGAGCCAAAGCCACATTCACAGCGCAAGCTACGGTACATCCTACCATCGGGTTGTTACCGATACCGAGGAATCCCATCATTTCTACGTGTGCGGGAACTGATGAAGAACCTGCGAACTGAGCGTCTGAGTGCATACGGCCCATCGTGTCGGTCATACCGTAAGAAGCAGGACCTGCAGCCATGTTGTCCGGGTGAAGTGTACGGCCTGTACCGCCACCTGATGCTACTGAGAAGTAAGGCTTGCCGGCAAGTACACGTTCTTTCTTATATGTACCTGCTACCGGATGCTGGAAGCGGGTCGGGTTAGTAGAGTTACCTGTAATAGATACGTCTACGTTTTCGTGCCACATGATAGCTACACCTTCACGAACATCGTCGGCACCGTAGCATTTTACTTTCGCACGCGGACCGTCTGAATACGGAGTCTCGTTTACGATGTTCAGTTTACCGGTGAAGTAATCGAACTTCGTCTGAACGTATGTGAAGCCGTTGATACGAGAGATAATCATAGCGGCGTCTTTACCCAAACCGTTCAGGATGCAGCGCAACGGGTTCTTGCGAACTTTGTTTGCCATTTCGGCAATCTTGATAGCACCTTCGGCTGCGGCGAATGATTCGTGGCCTGCCAGGAAAGCAAAGCACTGTGTTTCTTCGCGGAGCAGACGGGCTGCCAGGTTTCCGTGACCCAGACCTACTTTACGGTCGTCTGCTACAGAACCCGGAATACAGAATGCCTGCAAGCCGATACCGATAGCTTCGGCTGCGTCAGCAGCGTTCTTGCAGCCTTTCTTCAGTGCGATGGCGCAACCTACCACATAAGCCCACTTTGCATTTTCGAAACAGATACCTTGTGTTTCCTGACAAGTCAGATAGGGGTCGAGGCCTGCTTCGTCACAGATCTTGTTAGCTTCTTCAATGTCTTTGATGCCGTTTTCGTTCAATGCAGCCAGAATCTGCTTCATACGACGGTCTTGACTTTCAAACTGTACTGGTCTAATCATAATCTGTGTCCTCCTATTATTCTTTACGTGGGTCAATATATTTAACTGCGCCTTGTTCGGGTTTGAAGCGGCCGTAAGTTCCGGTAACAGCTTTCAACGCTTCGTTAGCGTCAACACCCTTCTTCACTTGTTCCATGAACTTGCCCATGTGAACATATTCATAACCGATTACCTGGTTGTCCTTATCCAAAGCCATACGAGTGATGTAACCTTCGGTCAGTTCGAGGTAACGGGTACCTTTGGCTTTTGTACCATACAATGTACCGGTCTGGCTGCGGAGACCTTTGCCCAGGTCTTCCAGTCCTGCGCCGATTACCAAGCCGCCTTCTGAGAAAGCTGACTGAGTACGGCCGTAAACAATCTGCAGGAACAGTTCACGCATAGCCGTATTGATAGCGTCGCAAACCAAGTCGGTGTTCAATGCTTCCAGGATGGTCTTGCCCGGAAGGATTTCAGATGCCATGGCAGCAGAGTGAGTCATGCCCGAGCAACCGATGGTTTCTACCAGACATTCTTCGATAACGCCTTCTTTTACGTTCAGCGTCAGTTTGCAAGTACCCTGCTGGGGAGCGCACCATCCCACACCGTGGGTCAAACCTGAAATGTCTTTGATTTCTTTTGCCTGAATCCATTTCCCTTCTTCAGGAATAGGAGCCGGACCGTGGTTAGGTCCTTTTGCGACACAACACATGTGTTCAACTTCGTGTGAATAAGTCATATTCGTTACGTTTTATTGAGTAATAAAAAATAAGTAGTTCTTAGTCGGGTCTCAGAGGCAGTCCCTCTTGATTCCGCACGCAAAGTTAGTTGTTTTATTGATTTATGCAACGGGACGGAACGAACTTTTTGTCGCTTTTTAATGATATTTTTTATGAGACTTGCTGTTTTGTAATGTCAACTTGGCAAAATCTTTTTCGTATATGGCCGAAAAGCCTTATCTTTGCGGCGTGATTTCTATCGTATAATAATCGAACACAGAGACGCAGAGGCACAGAGTTTTTATATTATAGGAATAAAGAGAGTAAAAAGAAAATATTCAGACTTTATTTCTCTGTGTTTCTGTGTCTCTGTGTTCAAAAAGAGAAACAAGAAGATGGAAGAAAAGAAGATTACAGTAAGCGATGAAGCGTTGCGCCAGGCGGCGGGCGAAGGGATGGACGAGTTTTTGCAAGTGTTTACCGACCGCTATCTGGAAGTGACGGGCGGGCAAATCGATGCCGGCACGATGCCTTTGCTCAACGGATGGCAGCATACGCTTTTGGGATACCGCCTGTTTTGCGAAGAAGTGGGCGAGGGCGGTTTTGTACAACTTATCCAGAACGGATACGGTCCTTACATCTTTCTCAACCCTTTTGCGAAGGCGATGCGCCTGATGGGGGCGAAGGAGTTCTCGAAGCTGGTATACGCGGCGCGGAAGATTTACGAGGAAAACCGCGAGGACCTGGAGCGCGAGTGTACCGAAGATGAGTTTATGGCAATGTACGAGCGTTACGAAGTGTTCGATGACCTGGAAGAGCGGTTTGCAGAAATGGAGGAGGAGGTGACCGGGCAGGTGGCGCGGTATGTAGACGAGCACTTAGAGCAGTTTGCCGAAATAGTGAAGGATGAAGAGTGAAGCATGAAGCATTGGCTATGTGCTTTCGTGGGGCGTTGCATATAGGTGCAAGTGCCGGTGCACGTACTTTCATCGGGCGATGAAGATAGGTGTATGGAGCAGTGAAGATGATTGGTTGAAAAATATACGTTAAAAAACGTAAACCGATGCAGTATTTTCAGCATCTTTGCATTCTAGCTAAAAAGTTTATCAAATTAATTGCAAAATCAAATAAAAAAGGAAGAACATGAAAAAGTTTAAATTGAGCGTGCTGGCTATGGCATTGACAACAATGTTGGGATTTACTTCTTGCTTGGATAATGGAGATTCGGATTATGGAGGTGTCGGCTATGGTGCTGAAATTGTGCGGAACAGTAGTTATTTGGGTACCCATTCATTTGTCAACCAATATGGTGCCGTATACGAACCGCTGAATGCATCGCAAGTGACAACCTGGCCTTCTACAGAATTTTCTTATATTATGTATTCTTATGAAGCCGAGGAAGTGACTGATACAACCGATAATAGAATAAATGTGACATTGATGACATTGGCTGCGGTTAATGACGGATCTGTGCTTGCACGCCGTCCGACGGATACGGATGCCAATGCACCGGTAAATTACTTTGCTACAGGAGATGGAAATGCGGTGGCTTTTTATCAATTGAACGATATGATTCTTTCTATCAACTTCTTCCGTCGGAATGTAGACAATGATGAGGTATTGGAGGAAATAGACAAGCATCAGTTCAGTTTGTATTATAATGCGGAAGAAGATTTTACAAGTTCCTCAATGACATTCTATTTACGTCATAATGTGACGGATCTGCAAGATGATGATAACTTCAATGTGACAGTATCCAATTTGTACCATTTTAATATGGCTTCGGCATTTGCCCAATATCAGCAGATGTTCGGTAAAGAACCGACACGAATCGTTATTTCATACGAGCAAAATTCTTCAAATGGAAGCTATGAGGATAATATGGTGGCGGATCGTACTTATGAGTTCAATTATGAAGATATGGTGAAAAATTATAAGACGTGGCTGGAACGCTAATCTTATTCAGAGGCGGACAATGCTTGTGTAATTTATTCTAAGTGCCAAACTTTAAAAGCCGGGCAATATTTGTCCGGCTTTTATTTTGAAAAGTGCAGGGTTTTCTGCATCTTTGTAGGCGCTAACCCGAATTTGAATTTGTAAAGGAATAGTATATGAAACACATGAAATATGGACTGCTTGTTGCAGGATTGAGTCTTATGTTGGGGGTTACTTCATGCTTGGATGGTGGAGATAACAGTACAACGGTGTCGTATTATGAAATAGTAAAGAAAGATGCTTTAACCGGTACTTATACCAGCCAGATGGGGTATAAGGTTGCTCCGTTAAATCCGCAGGATTTGGAAGACCTGCCTTGGGCTTCCGATTATATTCAGCTGTATTATTCGTACGATTACGGACAGGACATGTCGGGTGGAGAGATTGATGCGAATGTTTATGGCTATTCGCTGATAAGGGAGGGGCAGTGGCTTCCTCAGTCTCCGGCTGAAGGCGATGCCAATGCGCCGATATCCGATGTGGTATTGGATTCTGGCAATAAGCCATACGACTTTTTTTATAAACAGGACGATATCTTCCTTCCGATAGAGCTTTTTGTGCGTAAAGAAGTGGACACAAACGATTTGGAGCAACGCGAAGCGGAGATGGCACAACACGAGTTTGCCTTGTATTATGATGCCGACAAGGATTTTTCGGAAAGCGGCATGACTCTTTATCTGCGTCATAAGATGCTGAATGTGGAAGAGGATGATGAGTTTACCCAGCTTTCGGGAGGATGGTGGCACTTCAATATTATCGATGCCATGGCACGTTATCAGGAAAAGTACAGCAAGCGTCCGGACAAGATAACGATTTCATTCGAACAGAATACGAAAGACGTAAGTTATGCTGATAATCTGGTTTTGGAAGGAAAGGCAGAGCTTGATTATCAGAAGATTGTCGAATTTAATGAAGCATTGTCGGGAAGCAAGGGGATATCCAAGTTGCTTCGCGGCAAGAGATGAATTTTTTCATCCCAAAGTGCAAAGAAATAAAAATAAAGCCGGGCATTTGGGTGCCCGGCTTTATTTTTAGCACTTTTTTTGTACATTTGCATCCTAAGAAGAGAGAAGTGACTATGTATAAAGGATTATTTCATCAAATCGTCTCCTTGCTTTCGGCACCGGGAGAGGCTTGGGACAAGATAATGGAGCGTGGAGGTGCACGCGACATCCAGTCGGGATTTGTTTATCCGCTTATCGGGCTGTGCGGGTTGTCGGAGTTTATCGGTACGTTCATTGGGAGAGATTTTTCCTCGCTGATGTTCCAGTTGGCACTTACGCGGTGTTGTGCCGTAGCGGTGGCGTTGTTCGGCGGTTTCTTTCTGTCTGCCTATCTGCTCAACAAGCTGGGCATGGGCTGGCTGAAACGGGGTGACGCATACGGAAAGATGCTGGTGTTCGTGGGCTATTCGATGATAGTCACGTTCGTGCTCGACATCATCAGCGGGCTGGTGTCTATCGACTTGCTCCACTGGATATTGCAAATCTATACCCTCGTGGTGGTGTTCGAGGGAGTGCGTCGCTGGCTGGAAGTACCCGAACGGCAGCAGATGGCATTTACCATTGTGGCCACACTTGTTATACTGATTTGTCCGGCATTGATAGAATATCTGTTTAATCAATTATCTGTAATTTTGAACTGATGAAAACAAACGCAAGCAACATAAATATCAAAAACAAACGTGCCTCGTTCGATTACGAGTTTATCGACACTTATACGGCAGGCATCGTGCTGACGGGTACCGAAATCAAGTCTATCCGTCAGGGCAAGGCGAGCCTGGTCGATACGTTCTGTTTCTTTTCGCGCGGCGAGTTGTGGGTGAAGAACATGCACATCGCCGAATACTTTTACGGTTCGTACAACAATCATGCGGCACGGCGTGACCGCAAGCTCCTGCTTACAAAGAAAGAGCTTCGCAAGCTGGAACGCACTTCGGCAGAGCCGGGATTCACTATCGTGCCTACCCGTATGTATATCAACGAGAAGGGGCTGGCAAAGGTGGTCATCGCCCTTGCCAAAGGAAAGAAGCAATACGACAAGCGCCAGAGCCTGAAGGAGAAAGAAGACAAGCGGATGATGGACCGGATGTTTAAACGATAATTTTAGGGACTAGTTGACTAGGTACTAGGGAACTAGATTTTGAATAGTTTCGCTAATTGTATTTATAACCTAGTCACCTAGTCCCTAGTCAACTAGTTCCTAAGAAAAGAAGCAATGAAAACAATACAAGAACAGATAAACGAACGTATCTTGGTGCTGGACGGGGCGATGGGAACCATGATTCAGCAATACGGACTGACGGAAGAGGATTTTCGTGGAGAACGGTTCCGCGAGGTGCCCGGCATGTTGAAAGGGTGCAACGATGTGTTGTGCCTGACCCGTCCGGATGTGATAGCAGATATCCACCGTAAATACTTGGAGGCAGGTGCCGATATTATCGAGACCAATACCTTCAATGCCACCCGTGTGTCGATGGCAGATTATCATTTGGAAGGGTATTGTGCGGAAATCAACCGTGAGGCGGCACGTCTGGCACGTCGGCTTGCCGATGAATATACGGCAAAGAATCCGGAGAAGCCGCGTTGGGTGGCAGGGTCGGTAGGCCCTACCAACAAGACCTGCTCGATGAGTCCCGATGTGAACAATCCTGCTTACCGTGCCCTGACCTTCGACGGGCTTGCCGGGGCTTATCTGGAACAGATGACGGCATTGCTGGAAGGTGGGGTAGACACGATTCTGATAGAAACCATTTTTGATACCTTGAATGCGAAGGCGGCTATCTGTGCCGCAGAACAGGCGATGGAGCGATGCGGCCGCAAGGTGCCTCTGATGCTTTCGGTCACGGTCTCGGATACGGGCGGACGTACCCTTTCGGGACAAACGCTTGACGCATTCCTGGCTTCGGTGCAGCATGCCGATATCTTCTCTATCGGGTTGAACTGTTCGTTCGGTGCCCGTCAATTGAAACCATTCCTGGAGCAACTTGCCCGCCGCGCGCCTTATTATATCAGTGCATATCCCAATGCCGGGCTTCCCAATACGCTGGGACAATACGACCAGACTCCCGAAGAAATGGAGGGGGAAGTAAAAGAGTACATCGATGAGGGCTTGGTGAACATCATCGGTGGATGTTGCGGAACGACCGAAGCCTATATCCGGCGGTTTGCTTCGCTGGTGGAAGGCAGAAAACCGCATCAACGGGTGGATGCTTCGAAGTATTTATGGCTTTCGGGCTTGGAGTTGCTGGAAGTTACGCCCGAAATCAATTTCGTCAACGTAGGCGAGCGGTGTAACGTGGCAGGCTCGCGCAAGTTCCTTCGGCTGATTAATGAAAAAAAATACGAGGAAGCTTTGTCCATCGCCCGCAAGCAGGTGGAGGACGGAGCGTTGGTGATTGACATCAATATGGACGACGGTTTGCTGGATGCCGCTCAGGAGATGACCACCTTCCTGAACCTCATCGCATCGGAACCCGATATCGCGCGCGTACCTATTATGATAGACTCGTCCAAGTGGGATGTGATACTTGCCGGACTGAAATGCGTGCAGGGCAAAGGCATTGTCAATTCCATTTCATTAAAAGAAGGCGAAGATGCCTTTATCGGACATGCCCGTACGGTCAAGCAATATGGCGCGGCGGTTATTGTCATGGCTTTTGATGAGAAAGGGCAAGCGGATACCTACGAGCGGAAGATAGAAGTGTGTAGCCGTGCGTACCGGATTTTGACGGAGCAAGTAGGCTTCCGGCCGCAAGACATCATTTTCGACCCCAACGTGCTGGCGGTAGCTACGGGGATGGAAGAACATAATAATTATGCCGTCGACTTTATTCGTGCAACTGGATGGATCCGGAAGAACCTGCCGGGAGCACATGTCAGCGGGGGAGTGAGCAACCTGTCTTTTGCCTTCCGTGGGAATAATTACATCCGCGAGGCGATGCATGCCGTATTCTTGTATCATGCGATAGCACAAGGCATGGATATGGGTATCGTCAATCCGGCATCGTCGGTGCTTTATACCGATATTCCTGCCGATATTTTGGAACGTATCGAAGACGTGGTGCTGAACCGCCGTGCCGATGCTGCCGAACGGTTGATAGAGGTGGCGGAAAAGCTGAAGGCGGAGAAAGAGAATGCCGGAAATGCACAGGCGGCAGATGCTCATTTGGCATGGAGAAACCATGCGGATGTGGATGCGCGCCTGCAATATGCGTTGGTGAAAGGCATCGGCGATTATCTGGAAGAAGACTTGCAAGAGGCTTTAGGAAGCTATCCCGATGCGGTAAGCATCATCGAAGGACCGCTGATGAAGGGCATGAACCAGGTAGGGGAACTGTTCGGTTCGGGCAAGATGTTTTTGCCTCAGGTGGTAAAGACGGCACGCACGATGAAGAAGGCGGTGTCCATCTTGCAGCCTTACATCGAAGCGCAGAAGAAAGAAGGGGCGAAGAAGGCAGGAAAGGTGCTGGTAGCTACGGTAAAGGGAGATGTGCACGACATCGGGAAGAATATCGTGTCGGTCGTGATGGCGTGCAACAATTACGAAATCATTGACCTGGGTGTGATGGTTCCCGCCGAGAAGATTGTAGAAACGGCGATACGTGAGAAAGTCGACATCGTAGGATTAAGCGGATTGATAACCCCTTCGTTGGAGGAAATGGTGCATGTGGTGCGCGAGCTCGACCGTGCCGGCGTGCATATTCCGGTGATGATTGGAGGGGCTACGACTTCAAAGCTTCATACGGCACTGAAGATAGCTCCGGTCTATCACGGGCCGGTAATTTATATGAAAGATGCATCGCAGAATGCACCTGTAGCTGCCCGTTTGTTGAATCCGGCAACGCATGATGCTTTTGTAAAAGAATTGGCAGGTGAATATGAGGCACTGCGTGAAGGTAACAAAGAGAAGCAGGTAAAGTTTGCATCGCTGGAAGAAGCCCGGAAAAACAAGTTGGAGCTTTTTTAAATGAAGAATTAAGAATGAAGAATGCCATTCGGCTGAAGGCAATTCTTCATTCTTCATTCAAAAAGTTTTTCCGCTTGCGCCAATGTTTCCGGTTTTCCGATATCTATCAGGTGAAGATTTTGTGCTATGTATCCACCGATGCGTGCTTCTTTGCAGGTTTGAAGATAGAAGTCGGTAATGGAAAATTTTCCGGTCCAATGTCCGTCCATATACCGGAAGAGGGAAGGTGAGATGACATGGATGCCGCTGAAGGCATACGCTTCATGTTGTTCGGGATGATAGACAAAACCGTTGGGCTTGGTTTGCAGGGTCTGTTTGTTTATCCAGCCGCAAAGGCGGGCATTGTCTTTATCGAACAACAAGTAGCGTGAGGTTTCCCGTTGGCTGACCAATAAGGTTGCATCGTTTGTGCTTTGCTGGTGATAATCGTATAAGGCTTTCAAGTCGGTGTCTGACAATATATCCACATTATGCACCAAAAAAGGCTCATTGCCGCTAAAGAAAGGAATGGCTTTCTTGATGCCTCCGCCTGTATCCAGCAATTCTTCTCTTTCATCGCTGATACGAACCGTAATGCCGAAGTTCTGGTGGGCTTGCAGGAAGCTGATGATTTGTTCGCCAAAGTGGTGGATATTGATGACGATTTCAGTAAATCCGGCTTGCTTTAGCTTTAGGATGACATGTTGCAGCATGGGGATTCCGTTTACAGGAACCAATGCTTTGGGTATCCGGTCGGTCAAGGGCTTGAGCCGGGTTCCCAGCCCGGCGGCAAATATCATGGCTTTCATGTTTAAGTAGATGTTGAGAATTAGTTATATCATCTGTCAGTTCAGAAACGCGGATTAACACGGATTTTCGCAGATGATTATTCTATTTATCTGTCCTTAATCTGCGTTAATCCGCGAAAATCTGTGTTTCGAATAGTATCATTTATTTTGTATACTTACTTAGTATTTGTAAGTGATATTTTGTTCGCGGTGGTTCACTTCTACGTTTACTCCGAATTTTTCGTGGATATGCTGTGACACATGTTCGGCTGCATAAACCGAGCGGTGTTGTCCGCCTGTACATCCGAAACAGATGCTCAGGTGGGTAAAACCTCTTTCCAGAAAGCGTTGCACATGGGCGTCGGCCAGTGCGTATACGTGTTCTAAGAAGGTCAGTATCTCTCCGTCTTCTTCCAGGAACCGGATAACCGGCTCATCGCGTCCGGTCAGTTGCTTGTAGGCATCGTATTTGCCCGGATTATGGATGGCACGGCAATCGAATACATATCCGCCTCCGTTTCCGGACGGGTCTTCCGGAATCCCTTTCTTATAGGAAAAGCTCATGACCCGCACCGTAAGCTTGCGCTTGTTCAGTTCGGTGGCATATACGGGGAGCCCGGTTAATTGTTTCAGCACTTTGCATAGGTAAGGATATGCCGGAAAATCCTCTTCCAATAATTGGTCCAGGTTTTCGATGGCATACGGGATGCTTTGCAGGAAGTGCGGCTTCTGTTCAAAGTAACCACGGAATCCGTAGGCACCCAATACTTGTAAGGTGCGGAAGAGGACGAATTGCCTTAATTGTTCCCTAAAGTAGGATTCGGGCATGGGGCAATAGGCATGAAGGGCGTCCAAGTAGTCGTGTATCAGCTCTTCACGTAAATGTTGTGGGAATCGTGCTTTGGCTTGCCATAAGAATGAAGCCACATCGTAATAAACGGGTCCTTTCCGTCCGCCCTGAAAGTCGATGAAGTAAGGTTTCCCTTCCCTTATCATCACATTACGGCTTTGGAAGTCGCGGTACATGAAGGTGGAGAACGTATCGGCAAGCAATACTTGCGTCATGTTTTCGAAATCGTCTTCCAGTAAATTTTCCTGAAAGTCAATGCCCGTGGCTTTTAGGAAGCAATATTTGAAATAATTCAAGTCCCACAGGATGCTGCGCCGGTTGAATTCAGCTTGCGGGTAGCAGACGGAGAAATCCATGTCTTCCGCTCCTTCGAATTGTATGCGTGGAAGCAGGCGGATGGTTTGTTTCAATAAAGTTTTTTCAGCTTCGTTGAATATGCCTGTATTCCTTCCTTGCTCAATGGCTTGAAACAATGAGGTGTCTCCCAAGTCTTCTTGCAGGTAAGCCATAGCGTCATCGGTTTGGGCGTAAACGTGTGGAACAGGCAATCCTTTTGCCTCGAAGTGTTGTGCCATGTATAAGAAAGCACGGTTCTCGGCTTCCGATGTGCCATATACGCCTATCAGTTGCGGAGTTCCTTTCAGACGGTAATACTTGCGGTTGGAGCCTGCGCCTGCCAATGGTTCGATGTCTTCGGGGAGATGTCCGGTATATGTTTGGTACAGTGTTTGTATGTTTTCTTGATGCATAAGTCGTATAGGTGTTTCAGAGTCCGTTTTGTGCAAGGATGGCTTTCAGCTCGGCATCGGTCAGGTTTTCACATTCGGATTTGTCGTATAATGTGAGCAGCAATATATCTGCTTTATCCGATGTTACAAGTAAGGTCAGTGTAATGACTCTTGCCCCACCGCTTTTACCTTTCCCTTTCGAAGTAATAGACATTCTGATTTTGTGTAGTCCTTTACCTAGATCAGTTCCTTGAAATGGATTCTCATGTAATGAAGCAACAAGCAGATTTACGTCTTCTTTTAAAGACCGGTAACGTTTGCTGAGGCGTTTGAGTTCTTTTAGGAAATAGGGAGTCGGTTTTACATTATAGTTCATGATATACTTCTTCCCATGTTTGTAGTTGCAATTTTCCATCTTTATAGTGCTTTGCTTCTTGGCAAGCTTGATTGAATCCTTCTTTCAGTTCTTCTTTCGTGCGATAGGGCACAATGTCTTCTGCCAATGTATCAGTGGCGGTAAGGGGCTGTGCTTTCTCCTTTTGGATAGCAAGCTTCCTGATATAGTCCAATGCTTTCTTCATGCAGTTTTCATCATCGGCGATGTAACTCAACTGGCGGAACAGTTCCGCATTGATGCTTTTGGTACTCATGTGGGTATCTCCTTCTCCTTATTTATATATGCTTTCCGGCAAAGGTAGTGAAATTTTTCCTGAATAAAAAAAGAGTTACCCGATTTCTCGGATAACCCTTCTTAGGTAGCCCGTGGGAGAATCGAACTCCCCTTTCAAGAATGAAAATCTTGCGTCCTAACCGATAGACGAACGGGCCATCTTTCTTTTCTGCCTTGGCAGATGTTGTTTTTGGAAGTAGCCCGTGGGAGAATCGAACTCCCCTTTCAAGAATGAAAATCTTGCGTCCTAACCGATAGACGAACGGGCCATCCTTTGTCGTGTTGAGAAGGTGTTTCTCGAACACGGGTGCAAAGGTACGCATTATTTTTGAATTTGCAAGCGTTTGAGGTGTTTTTTTGATGAAATTCCACATTTTTTCCATTAAGTACCTATGTTTGCAGAACGAAGATATGCTTCATGGGCAATATCAGATAACTGCTATGGCTTGAGGAGATAACTGAAACGGCAAGGTAATATATCTTCGGTTAGCGCATCATGGTTTCAGTTGGTTGAAGGCATTCATTTATATGTGCGGATAAAAAATGTGCTAATGCATTGGAGGTTTATTCCCGCATTAGCACATTCCTATATTCCGCATTATTTATTCAGTTCATTCACTTCTGCCAGGCTCTTGTTTATTTCCTCATCGCTCAGGCTATAATTGGTGAGATTGCCTGCCAGGTATTGGTCGTAAGCGCTCATGTCGATCAAGCCGTGTCCGGAGAGGTTGAAAAGAAGCACTTTCTCTTCGCCGCTTTCTTTGCATTTCAATGCTTCATTAATGGTGGCAGCGATGGCGTGGCATGATTCCGGTGCCGGGATGATGCCTTCTACTTTGGCGAAAAGGCAGCCTGCCTTGAACGAATCCAATTGTTGGATGTCGACGGCTTCCATGAGGTTGTCTTTTATCAGCTGCGATACGATGACACCAGCTCCGTGATAACGCAAGCCTCCGGCATGGATGTTGGCAGGGGTAAAATTGTGTCCCAATGTGTACATCGGAAGCAGCGGGGTATATCCGGCTTCGTCTCCATAGTCGTATTCGAATTTGCCTCGTGTCAGTTTGGGGCATGATGCCGGTTCGGCTGCAATGTATCGGGTTTTCTTTCCTTCCAGGATGGTGTGCCGCATGAACGGGAAAGCGATGCCGCCGAAGTTGGAACCTCCGCCGAAGCAGGCGATGATGGCATCGGGATATTCGCCTGCCATTTCCATTTGCTTTTCGGCCTCCAGTCCGATGATGGTCTGATGGAGAGTGACATGGCTTAATACAGAGCCTAAAGTGTATTTGCAGTTAGGTGTCGTGCGTGCCAGTTCTACTGCTTCAGAAATAGCTGTACCCAGTGAACCTTGGTGGTTAGGGTATTTGGTCAGGATGTCTTTTCCTGCGCGGGTTGACATGGAAGGTGAAGGAGTCACCTGTGCGCCGAAAGTCTGCATGATGCTGCGCCGGTATGGTTTCTGCTCGTAGCTGATTTTTACTTGATATACGGCAGCTTCCAGTCCGAATACGTTGGCTGCATACGACAGGGCTGCTCCCCATTGTCCGGCTCCTGTTTCGGTTGTGATATTGCTTACGCCTTCTTTTTTGCAATAATAGGCTTGTGCCAGTGCCGAATTCAGCTTGTGCGAGCCGATAGGGCTGACACTTTCATTTTTGAAATAGATGTGGGCAGGGGTGTCTAATGCTTTTTCCAGTCCGTATGCACGTACCAGCGGGGTGCTCCGGTAGTATTTGTACATGTCGCGCACTTCCTCGGGTATCTCGATCCATGTATCTGTTTGGTTCAATTCCTGCTGGCAAAGTTCTTTGGCGAAGATAGGGTAAAGGTCTTCGGGTTTGAGCGGTTCTTTGGTAGCAGGGTTTAAGGGAGGCAGCGGTTTGTTTATCATATCTGCCTGAATGTTGTACCAGAAGCGTGGTATTTCGTCTTCGGGTAAGATGAATCTTTTCTGTTTATTGCTCATAATGACTTACATTTTTAAACGTTTTGCCAAAAATAGGTAAAAAAGTGAAACTATGCAACCTCTTTTACGAAAATTTCTTCCAGAGGGGGGTAATCTTGTTCAATCTTGTTTCAATCGTCCACCCAAAGCAGGTCGCTCATGATGCTGTCGGATATGAAAATACCTTGTTCGGTAAGCTTCAGGAAATCGCCGGTCTGTTGTAAAGTATGTTGTTGTAAATGGGGTGTGGCAAGGTGGATACAATAATCGTATAGTTTTTCTCCGAAACCGGTCTTGAGCCTGGTCAGGGACATGCCCCACATGGTGCGCAGGCTGGTAATGATAAAATCATTGTAGCGGGTGTAGAGGTCGAGCTCTTCTTTTTCAAAATCAGGCTTATGGTTTTCGATGCCTGTTATGTATTTTTCAAGCGATGCGATGTTCCATTGGCGTGACGTGCCGTTATATGAATGGGCAGAAGCTCCGCATCCTAGGTATGTTTTGCCTGTCCAATAGCTGGAGTTATGGCGTGAATATTTGTCGGGCAGGCAGAAGTTGGATATCTCATAATGTTCGTATCCGGCGTTTTTCAGTGTATGAATCAATTCGGTGAATAGGTTTACGCTCAAGTCTTCGTCTATTTCGTTTACCCGATGCTGTTCGCGGAGTTTCCAGAGGGGTGTTCCTTCTTCGTAAATCAGGTGGTAGGCAGAGATGTGTTCGGGATGCAGGGTGACGGCTTGCTTCAGGTCGGCTTGCCATGTGGCGAGTGTTTCTCCCGGCAATCCGTACATCAGGTCGATGCTGATATTGGCGAAGCCTGCTTGCCGGCATCGCTCGAAAGCATCAATGGCTTGTTGTGCCGTATGGCGGCGGTGCAGCAGCCGTAAGGTCGTATCGTTGAAGGTTTGTATCCCCATGCTCAGGCGGTTGAAGGGAAAGTGCCGGAGCATGGTTACATATTCCTTATTTAAATCATCGGGGTTGGCTTCGAGGGTGATTTCGGCATCCGGGCGGACAGGATAATATATATATAAGGTAGAGAATATCTGTTCGAAGTGTTTTTCTTGCAATTGCGAAGGGGTGCCTCCGCCTAAATAGATGGTTTCGATATCTTCTCCTTCGAGGTACTCTTTCCTTTGTTCCAGTTCTTTACATAGCGTCTGGATATAACGGTCTGTTTGTCCTCCCTGAGTGGTTGAGAAGAAATCGCAATAAATGCACCGGCATTTGCAGAAAGGAATGTGTAGGTAGATGCCAGCCATATCGTTTTTGATGAGGTTTATCTACGTTGAAACCCGAAAACGTATGCGTATACATACGCTTTCGGGTTTCTATTGAAAAATAATGTTATTCTTATTCTTCGCCACGGATAGCAGCTACACCCGGCAATACTTTGCCTTCGATAGCTTCCAACAAAGCACCGCCACCGGTAGAGATGTAAGAAACTTGGTCAGCCATGCCGAACTTGTTGATGCAAGCTACAGAGTCGCCACCACCAATCAGTGAGAAGGCACCGTTCTTGGTAGCTTCTGCAATGGCTTCAGCAATAGCTTTCGAACCACCGGTGAAGTTATCGAATTCGAATACGCCGGCAGGACCGTTCCACAGGATAGTCTTGGCATTTACGATAGCAGCCTTGAATGCTTCGCGGCTTGCAGGACCTGCATCCAGTCCTTCCCAGCCTTCCGGTATGTCGTTAGCCGGGCAAACTTGTGTGTTGGCATCGTTCTTGAAGTCATCAGCTGCGATGCAGTCGGTACCCAATACCAGGTTCACGCCTTTTTCCTGTGCTTTCTTGATGATGTCGAGAGCCAGGTCGAGCTTGTCATCTTCGCAGATAGACTTGCCAATTTTACCGCCTTGAGCCTTAGCGAAAGTAAATGTCATACCGCCGCACAGAATCAGGTTGTCTACCTTATCCATCAGGTTTTCGATGATACCGATTTTGGTAGAAACTTTCGAACCACCCATGATAGCGGTGAACGGGCGTTTGATGTCTTTCAATACGTTATCAACGGCTTTCACTTCTTTTTCCATCAGGTAGCCCAGCATCTTGTGGTCTGCATCGAAATAGTCGGCGATAACGGCTGTAGAAGCGTGTTTGCGGTGAGCCGTACCGAATGCGTCCATCACGTAGCAGTCTGCATACGAAGCCAATGTCTTGGCGAAGTCTTTCTGGCGTGCCTTCATTTCTTTCTTAGCAGCTTCGTAAGCAGGGTCTTCTTTTTCGATGCCTACGGGTTTGCCTTCTTCTTCCGGATAGAAACGGAGGTTTTCCAGCAACAGTACTTCGCCCGGTTTCAAGGCTGCGGCTGCATCCTGTGCTTTGGCGCAGTCGGGAGCGAACTGAACCGGAGTGCCCAGAGCTGCTGATACAGCATCAACAATCTGGCTCAACGAATATTTGGCGTTTACTTTGCCTTTGGGCTTGCCCATGTGCGACATGATAATCAAAGCGCCGCCGTCAGCCAAGATTTTCTTCAAGGTAGGCAGAGCGCCACGGATACGAGTGTCATCGGTAATCTTACCATTTTCGTCCAAAGGTACATTGAAGTCCACGCGGACGATTGCCTTCTTTCCGGCAAAGTTGAATTTGTCAATAGTCATCATAGTCTCAATATTTTTTGTTTAAAGTGTTTGCATTTCAGTTGCACCGCAAAGTTAAGAAAAAAAACTATCCGACATGTATTTCACCCGATTATTTTCTGCCTCTTTGTTATTTTGTTTTAAAAAAGGCGGGTTCGTATGGTAAAGTAAGTTGTCTGTGTTTGGCGCGTCATTCAGGCTGGTTGCAGAATGGTATTTATCATCCTGTTCCGTTCTGAAGTGAATGTTTTCGGCTCCCTTTTTGCGGGTTTATGATCTTTTTTATAACTTGCACTGTTTTTCAGGCAGTGCCGGTTTCATGTATTTATGGACGTTATACCGTTATTCTTGGACGGATTCCGGGCAGTTTCTGGCAGGTTGGAAAGATTAAAAGAACTATTTATGGAAAAAATGCATCAATGTGTCTTGTGTATCGGGTCGAATTACCATGCGGAAATGCATATGAATATAGCCGAGAAAGTATTAAGACATTATTTTCCTTGTATCCGATGGGGGAAAACCATACAGACCGCACCCGAAGGGAGCATACATCATGCTCCTTATCTCAACCGGGCGGCACTGTTTGAAACCACTTGGGATCCAGATAGTTTGAGGCGCTTTTTCAAGAACATAGAAAAAGCTTGTGGGCGCACTCCTGCCAGTAAGCAGACAGGGATTATTCCACTCGACATTGACCTGCTGATGATAGATGGTGTCGTATGCAAACCTGCCGACATGCAAAAAAAATATGTGCACCTGGCACTACATGGGTTGGAGATATAAAAACGGCTTGTGCGATTTATCACCACAGATTTATTAATTTACGATTTGACAATTTATTATTTACTATTTTGATATTAAAATCGTACTTCGTAAATCGAAAAATAGTAAATATATCTATACCTATAGTATAGCAGAGACAGTTTCCAGGCCTGGGGAAAAGAGTAGGATTAGGTTTGTATGTATAAAATCCGTATCTTTGTGCGCTTGTTTCAAGAATTACCTAAAATCCGCAACTATCATCCAATACACGATTAAG